>Ga0265297_10006151_pt1 | contig 17648 bp, 23 predicted proteins | sample Munlanlwell13791_FD_192502 | JGI IMG/M metagenome (GOLD analysis project Ga0265297, IMG submission 192502) | Leachate microbial communities from a municipal landfill in Southern Ontario, Canada - Leachate well 137-91 | ecosystem: Engineered > Solid waste > Landfill > Unclassified | place...
GAGGCATCAATGGAGCATACAAAAAATGACTCCTGTGGCATACAGGAATCATCTCTTGTTAAGCGTTTAGGTGTTTTTATTCCGTGTCCGCTTAATGGGGTACAGATCACGCCCCGGTTTTTTTATTTCTTCATTTTCTCAACTTTTTTCGCCATCCTCGATTTCCTCCTCGAGGCTGAGTTTTTCTTTATCACTCCTCTCTTGGCAGCCTTGTCTATGGCTTTGTATATCGCCGGAAGCATCTTTTCCACCTCTTCTATATTCTTGTTGCTAAGCAAAGAATTGGCTTCTTTGATAAGCTTTCTCATTTGGAGGATCCTTTTGGAATTGACGGCAGTTCGCCTTTCAATCTGTCCGGGCCTTCTTTTTGTTGTTTTTGTAACTGGCATATATCAAATATATACACTAATTTGTAGAAATATGCAAGTTTGGTATAATGAAAGTGATGATAAGCCATATTTACGGTAAGATAATATACAAGGATGACAGGAAGGTCATCGTCGACAAATCGGGAATAGGATTCGAAGTGTTTTTGGCTCCTTCCGACCTGAGGGAATTGAAAACCGGGGAAGACAAAGACATTTTCACATTTCTTTTCATGGGAGAGAAAGTTTTAGAGCTATATGGATTTTTGTCTCCGGATAAATTGGAGCTGTTCAAGATATTGAACGGCGTTTCCGGGGTCGGACCTAAGACGGCGATGGGATTGTCTGTCGTCGGTTCTTTGGAAAAGCTGAAAAGGATGCTTGAAGAAGGGGTGTTGCCCGAAGACGTAAAAGGGGTGGGGGCGAAAAGGTTGCAGAAGATATTATTGGAAATAACGGGGAAGATAAAGGAGGTGAAAAAGCCCACGGCAAAGAAGAAGATAACCAAGGACGAAGTGTTCGATGCCTTAGTTTCTTTGGGATTCAACAAACAGGACGTGGCCGATGCTGTTGCCATGGTTTCCGAAGATATTGTCGGTCCGGAAAAAAGATTAAAAGAGGCTTTGAAGCATTTGGGAAAATGACAATAAAATCATTCGTCAGAAAATTGGTTCCGAAAGGTTTGCTCAATTCATACCATCTGGGCTGGGCTTTTTTGGCCGCCCTCAGGTACGGATTCCCTTCAAGGAGGATCAAGGTTATCGGGGTGACCGGAACCAATGGCAAGTCAACCACGGTGAACATAGCGGCGAAGATACTTGAGGAGGCGGGATACAAGGTAGCCACCCTGACTTCGATTGTCTTCAAGATAGGGGACAGGGAAGAGGAGAACAAGCTGAAGATGACCATGCCCGGGAGGATGGTCATCAATAAGTTTTTGCGAGACGCTGTCGATGCCAAGTGCGATTACGCCATAATCGAGACGACTTCCGAGGGGGTGGTCCAGAGCAGGCACCGTTTCATCGATTTCAAGACGGCCTTGATCACCAATCTCAATCCTGAACACATCGAATCGCACGGAGGATTCGAGAACTACAAGAAAGCAAAAGGGAAATTCTTCAATGATGTCAAAGGGACGCACATTATCAATATAGATGATAAGCATTCTCCGTATTTCCTGTCTTTTCCGGCTGAAAAGACAATCACTTACGGAATCAGCGACGAGAAAGCGGATGTGAGAGGCGAGGATATTATCGCCACATCAGAAGGATCTTCTTTCTTAGTCAAAGGAGTTCCTTTCAAGCTGAAAATACTTTGCGATTTCAACATATACAATGCTCTGGGCGCAATTGCCATTGCCGTTTCGGAGGGAATCGGTTTAGAGGTTTGCAAAAAGGGGGTTGAAAAAGTTTCCCAGATTGCGGGAAGGATGGAAAAGGTCATCGAAAGCCCCTTCGAGGTTTTCGTCGATTATGCTTTTGTTCCCGAGGCGTTAGAGAAAGTCTATCAGTTCGTGAAACCCAAGAACGGAAAGCTAATCTGCGTCCTCGGTTCCTGCGGAGGAGGGAGGGATAAGTGGAAGCGACCCGTTCTCGGAGGATTAGCCGATCGTTACGGCGATCTGATTATCGTCACCAATGAAGACCCCTATGACGAAAAGCCGGAAGACATCATCGATGCCGTTTCCGTCGGGGTTAAGAATAAAGATAAGCTGTTAAAGATATCGGACAGGAGGGAGGCGATACGGAAGGCATTGAGCTCGGCCGGGGAAGGGGATGTGGTCGTCATAACCGGCAAGGGGTGCGAGCCCTGGATCTGCTGGGAGGACGGGAGGAAAGAGGCCTGGGATGACAGGAGGATAGTCAGGGAGGAGCTTGGCAAGATTCGTTGACAAAACGCCTTTTTCAAGTAAAATAGAGATGGTTTATGAACATACACATAGCCCTGACCGGGGAGCCATTTTTTAGTATTTTCGGAATAAACTTCACTAATACATTCATATTGGCTATCCTTTGCGCACTCTTGATAATAGGTGCGTTTTTGTTTGCTATGAGGAAAAGGGAGATAGTTCCCGGAAAGATGCAGAATTTTTTCGAGTGGATTTTGGAGACGGTGTTTGATCTGTTCGACGGGATGACCGGAGACAGGAAAAAGACCGAGGAGATTTTTCCTTTGGCCGCAACTTTATTTATCTTCATTCTGGTCAATAATCTGATAGAAGTGATTCCCGGTCTGGGGATTTTTAAGTTCTTGAGGTCTCCCAGTTCGGATATGCATTTCACTCTGGCTCTGGCTATCTTTTCCATGGTATTCATCCATGTCTGCGCCATCCAGAAATTGGGAGGATTCCATTATCTGAAGAAGTATATAAAGTTCGAGAGCCCGATAATGTTCTTTGTCGGAGCGCTGGAAGCGATGGGAGAAATAACTAGAACAATGTCCCTCGGCGTCAGGCTGTTCGGAAACCTGTTCGCGGGAGAGATATTGTTGACGGTCATTTCTTTCTTGATACCGTACATAGTTCCTTTGCCCTTCCTGGGACTGGAGATATTCGTCGGCTTCATCCAGGCGTTGGTGTTCTCGTCATTAATAACCGTCTTCTATGTCACAACCACAGCCGCAGAAGAGCACTAATCTGGGATACGTCATCGCAATGGGATCCCAATTAGGGATACTGATAGCGTTTCCCATGGTGCTGATGATCGCCCTGGGCATATGGCTCGACAGGAAGATGAACACGTTCCCCTGGATATTGCTCGCATCGATATTTCTGGGGATAGGATTGACGGTTCTCGACGTATATAAGGCGATAATTCCGTTTTTGGAAAAAAGGTCGGACAAAAATAATAAAGATAATTAAATAAATAAAAATATGGATCCATTAACACAAATCGCAGCAGCATTGGCAATCGGACTGGGAGCTATCGGACCCGGATTGGGAATCGGTCTCATCGGCTCAAAAGGTTCGGAAGCCATCGGAAGGAATCCCGAAGCGTCTTCTAAAGTTCAGACAGGTATGATCTTGGCTATCGCTTTCGCCGAAGCCATCGCCATTTACGCCCTGGTCATTTCCTTAATCATATTATTCGTCTAGTATGGAGGGAGTAGAGATAGATTGGAAAATACTCGTAGGACAGATCATCAATTTCGCGATACTGTTTTTCGTGCTGAAGACATTCGTCTACCATCCTTTCCTCAACCTTCTTAAATCGAGGAGGGAGAAGATAGAAGAAGGCATCAATAAGTCGATCGAGGCCGACAACAGGCTGGGAAAGATCGATGAATTGAAATCGGCGATAGAGAAGAAAGGCGAAGAAGAGAAGAAGAAGATCTTGTCCAAGGCCGAAGAGGAGGCCAAGAAGAGGGTCGAGGAATCGACCAAAAAAGCGGAAGAAGAAAGGTCCGTCCTTTTGGCCAAAGCCAGGAAAGAAGCAGAAGACCTCAAAGAGAAGGAGAGGGAAGAGACGGAGAAGCAGACGATCGACAACGCTTTCGCTCTGGCCGAAAAGCTCTTGAAGGAGGAAATCGACGAGAAGAAAGGCAAGCAGATCACCGAAGAATTCTTAAAGAAATTAAAGGTATGAAGCCGGAAAAGGAAGTATCTTCATGGGCCAGGGCATTGTACCTGGCGATAGAGGAAAATCCCGGTAAATCCAAGGATATTTTCGCCAACCTCAAGGAGTCGTTGGGCAAGAAGGAGTTCCTTCTGTCTTCCATCCTGAAGAAGGTCGAAAGGATATGCATGAAGGAGAAGAGGGCGGAATTGTCTCTGCCATACGATATTTCCGAGAAGGAGAAGAAAGAGATCAAGGATAAGATAAAGGAAGTAGTTAAGGGAATAGAAAAAGTCGACGACGTTTTGGACGAGTCCCTTCTGGCGGGATTCCGTCTGAAGACGAAAGATGTGCTGGTCAAGGCGTCATTAAAGGACGTTCTGACGAAGCTAAAGAATAAAATATATGGATATAATTGAACAATTCAAAAAACAGCTCCAGGGGCTGGACGTTTCTCCCGAGACGGAAGAAGTGGGGGAAGTGACCGAGGTCAAGGACGGCGTCGTGAAGATATCCGGCCTTAAAGGGGTCGAGAACTTCGAGATGGTCGAGTTCGACGAAGCCGGGGTCATGGGTCTGGTCTTGAACCTGGAAGAGTATGAGGTCGGTGCCGTGATATTGGGTTCCGACAAGAACATCAAGGAAGGAACGACGGTAAAAAGGACGAAAAAGGTCTTCTCCGTGCCGGTGGGCGAGGGCCTTTTGGGTCGAGTAGTCGATCCTTTGGGAAGGCCTCTTGACGGAAAGGGAGAGATTAAGGCCAAGGAGCATCTTCCTTTGGAAAGGAAGGGCCCTTCGGTGATTGAAAGGCAGGCGGTGACGAAACCACTCCACACCGGGATCAAGATGATCGATGCTCTGATTCCGATCGGGAGAGGACAGAGAGAATTGATCATCGGAGATAGGGGATTGGGAAAGACCGCTATCGCCCTGGATGCCATCATCAACCAGAAGAACGAGAAGAACAGGCCGTACTGCATATATGTCGCCTGCGGACAGAAGAAGGCTAAGGTAAGGAGATTGATTGCGACCCTGGAAAAGGAGGGAGCGATGGAATACACGACCGTGGTCTGCGCATTCCCGGACGACCCGGCCAGTTTCGTTTTTCTGGCTCCTTTCGCCGGAGCGACAATCGGAGAATATTTCAGGGACAACAAGCAGGATGCCCTGGTCGTATACGACGACTTGACCAGACAGGCCTGGGCCTGGAGAGAGATATCTTTGATTTTGAGGAGGCCGCCGGGCCGTGAGGCATACCCTGGCGACGTCTTCTATCTTCACTCGAGATTGCTCGAGAGGGCGGCCATGATGTCTGACGAAATGGGAGGCGGTTCTCTGACCGCCCTACCCGTAATCGAGACACAGGCCGGAGACATTTCAGGATACATTCCGACGAACGTGATCAGTATCACCGACGGACAGATTTTCCTGGATTCGACTTTGTTCAGGAAAGAGCAGAAGCCGGCTATAAACATCGGAACTTCGGTGTCGAGGGTCGGTTCTTCGGCCCAGATGAAAGCGACCAAGAAAGTCGCCGGAAGGTTGAAATTGGACTTGGCTCAGTTCCAGGAATTGGAGAGGTTCTCCGAATTCACGGAAGAATTGGATCCCCAGACCAAGAAGACGATTGAGAGAGGAAAGAGGATGAGGATGCTCTTGAGGCAGCCCGATCTGGCGCCGCTTCCCATAGAAAAGGAAGTTATCGTTATTTTCACCGGAGCTAATAGCGATATAGAAGAGGTCCCCATGGACAAGATCAAGGAATTCGAAACCGAAGTGGTGAGGATGGTCGAATTGGAGAAGCCCGAGATAATGAAGGAGATCAGGGATACCGGAGACATGTCCGACGCTTCGAAGAACGCGGTTTTGGAGGTAATAAAGAAGATCAAGAAGGGATATGGAGCTTAAGGAGGTCAAAGCCAAAATAGGTTCGGTCAAGAACATATCGGAGCTGACTTCCGCTTTGGAGACGTTTTCGGCCTTGAAGATGAAGAAGACCCAGAAGAGATTCATGGAGTCGAAGCCCTTCGCCCAGGAGATGGGGAAGATGCTGAAGAGTATGGAAAAGGTCTTGAGGGACGGCAACTCCATTTTCCTGGAGAAAAGGCCTATCAAGGATATCCTCGTCTGCGTCGTCGCTTCGGACAGGGGATTCTGCGGCTCTTTTAATTCCGCCGTCCTTAAATTCGCGGACAGGGAGATTGCCAAGATCCGCGAGGAGGGGAAGGTGGAAATAATGCCTGTAGGGAAGAAAGCGGTAGCGCACTATTCCAAAAAGGAAAATATCAAGTACAGCTTTTCCGGAGTGGGCGATTACTGGGAATTCGGACAGACGAAGGAGATATCGGACTTCTTAATCAAGGGATTCGTGGAGAACAGGTACCAGAAGGTGTATATCTTCTATACCCATTTCCATTCTTCTTTCATCCAGAAGCCTTCGATGGTCCAGTTGTTCCCCTTGGAGAAATCGACCGTCGAGAACTTTTTGAAGAAGGAGGATGTCGATTCCTGCGAGCACAACAGCAACTGCATTTTGGAGCCGTCGTCGCAGGTCATCTTGGACGAGATAATCCCGGTGTTCGTCGAGTATCTCATCTATCAGTTCATTTTGTCCGCCAACACTTCCGAGCATTCGGCGAGGATGATGGCGATGAGGAACGCATCGGACAACGCCAGGGACGTGCTCGAGACATTGCGCCTGGCATACAACAAGGCAAGGCAAGAACAGATAACTTCCGAAGTCTGCGAGATATCGTCGACCAAGGAGGCAATGGAATAATAAAAAACATATGGCAAAAATAATACAAGTCATAGGGCCGGTCATAGACGTGGAATTCGAAAGCGGAAAGGTTCCCGCCTTGTACACCGCCCTCAAATTGAAGAGCAAGGATCTCGTCCTCGAGGTCGAGCAGGAGCTCGGCGAAGACAAGGTCAGGTGCCTCGCCATGGGCCCCACCGAAGGATTGAAGAGGGGGGATGAGGTTATAGACACGGGCGAACCGATCAAGGTTCCCGTGGGCAAAGAGGCCCTGGGAAGGCTTTTGAACGTATTGGGAGAGCCGATCGACAACGCGGGGGAGATAAAAGGAGGAAAGAGGGAGTCGATCCACAAGAAGGGGCCCGAGCTGAGCAAGCAGAAAGCCGACGTGGAGATTTTGGAAACCGGAATCAAAGCGATCGACCTGCTTTGTCCTCTTCCCAAAGGAGGAAAGGTGGGATTGTTCGGAGGAGCCGGAGTGGGTAAGACCGTATTGATCCAGGAATTGATCACCAACATCGCCAAGTTCCATCAGGGCTATTCGATTTTCGCCGGAATCGGAGAGAGGTCGAGGGAGGGAAACGATATCTTCAGGGAAATGAAAGAGGCGGATACTTTGAAGAATACCTGTCTGGTCTTCGGACAGATGAACGAGACTCCCGGAGTGAGGTTGAGGGTTCCTTTCACCGCCATGACCATAGCGGAGCATTTCAGGGACGAAGAGAAGAAAGACGTTCTTCTTTTCATGGACAACATCTTCAGGTTCGTTTTAGCCGGCTCGGAGGTTTCCGCCCTTCTGGGAAGGATTCCTTCGCAGACAGGATACCAGCCGACGCTGTCTTCCGAAGTGGGAGGGCTCCAGGAAAGGATCACCTCGACCGATGACGGTTCTATCACTTCTGTCCAGGCCATTTACGTGCCTGCGGACGACCTGACCGACCCGGCCATCGTTTCAACCTTTTCGCACCTTGATTCATCATTGGTATTGTCGAGAGCGATAGCTTCTTTGGGAATATTCCCGGCCGTGGACCCCTTGGAATCGACTTCTTCTTTGCTTAACCCGCGAATTGTCGGAGAGAAGCATTATAAGGTTGCGACCGAGGTCAGGAAGATACTCCAGAGATACAAAGAATTGCAGGACATCATCGCCATTCTGGGAATAGAAGAGCTGGCCGACGAGGATAAGATAGTGGTAGCGAGAGCGAGGAAGATCCAGAAATACCTTTCTCAGCCGTTCTCCGTGGCCGAGGTATTCTCGGGCATACCCGGAACGTACGTTAAGCTTGAAGAGACGATCGAGGGATTCGAGAAGATCATCTCCGGAGAGCTGGACCACAAAGCCGAAGGGGATTTCTTTATGAAAGGAAACATCAGCCAGGTTATATGAAAGTAGAAATCCTTACCCCGGAAAAAATAGTGTTTGAGGGAGAGGTCGAGGTATTGACCGTTCCGACCCGCTCCGGCCTTATCTCCGTCATGAGCAATCATGCTTCTTTGGTTTCGGCCGTGGAAGCGGGGGAGATACGGATGAAGACGAAAGAAGGAGAGAGGGTCTTCGAGTGCGAGAGAGGGGTGATTGAGACGATGAACAACAAGACGCACCTTCTTTTGAGGAAGTGCATGGAGAAATAAGGAACGGGGCTATGGCCCCGTTTTTATTTGACTTTTGGCTGGTTCCAGGTAATATGGTTGATGGAGAGTTTGTGATGAACAGACATAGTTCTTTGGCGGATCCGGTTAAGGGAATCGTTTCCGGATCTTACGATTGGGAAGATTACGCCAATCGTGTCGGTAAGAAGAGCGGCGAGAATGAGCTTGAATTGAACGCAGAGCTGTTCCATCTCGGGATACTGACAGATGACGTAAGGGATGCATGGATGTTCATTGAGACATCGATGAATCCGGCAATCAGCTATTCAAAGTCCGTCTATTTTTCAAAAGAAGAATATGCGCTTGGATATGCGAAAGTCATGAGAAGAGCGGGGACACCGTGGACGCTTGTCCATGTCGATAAAGCTGTCACCAGCAAGGAGGTCTTGAGGCAACGATAGACCCCTTTTTTTATTGGACAAAAACAAGGTTTTTAATTAAGATGGAGAAAAAACATATGAAAATACAGGAAATATACGATTTGGCTATAAAGATGGGGATAGAGTCCGACTTCAGGGGAAAGGAGGGAGTTGAGAAGTTCTTGGCGAGGAAGAAGAAAAAATACGAATCATTGCCGGAAAAGAGTAAGGAGGAGTTCGACAAGGAGGCATTATCCAATCCATATCTCGACACGAGGATATATAATATCGCCGAGGATAGGGATATAAATAAGATATTGGTCGGGATAGATATCGATACTTCTGAATTATTGCTGTCCAAGCAACTGGAAGGGATCGATTTGGTCATGGCTCATCATCCGACAGGAAAAGGGCTGTCCAATCTGGCCGATGTCGTCGAGATGCAGGCGGACGTATACAGCCATTACGGTGTTCCGGTAAATATCGCCGAAGCCCTTACCTTTGTGAGGATGGGCGAGGTTGCGAGGAGCGTCTCCACTTCGAACCACGAAAAGACTGTCGATGCGGCCAGGATTTTAGGAATCAATTTCATGAATGTCCACGGGCCGGCCGATAATCTGGCCGCCAAATTCCTGAAAGACCTGATAGAGAATAAAAATCCGGAAAGGGTCGAAGATTTGATAAATTTATTGAAAGATGTTCCCGAATACAAGCATGGGTCCATCCTTGGTTCTGGTCCGAAAGCCTATACCGGGAAGCCGGACAGCCGTTGCGGGAGGATAGCCATCAGCGAGGTTGCCGGCGGAACAGGAACTTCTGCCAAGTTGATGGGCGAGGTTGCGAGAGCGGGAGTCGGAACGGTTGTCGGAATGCATGTTTCAGAGGAACACAGAAAAGAAGCCGAAGCGGCCCATCTCAACATTGTCATTGCCGGTCACATTTCTTCCGATTCTTTAGGCATGAACCTGTTTCTGGATGAATTGGAAAAGAGAGGGGTCGAGATAGTGTGTTCAAGCGGACTAAACAGAGTCAAAAGGTTTTAACCATATATCCGTCCTTGAGCTTGTATCCCAGCTTGGATCTGTAATAATCTCTGGCTCCCACGCCGGAGATTATTTTTAATTCTTTAATTTTTTCTTTTTTGACTATCCTTTCCGCTTCTTTTATCATTTTCTGTCCCAGCCCTTTATGCTGGGTTTTTGAATCCCTTTTGGAGATGGAAGCGGCCTGGCCGTATACATGCACTTCTCTTATGATTGCTTTCCCGTCTTTGATTCTTAAGCGAAGGAGAGAATAAATGCGTTTCCTGTTTTCATCTTCAAAGCTCAGGAATATTTCTTTTCCTTTTGAAGCATCGTACTCTTCCTTGAAAAGATATATTTTTTCTTTGACATCATCATCTTTTATCTCTCTGCATCTTATGCATCGGCACAGCCCTTCTGTTTTGATCATCTGCCTCAGATTGAGGGTCTTCGCTCCTCCTTCGACAATCGAAGGGGAGGGGATGTCCCTGATAATCCTTTCTATCCTCACGTACAAAGGAACAATCTTTTTTATTTTTTTTATCGTTTCAATCAATGTTTTTTCATCATACGGCTTATACTGTTTTTTGAGGTAGAGTTTGTACAGGGGAGCTTCTTTGGTGAGGGCGCAGGGATATATCTTGAGGTATTCGGGCCTGAAGGCGGGATTATCGAAAAGTTCTTTGAACATTTTTATATCCCTTTTCGGGTTTGAGCCGGGCAGATTGAGCATCATCTGGTAGGCCACCTTGAACCCGGCATCCCTGAGCATCTCGGTCGCCTCGATCGTTTTTTCTATATCGTGCCCTCTTTTGTTTATTTTGAGGACGTCGTCGTATATCGACTGGACGCCCAGCTCGATTTTAGTTGCTCCGAGCTTCCTCATTTCTTCTATTTCTTTTTCGTTTATGAAATCTGGCCTAGTCTCGAAAGACAGTCCGATAATCCTGTGTTTGGCCTTTTCATTTTTCTTTTGGACTTGTTCCAAGGTTTTTCCTTTTTGTCCGTTAGCCGCCTCGAAGCATCTTTTTACGAACCAGTTTTTGTATTTCGTATCGTAGTACGACCAGGTTCCGCCAATGACCCTCAGTTCTATCTTGTCCGCCGGGTGTCCGGACATTTCCAATACTTCTATCCTTTTCTTGACCTGGGAATACGGGTCGTATTTGAGCCTTTTGGCCCTTTCCACGGCCGGCTCGCCCGAGAGGTAGCTCTTGGGAATATTTCTTTCCTCGGGGCAGTATATGCACTTTCCCGGGCATTCGTACGGCTTGGAGAGGACGGATACGTTGACTATGCCGGAGAGGGATCTGACCGGCCTGGTTTTGAGGAGCTTTTCCAGCTCTTCATTTTTCTTTGTCCTTTTTCCTTCGACCATTCTGTGGTATTCTCTCAATAAGGAGATGTTTGAAGGGCAGGGAACCTTGCAAGATTTGGCTATTTTTCTCTTAGCCGAAGCCAGGCCTTCGGGCGTCCTGGTTTTCAATAATTCTTTTATTATCAATTCGTTTGTATTCATGGATATAGGTTACGCAAAACAAATATTGAAGAAGACTGTTTCCGATTACGACTCTATCGCCGCCAAATATTCCAAGGTCAGGGAAAAGGACTGGAAGGAGTTCGATTTCCTTTTCGACAGATATGTCGGTTCCGGGAACAAAGTCCTTGATCTCGGTTGCGGCAACGGCCGCTTCCACGATTCTTTTATTAAGAAAGACGTTCAGTACATTGGAATCGATCCTTCTGAAAAATTGATTGATATCGCCAGGAAAAATCATCCTTCCGGCAATTTCCAGATAGCTTCCGGAGACTCCCTTCCTTTTTCCGACGGATATTTCGACAGTGCCTGGAGCATCGCCGTTTTGCACCACATCCCTTCGGAATCCCTTCGCCTGGAATTCCTGAAAGAAGCCGGAAGGATCGTTAAAAAGGGCGGCTATCTGATTCTAACAGTTTGGGACCTGAAAGAAAAGGCGAAGAAAGGAAGGGGCTTGTTTTCAATTTTTAAGCAAAGGAAGCTGGATAAAGGGGATGTGTTTCTGCCCTGGTACGGGAGCAAGGACACGTATTTCCATTGTTTTAATCAGGAAGAATTGGTACAATTGGTCAAAGGGTCCGGGTTCGAAATTGTTGAGGAAGGAAAGATCGAGGTCGGACTGAAACCCTATTCCAACATATACATCGTCGCTAAGAAATAACATATGGCTAAAACAAAAGAAGGGCTGGATATAAAATACAACATCGTGGTTTCAGGGGCTGCTGAAGTGGGGCACTGCTGCGAGAAGATAGAAGAGATTTCCAAGGAAGTGGGCCGGGAGATCGCCAGGCAGAAGCACACCCTTGTTTCCGGAGCGACGACGGGAGTGCCGTATTTCGCTGCTCTGGGATGCAACGAAGAGGGAGGATTCAATGTTGGATTTTCTCCTGCGGCGACCGAAAAGGAGCATATGAAGACATACAAGCTTCCTTTGGATCCGTTCAATATCATGATATATACGGGCGGGGACTATGCCGGGAGGGACATCATCATGACCAAGTCGGCCGACGCCGTTATCATCGTCTGCGGAAGGATAGGGACGCTACACGAATTCACTACGGCTGTCGAGACCCAGAAGATAATCGGAGTCCTGGAAGGAACCGGAGGGATGGCCGATAAGATCAGGGGGATAGCCGAGAGCTACTGCCGCATCGCCAAGAAGGTAATATATGACAGGGATCCCGTATCTCTGGTCAGGAAAATCGTCAAAGAGATCGAAATACAAAAAGATCATAATCTGGAAATATTGAAAAAATAATATGAAAACTAAAAAGAAAACAACTAAAAAGAAAGCGGTTGTTAAGAAGGTCGTCAAAAAGAAAATCATCAAGAAAAAGGCGGTGAAGAAGCCGGCCCCGAAGAAGATCGTCAAGAAGGAGAAGAAGATTGGAAAGGTGACCCACTATTTCGATAGGATAAAAGTGGTGGCGATCAAGCTGTCCGATGTTATTTCCGTAGGGGACACCGTGAGGATCGTCGGAGGGGAGGATACTGATTTTAAGCAGAAGATATCATCGATGCAATTCAAGCACGAGAAGCTGAAGAAGGCGAAGAAAGGCCAGGAGGTGGGAATCAAGGTGAAAGACAGGGCGAGGGAGGGATACAAGGTTTTCAAGGTATGAGGTTCATCGCCGATTTCCACATTCACTCCAAGTATTCAAGAGCCACGAGCGAGAAGACCGATCTCGAGAATATCGCCAAATGGGCGGAGATAAAGGGAGTCAAGGTGATCGGCTGCGGCGATTTTACCCATCCGCAATGGATGAAGAACATAAAGGAAGAACTGGAGCCGGCCGAAACCGGCTTGTTTCGATACAAAGATTCTTCGGTCAGATTCATCTTGTCTTCGGAGATTTCTTGCATTTATTCCAAAGGAGGGAAGACAAGGAAGATACATTTGGTGGTTTTGGCGCCATCGATAGAGGTCGCGGAAAAGATAAACGGGGAATTAGGGAAGATAGGGAATCTGAAATCGGACGGACGGCCGATTCTCGGACTCGATGCTAAAGAACTGGTTAAAATAGTTTTGGATGCTTCTTCCGATTGCATGGTTATTCCGGCCCATTGTATGACTCCCTGGTTCGGATTATTCGGATCGAAATCGGGATTCGATTCTCTGGAAGAATGCTTTGAAGAAATGTCTCCTCACATCTATGCCGTCGAGACGGGATTGTCAGCCGATCCTTCGATGCTCTGGAGGATTCCCGATGTGAGGAAGATTTCTATCATTTCCAACAGCGACGCCCACAGTCCGGAGAAGATAGGGAGGGAGGCGAACGTCTTCGATACGGAACTCGATTATTTTTCCATCATCGAAGCAATCAAGACAAAAAAGGGTTTCGTCGAGACGATAGAGTTCTATCCCCAGGAAGGCAAGTACTACGGTGACGGGCACCGCGCCTGCAATATCTATATGGATTCCAAGGATTCTTTGAAATACAGCGAAATCTGTCCGGTTTGCGGGAAGCCGCTGACCGTGGGGGTGATGAACAGGGTCAATAAGCTCTCGGACAAGCCGGAAGGGTTTGTTCCCGAAAACGCCATTCCCTATAGGAGTATCGTTCCTTTGAAGGAGATAATAGGGGAAGCTCTGGGAGTGGGGCCGGGGACCAAGGGAGTCGAAGCGGAATACGACAAGCTGATCAAGGCATTCAAATCGGAATTCAGCATTTTATTGGATATTCCTTTTGAAGAGTTGAAAGATGTTGCTTTCAGCGCGGTAGCCGAGGGGATAAAAAGAGCGAGGGAGGGAAAGGTCAATATTTCTCCGGGATTCGACGGGGAATACGGGAAAGTCAAGATATTCTCAGAGGTTGAGAAGAGGGAAGCGATACGGCAGAAGACGCTGTTCTGAATCATTGAATAATCAATCCATTGGTGTTAATATTTCTGTATCAATAATTAATAATAAAAATATGATTACAATACAACTTTTGATAACGGTAGCCATTCTGATTATATTGATATCGATCAGGCAGGTCAACCAGTATGAGAACGGGATAAAGTTCACTTTAGGAAAGTTCTCTGGCACGATGAAGCCGGGGTGGAATCTGGTCTTTCCAATCTTTCAGTCGTACAGGAAGGTAGATATGAGGATTAAGGCGGTCGATGTTCCCGACCAGGAAGCGATAACTAAGGATAACATATCGGTCAAGGTCAACGCCGTCATCTATTACAAGATTTCTTCAGCCGAACAGGCGATACTCCAGGTTGAGGATTTCTATTACGCCATGTCGCAGCTGGCCCAGACAACAATGAGGAACGCCATCGGACAGGTGGAGCTGGACGAATTGTTATCGCAGAGGAGTAAGGTTTCCGGAAGCATCAAGAATATAATCGAAGAGAGCGCCAAGAATTGGGGAGTCGATGTCTCCGATGTGGAATTGAAGGATATCACTCTGCCCGAAGAGATGAAGAGGGTCATCGGCAGGCAGGCCGAGGCCGAGAGGGACAAGAGGGCCGTCATTATCAAGGCTGAAGGAGAGGTAGTTGCCGCTAGCAATATGGCTAAAGCAGCTGAAATCCTTTCCCATGCCGAAGGAGCTCTTCATTTGAGAACCCTTCAGACGATTACCGATGTTTCCGCGGATCAGTCGAATACGATGATATTCGCCATTCCCCTGGAAGTGCTTAGAGCTTTCGAGAACGCAGGGAAGAAATAAGAAAAGACCGGGGCTCGACCCCGGTTTTTCATTTCAGGTATTTGGCTTTGTTGTAGTTGTGTTCTTCCAATGTTTTCGAGAAGATGGTTTCTCCGCCGGGAGCGGAAAGGTAGTAATAATAGGGCGTGGCCGTGGGATAGATGGCGGCAATAATGCTGTCCATCCCCGGATTCGAAATCGGTCCCAGGGGAAGCCCGTCGACTTTATACGTGTTGTACGGTGAGTCGATCTGGGTATCTTTGGTGTATATCTTCAGTCCGACCTTGTTCTCTTCGTACAGTATCGTGGCATCGACCTGGAGTCGCATTCCCGAAACCATCCTTTTCCAGAGTATTCCCGAGACGATTTTTTTGTCTTTGAGCGTCCTGACTTCTTTTTCGATTATTGAAGCCATGGTGACGATTTCGAATATCGTCTTTTTCTGTTTTTTGATCTCGTTCCTCAGATCGGGGGTGAGCTTGTTTCCGAAATTGCTCAAAGCTTTCTCGACTATCGTTCCGGCATCGTCACCTTTGTCGATGTAGTACGTGTCGGGGAAGAGGTACCCTTCGAGGGACATGTTTTCGGGTTTGTCGCCGAGAAAGTCGAACCTTTGGATCAGCTTTTCGACATTCTGGTTGTATTCTTTCTTGGCCGGGGTTCCGGTCAGTAAATACAAATCATTGTTTTTAGTTATCCCTTTGTCAACGAGATATCCGTTTATATCCCTCAAATCCCATCCTTCTATTATCGTCACATTTTCCTTCGCCGTTTCTCCGTTGGAGAGGACGCTGACTATCCTGGCTATGCTCATCTGCGAAGAAAGGAGGTATTCTCCTGCCTGGATCTTGGAATATTTTCCGGCGAGTCCCGCATATATGACGAAGGCGGACGGGCTTCCGATCAGATTCTCCTTCTTCAGGTTGGAAGCCACTTCTTTGACCGCTTCCCCCTTGTTTACAGTGAAGAGCTTCGCTTCAATCTGTCCTTTCGACGGAGAAAAGAAGGCCTGGGAGACGCAGGCGAAGAAGATGAGGGCGACGATTGAAGAAAAGAGAGTTATTATTTTTTTGTCGATTTCCATGGATTAATTGTATTGTAGATTATTACTATTGACAAGGGAGGGTGCGCGAGTATAATTGAAGCATAAATATGGAATCCAATACCACAAAACAGTTTTATAAGTTTGTAAATGTCTGCGGCAAAAGCTGGATGTTCGCTTTGGCTACGATTTTGGGAAAAGCAAAAGGGAGAGGATTTTAGGGATAAATAAGAGATAATAAACACAATCCTCTCCCTTCAAAGGAGAGGATTTCGCTTTAATGATAAACATATGACAAAGACATACTATCTGACAAAAGAAGGCCTGGAGAAGGTAAAAAGAGAATACGAGAATCTGAAGTTGCTCCAGAAGAACGAAATATTGTCCGAAGAAGCCCCTTCGATGCTCGAGGGCGATGCTTTGAATCCCGATTACTCTTTCTATAAGGAAAATCTGGAAGAACTGGAGAAGAGGATAGAAGAACTGGACTGCATCCTCAAGAATTACAAGATCATCAGAAAGCCGGGGAAGACCGAGCAGGATAAGGTTTGTCTCGGAGCCAAAGTGGTGTTAAAAAAGGGAGCCAAGGAGGAGGAATACAGGATTGTCGGAACTCTTGAGGCGGATCCTTTCTCCGGGAAGATCAGCAACGAGTCTCCTTTGGGCATGTCTTTCATCGGGAAAACGGTCGGAGAGTCTGTTTCCTTCAACGGAGGAGGCGAATACAAGATCATGAAGATCCGATACGAAGAATCTTAATATGGGGAAGAAAACCAAACTGGCTATTTTCATCTTTTTGGCGTTCATCATATCGTCATATGTTTGGTTCGACTTTTTCTTTTTGAAGATCAACGGAGAGAAGTTCGAGCGGGAGCTGATGAAGGCCGGGGAAGAGAGCGACGTAGTCATCGTCTTCAATTCGGGAGGATGGGGGACCGTTCCCTTGGACCGCGCCTTCGACATCAATCCCGTAATCGATGAAACAAAGAAGCTTATCGAAGAGGGCGACCACAAGGTTTCGGTGGTCCAATACTTCAGGACGGAAGACACTTTTTTCGCCAAGATTTCCGCGATCAGGGAAGTTTTCTTCAATTTTCCGGACAGTTCCAAGGCCTTCGCCGGGAGGATAAAGGAATTCAGGGAGAAAAATCCGGGAGACAAGGTCATTATGGCCGGTCTTTCTAACGGGGCGTCTTTCGTCAGTGCGGCCATGGGAGAATTCAAAGACGAAAATGTCTTTGCGATAGAGATGGGAGCTCCTTTTTGGAAGAAGAATGTCGAGAGCGAGAATATCCTTTCTTTGAATAACCAGGCAGATATCCTGGCGAACGGGAAACTGGGAGAATTGTTATGGTCGGTTGTCAAAGCTCCCTTCGTCTGGGCAGGATCCAACCTCTCGGGCAAGTGGATGTCTTTCGGAGAAGCCGTGCATATAGACGGGCATGATTATTACTGGCCCGCGCTCAAGGGAGAGCTCGCTGAATTCATAGAGAAGAGGGCCGGCTTGTAATCAAGGGTTTTCTGTACTAAAATTAGGGTTAAGCATGAGCTTAGCCACCAAACAAAAATTTCTTCTGATATTTTCTTTCCTGCTGGGGCTGGCCATTTTCGTCTGGCTGGGAAAGATGATCGGCTGGGAAGAAGTGGGCCGCGCTTTCGCCGTCTTTACCGGCTGGCAGGGTTTGGTTATGGTTGCCCTGTCTTTCCTCGTCGCTTTTAT
>Ga0265297_10006152_pt1 | contig 17647 bp, 10 predicted proteins | sample Munlanlwell13791_FD_192502 | JGI IMG/M metagenome (GOLD analysis project Ga0265297, IMG submission 192502) | Leachate microbial communities from a municipal landfill in Southern Ontario, Canada - Leachate well 137-91 | ecosystem: Engineered > Solid waste > Landfill > Unclassified | place...
ATGGAAAAATGCTGTGCGCGAAAACCTGCCGGAATTACCTGATCAGAAATACCAACGCTTTCTGAACGATTTTCAATTACGTCCATACGATGCCAGTTTATTGACTGCTGATCGCTATCTGGCTGATTACTTTGAAGAAGTCGTCAACATAATAAATGATCCGGCAATGGTCAGTAAATGGATATTGGGAGAAATTCTGCGGATTCTTTCACAGAATAATCTTACTTCACGACAAATCCCTCTCGCGGCTGAAGACCTGGGTGAACTGCTTAATTTGATTAAATCTGGTAAAATAACCGCCAATATTGGTAAAATAGTCTTCGATAAAATGCTCACCGAACATCAACCGGCTAAAATCATCATTGAACGTGAAAAACTGCTCGCAGTTAGTGACGATGCCGAACTAATGCAGATTATCCGGACGATTATAGCTGAAAATCCAAATGAAGTTGAACGCTATCGGGCTGGCGCCAACAACCTTTTCGGATTTTTCATGGGACAGGTAATGAAGAAGACAAGAGGTCAGGCTAATCCGAACATAACCAGTCACTTGTTAAAAGAAGCGCTGGTAGCTTAATCGTGAATAAGAAAACAAAAATCTTGTGAAATATTCCCCGCGGAGAGAGGAAATGCAATTGGAGATTGTAGGTTGTAGATTGAAAATTGCAAATTTCAGATTGCAAATTGCAGATTTATGTGAGAAAAAAACTGTTCGCAAAGTCATTAATAAGAAATCCTGTCAATTCTGCCTGCCCGAACGTCCTAACGGTTTAGGACGTTCGGGTCAATCCTGTCTAATATTAAAAAACAAAAATCTTGTCTCACCATAGACTCCTGCGGAGTTTATCTTGTCAGAAAATACCCGCGGAGAGACGGGGATTCCCCGCCTGACTGCTGACGCAGTCACGCAGGCAGGGAAACCCGGGTAGGTGTTAGCCTAAATGTTTTGTCTTATCTATAACAATCAATTTAATATTGAATATCTGAGATTTTAAAAATTTGGGATTCGATCCTGTGCGAAATTTTTAACTATTAAGCGGAGAGACGGGGATTCCCTGCCTGACTGCTGACGCAGTCACGCAGGCAGGGAACCCCGGGTAGGTGTAAGCCTAAATGTTTTGTCTTATCTATAACAATCAATTTAATATTGAATATCTGAGATTTTAAAAATTTGGGATTCGATCCTGTGCGAAATTTTTAACTATTAAGCGGAGAGACGGGGATTCCCCGCCTGACTGCTGACGCAGTCACGCAGGCAGGGAACCCCGGGTAGGTGTTAGCCTAAATGTTTTGTCTTATCTATAACAATCAATTTAATATTGAATATCTGAGATTTTAAAAATTTGGGATTCGATCCTGTGCGAAATTTTTAACTATTAAGCGGAGAGACGGGGATTCGAACCCCGGGTAGGTGTAAGCCTACACACGCTTTCCAAGCGTGCTCCTTAAACCACTCGGACATCTCTCCAAAAAGCGCCATAGTTTAAAATAATTGTCCCGATAAGACAAGATATTCTGTCGGTAAATTCAAAAATCAATGGGCTTCTTGTGGATATATTTAGGTTGGTTTTATAAATAGGATTGTTTTATCAAGTAATCCAAAGATCGATTGATATATAACACATTTTATTCCGTCATAATTAACCTGCTGACAACCTTTTTCAGGAATTCTTAGTCGTAACACGTTTTTATATATATAGAAAAAAATAGATTTTTTAAAGGATGGAACAAAACGACGCGAAATTTGTTGGTAGATGTTTGAGACTTGATTAACTTACCGACCGGTAAGTAAGTTTAATAGATGGATTGAATGATGAGAGATGAAAATGTAACCAGAGATAAAATCTTATTAACAGCGGCTAAACTCTTTGCCGATAAAGGCTTTGAAGCGACTTCGATGCGTGAAATCGCCGAAGCATGCCAGGTTACCAAACCAGCCTTATATTATTATTTTCCTGATAAGAAAGCCCTATTTATTGAAATTGTCAAAGCGATCGGCGAAAATCTTTTTCAGCTTCTTGATGGAATCGAAAAAACCAAACTAAATCCGGTTGAGAAACTAACCGAAATAATAAAAAAGCAATTTGCCGGAGTTCGCCAGCATCCGGAAATTGCCAAATTTCTGATTAATGTTGCGACGCGCAACATGCCGACCGGGATCAATATTAGTTTTTTCGAGAATATTAAAAGAGGTGAAATGGTACTGAAAAAAATTATTAATGAGGGGAAAACCAGGGAGTATTTCAGGTCTGATATCGATGAGCAGACATTTTTATTTTGTTTTACGGGCGCCATTAATAATCACATTGCGTACTATTTTTCACACGGAATCGACCAATTAAATGATAATAATGCCAAAAAAATTATTGATACCTTGACTGAAGGTGTACAAAAACGGAATTCTTAGGAGCTAATTATGAGATTAATTTTAAAAACATATGGATTTTTAATAATTCTGGCTTTGTTTTCAACGATAAGGGCCGAAATCCTTAATCTTGATCTGAAAACTGCCCGGGAAATTGCGCTTGAGCGGAATCCAAGTTTAAAACTTGCTCGGGAAGGTGTTCACAAAGCCAGTAGACATGTCATTGAAGCGAGAGGGAATTTGCTACCAACAATCAACGCTTATTCGAATCTCCAACATGCTTGGGCACTTCAGAAAAATAGGATACCTAATTTCCTAAAAGCACCGTTTGATAGTTTATTTTACAATCTTTACACTACCGGTTTAGTTCCGACATTCACACCACAACCAGAATATCTTGAGATGGCTTTTGGTCTTGAAAATGTCCTTATCGCCGGTATACAATTACAACAACCGATATATCTTGGTGGCACTATTAGAAATGGTTATAATATTTCAAAATTAGGATATAATATTGCTCAATTGCAGTTCAAATCTATCGAGCAGAATGTGCTAAACGAACTAACATCCTCTTATTATCGAGTTCTTTTTACAAAATCAACTCTCACTGTCTTTCAAGAAGCCCTTCAATCAGCTGAGCAAAACCTGGAACAGGTTAATAAATTCTACAATGTTGGTAAAGCATCCAATTTCGATTTACTCCGAGCTGAAGTCCAGGTAGCTAATACCAAACCTTTTGTGGCTTCAGCTAAAAATAATTTTCGTTTATCAGAGTCTGGATTAAGAATGATCATGGGCATTGATGAATCAATAGAATTAAATTTTGTTGAAGAACTGGAATTATATTATTCGGAACTGACTATTAAATCACTCGAAGAGTTAATGGAAATAGCGTTAATATCAAGACCTGAAATTCAAATGTTAAATGATCAAAAAAGTATTACTAAAAAGCAGGTCTCATTATCAAAAGCTTCATTTTTACCTACAGTTGTTTTTGGAACCAGTTATCAGTATCAGGGAATGCGTAATGATCTTAACTTCAATAGTGAAGACTTTAACAAATCTTTTAATTCTTCTATCAGCATCAGTGTCCCACTTTTTTCAGGGATGAAAAACAGTGCAAAATATCAACAGGCAAAAATTGCCGTAAAAGAGACTGAACATCAGGCGGAATCATTGATCAATTCGATCAAGCTGGAAGTAAAGAGTGCTTATTACACGATGCAGGAAGCTCTGGAAAAAGTTCAGACCCAACAAAAGACCATTGAACAGGCAAAGGAAGCCCAGCGTCTGGCTCATTTGATGTATTCGGAAGGGAGCAGTACTCAGCTGGATATATTAAACGCTGATCTGGCTGTTCAACAAGCCCAAATGAATTATCAGCAATCATTGTTCGAATACAATGTCGCATTAGCAAATTTGAAAAAAGCCATTAACCAGTTATAGTTTCAGGAGATAAAGATGTTGAGAAAAGCGGATATCGCATTAGTAGGAATTCTGAGTATAGTAATAATGCTTGGAGCTTGTGGTCAGTCAAAAAAAACGACCAAAACTGAAAGTGTCGTCAAGGTTCCAATCGAAGTGATGGATATTATTACCGGTTCGATCGAATCCAAAATCGGATTTTTGGGGAATATCTCCGCACTTCAGGAAGTGAAAGTCTATTCGACCGTCCCGACCAGAATTGTTAGTATGAAGGTTGAAATCGGTGATGTCGTAAAAAAAGGACAAGTGCTGGCAGTGGTTGATAGTGAGATAATTCGTCAGGCTGTCATTCAGGCTGAAGCCGGTCTTGAGTCAGCCAAGGCCCAATATAAGAATGTTGACACGGAATGGAAACGGATCAAACGTCTATATGAGGGAAAAGCAATCAGCAAGTCCCAATATGATGGCGTTAAAGCCCAATATGGTGCGGCTCGATCAGCCGTTAAACAACTGGAAGCGGCTTTGGCGAATGCGAAAACCCAGTTGCGCGATTGTTCCATCACTGCTCCGATTTCAGGAACCGTTTCATCACGCTTACTGGAACAGGGTGATCTTGCCGCTCCTTCCATACCACTTTTTACGATTGTAAAAATGGATCAGGTAAAAATCCAGATCGAAGTGGTTGAAAATCAAATAGACCTGGTAAAAATCGGACAGAGTACCCATATCAGAGTCGAAGCTTTTCCCGATGAAATCTTTGAAGGTGTAATCTCCAAGTTAAATCCAACATTGAATCCGTTGACCCGCACTATTGGAGCCGAAGTGTTAATTGATAACCCTGAATTAAAATTGCGACCGGGAATGTTTGCCAGGGTAGAGGTAGTGGTAGAGCGGCGTGAGAATGCATTGCTCGTACCCAAATATGCCATTCTTGAGAATACCCGGCTCGAATATTTGGGAGGCGAATTAACCAATAGTCAGGTCATAGTTGACCGATATGTGTACGTTGTCAGGGATACTATCGCTCTTAGAAGAGATATCACAACCGGCATTATCGATGGCAATTTTGTGGAAGTGCTTGATGGATTATCCGAGAATGAATTGCTGGTGACTACCGGACAACACAATTTACTGGATTCCTCGATAGTAGATATTGTTGCTAAGAGGGGTAGTCTATGAAATTATCCAATTTATCGATCCAGCGTGGCATTACTGTCACAATGATCTATTTGATTTTGATCGGCGCCGGATTATTCGGTTTATCCAGTTTAAAAATAGATCTTTATCCAAATATTACTTTACCGATTATCGCGGTTTTTAGTAATTATACCGGTGTAGGACCAGATGATATCGAAAACTCCCTGACCCGACCATTGGAAAAAGCCGTAATTTCAACCAAGAATATCAAGGAATTAACTTCATATTCGTCTTCAGGCGTTGCGGCATTGATAGTTCAATTCGATTGGGGTTCGGACATGAACCAGGCTGAAATCGATGTCAGAAAAAATATCGATATGGTGCGTGATTATCTGCCGCAGGATGCCAGCGCTCCGACGACATTTGCTTTCGATCCATCGATGCAACCGATTATGTTTATCGTATTAAGTTCCGATCAATTAGGAATGGCTGAATTACGCACTTTGGCAAGCGAACAAATCGAACCACGCCTGGAACGGATAAATGGCGTTGCTTCCGCCAGCACTTCGGGCGGGATGGAGCGCCAAATCAAGGTGCTGGCAGATCCTAACAAATTAGCCGCGCATGGCGTTTCCATTAATCAGCTTGTACAAACTCTCGGAGTCGAGAATCTGCAGATTCCCGGCGGCATAATTAATGATGAATATACCGAATATTCGGTGCGCACTTACGGTGAATATACCAGCGTTTCCCAGATTGAAAATACCGTAATCGGTGTAAAAGACAACAACCCGATTTATGTAAAAAATATCGCCCGGGTAATTGACGGTTTTAAGGATCAGGTCCAGGTCGTCCGCAACAACGGTCAGAACGCCATGGTTATTTTTATCCAGAAGCAATCCGATGCAAACACCGTCCAGACCGCTAAAGCCGTTCGTAAAGAGCTACCGTCCATTACTGAAAAAATTGGGCAGGGGACTAGGTTTGATACGATTTACGACGCCTCAGAATTCATCACTCTCTCATTAGATAATCTGGTAAATACGGCGATGCAGGCCGTTTTATTATGTTTTGTAGTATTGTTCTTTTTTCTGCGACACCTGAGAAGTTCGTTGATTGCCACGATTTCTATCCCGATTTCGGTAATTGTGACCTTTTTTATTATGTATCAGATGAAACTGTCACTGAACGTGATTTCCATGGCTGGACTGGCTCTGGCAATTGGTATGTTGGTCGATAATGCCATCGTTGTGCTGGAAAATATTTTTCGACATCACGAAAATAACGAACCAATTCGGGTTGCGGCGGATGAAGGTACAAGCGAAGTTGCTATGGCAATCACGGCTTCGACTCTGACTACGATCGCGATTTTCGTTCCGATTTTATTTGTGCCCGGAATTGCAGGAATCATGTTCAAGGATATGGTCGTTACGATTGTAGTATCATTAACGACTTCATTAGTAGTGGCGCTGACACTGATTCCGTTAATGTCGTCACGCATGCTCACGAAGGAAAGACAGTATAAGTCAAAAATATTCTCTGGCCTGGATCGAGGAATCAGCAGTATCATTGCAGGACTGGAAAATTGGTATGTTAAAGTACTGGACTATTTTCTGGGGCATAAAAAACTATTTTTATCAGGACTGGTAATTGTAATCATTGCTACAATCCTGATTTATCCACGTATTGGTGGTGAATTTATCTCTGATGTTGACCAATCCTATATGACGATTACGGTGGAAAGAGAAACGAGCGCTTCTCTGACTTCCACTGATCAGACCTTCATAGAAGTCGAAGAAATAGTCCGTCAGGCGGTCCCGGAAGCCATTAATATTCAATCCGATTTTGGATCGAGTTCCGGATTCGGTGCGATTTTTGGGTCTTCTTCCACAAATAAAGGCAGTATTTCGATCAATTTACCGGATGTTAAGGAGCGCGATCGAAGTATTGATGAAATAAAGGAAGCGTTGCGGCGTCGTTTTGAGAAAATACCGGGTGCCGTAATCCGGATTTCCGAAGGTGACATGATGTTCGGAAGTGAGGGCGATATCCAAATTAAAATATTCGGATATGACCGAAATGTTGCGATAACGTTGGCCGAAAAGGTTGCCGATCAGATTTCGAAAATCAAAGGCGTTATTGATGTCCAGAAAAGCTATAGTCGCCCAAAACCGGAATATCAAATAATTCTTGACCGTGATCGTATCGCCGCGCTGGGATTATCGGTCTACCAAGTCGCCTCGACTATTGAAACCAGCATAAAAGGCAGGGTGGCAACCCAGTTTCGGGAAGGGGGCCGGGAATACGAAGTGCTGGTGCAATTGGATGAATCAGCCCGGCAATCTAAAACTGATCTGGAAAATATCTATATTGCCTCACCGACCGGCGCCCAGATTCCGATTAAGAACGTTGCTACAATCAAATCCGGTCAAGCCTCTGTAAGTATTACCCGCGAAGATCAGGAACGAATGATTTCCGTAAGTTGTTCGATCAGTGGTCGCGATTTGCAGAGTGTCACTCAGGATATTGATGCCGAGATGAATCGGATAGTTTTTCCATCGGATTTCAGATGGGAAATCGGCGGCACAGCCGAAATGCAACAGGAATCGTTTATGTATCTCGGTATCGCTTTATTGGTTTCGGTCTTACTGGTGTATATGGTTATGGCCTCACAATTCGAATCTTTACTTGATCCGTTTATCATAATGTTTACGGTTCCGCTGGCTATGATTGGCGCCGTCTGGATGCTTTTTATTACCGGTACTACAATGAGTGTTACCGGCTTGATCGGATGCGTATTACTCATCGGTATCGTCGTTAATAATGGCATTGTGTTGGTAGATTACATCAACCAGATGCGCGAAAAGCACGGTATGGATTTATGGGTGGCTATTTTAGTCAGTGGAAAAAGACGTATGCGACCGGTGTTGATGACGGCTCTTACCACCATTTTCGGTATGATCCCGCTTTCGCTCAATCTTGGCTCGGGCGCTGAAATCTGGATTCCTCTGGGCAGAGCGGTTATCGGCGGATTGATTTTTGCGACGATTTTTACCCTGATACTGGTACCGATTGTTTATCTCTTTTTCGAACAGATTTCGTTGAAAAGAGCGATAAAGAAACATAAGATTGAAATGCGCCCGATTGGTCGTCCGGATGATTTTGATATTGCTTTAATAAAATAATCGAATTTTGACATAAACGGGTAGGATGACAGTTCAATTTGATTCTACCCGTTTTCATTTTAAATTTGCGGGCAAATTGACCGGGTAGCGAAGTGAAATATTGTGATTTATCATGTGAATATGCGGAATTTCCCGACCAGTTGGCGGACGGCTCCGGCACCTGCCGAACTTTTATCGCACTGCACTGTAAATTGCTAAACCGGTTGGTAGATAAAAATGGGGTTTGTCAAGCCGATCTTGATGAAATTAAAGATTCCGATGAGTGAGCAGGCGGGACTTTACTAATGATTGAAGTGGATTCTATTTGATGCCAGAACGATTTCCACCGGGATTAATGGAGAAAATACGCACTGCCCCGACTGACCCGGGCTGTTACATTTACCGCAATTCGGGCGGTAAAATCATCTATATCGGTAAGGCTAAGAACATCCGTAATCGCGTTAAATCATATTTCGTGAATGGATACAAGGAACCTAAAACCGCGGCGCTGGTCAGTCAGATTGTCGAAGTCGAGTTCATTCTGACCAATTCCGAAATTGAGGCTTTGATCCTCGAAAACACCCTGATCAAAACCCATCGTCCGAAGTATAATATCTTTTTCCGCGACGATAAAACTTATCCTTATGTTCGTATCACCGCCGAACCATTTGCGCAGGTATTTTTGACCCGCAATGTTATACGTGACGGCTCCAAATATTTCGGTCCGTATACCGATAGTCGCCTTTTGCGAGAAACACTCGAAATCATCAAAAATATTTTTCCGATAAGGAGTTGCAAGCATCGTTTAAATGAAAAAACGATTGCCAAAGGTCAGATTAAAATCTGTCTGGATTACCATATCAAGAAATGTGAGGGACCCTGCCAGGGATTGGTTTCTGCTGAAGAGTACGACCTGATGATCGCTAAAGTGATGGCTTTTCTGAATGGTCACACTGAGGATGCTATTCTATATTTTCAGGAAAAAATGAAAACTGCCGCGACGAATATGCAGTTCGAAACCGCCGCGGCTTACCGCGACAAAATTGCCATCCTTAAAAATTATTCTAACCGGCAAGTGGTAGAGTTAAACGATTGCCTCGACCGCGATCTGGTCGCCGTGCTGAAAGAGTCTGAAAATTGTTGTGCAATTATCTTCCGGGTCAGACGTGGAAAATTGATCGGTCGCGACCGGTTCTTCCTGGAAGGAACGCAAAATTACGAGTATTCCAGCATAGTCCGGGATTTGATTTTACGCTATTATGACAATGCCACCAGTTTTCCTTCAGAGCTTTTAGTTAATGAACTGCCGGATGAAAAGGACATGCTGGAAAGTTGGCTGACAGATCAAAAAGGCGCCAGAGTAATCATCATTAAGCCTCAGCGTGGTGAAAAAGTCCAGCTATTGAAAATGGCTTTGCGCAACGCCGAACTGCAACTTAATGAATTATTTCAAAAACAAAACCAGAAGGTCGATTTTATTCCTAAATCACTCCAGAGTTTGCAAGATGAATTAAGACTAAAACAATTGCCTCGTCGCATTGAGGCTTTTGATATATCTAATATCCGCGGTAAATTTGCCGTCGGTTCTATGATTACATTTATCAACGCCACTGCAAAAAACAGCGAGTATCGCCGATTTAAGATCAAAACCGTGACCGGTGTAAATGATTATGCCATGATGGCGGAAGTCGTTCGGCGTCGTTATACACGCCTGATCCGTGAGAAGAAAACCATGCCGGATTTAATTCTCATTGACGGTGGTAAAGGTCAGTTAATTGCAGCTGTCAACGTAATGCGGGATCTGAATATTTCAGAAATTCCGATAATTGGATTAGCCAAACGGCTTGAAGAAGTGTTTATTCCGGAACAGGACGAGCCGCTAATGTTACCCCGCAACAGTATAGCACTCAGTCTTTTACAGCGGGTGCGGGACGAAGCCCACCGGTTCGCTATCAATTATCATCGCAAACTACGCGGAAAGGGCGGTATTTCCACCCGGCTCGATGAGATTCCCGGATTGAGTAAAAATATCAAAAAAGAATTGTTGAATCATTTTAAAACAATTGCTAATATACGCGCCGCCCGCGTTGATGATTTGACTAAAGTGCGCGGCGTTGGCGCGAAGCTCGCTCAGAAAATTAAACTTTATCTCTGAAAAAGGAAACCAGATGCAGATTAACAGATTAGATGCCGGAGAATTAGCCAAAAAATTTGGAACACCGCTCTACGTTTATGATTTTGAAAGAATTAAGGATAACGCTCGCCGTCTGAAAAGCGCATTTTACTCGGATGAGATAAAAACCGCCTTATTCTATTCTGTAAAAGCCAATTCCCATCCGGCGGTTGTCCACTTATTAAAGGAATGTGGTTATGGTTGTGACTGCGTAAGTCCAAACGAAATCGAAATCGCTCTGAAAGCCGGAGTAAAACCATCGGATATAATCTATGTGGGCAATTACGAAAGTCTGGAAGATCTAAATGCCGTTGTCAGAGCGGGGACGAAGCTCGTCCTGGATGATATTAATTCTCTGGATCGTCTACTACGCATAACCCGCCCCGAAATGGTTAGTTTTCGCATCAACCCAGGCAAGGGACAAGGCAAGTATGAACAAATAAATACCGCCGGCATAAAAGCTAAATTTGGCGTACCCCATGAAAAAGCCTGGCTTGCTTATGAAAAAGCTCTTAAAGCCGGAGTAAAACGCTTCGGAGCTCACATGATGGCCGGTTCCGGCATTTTGGAGGAAGAGCATTTTCCGCGAATGCTGGAATTACTGCTGGATATTCTGGGGCAGATCAGTCAAAAACTCGGAATTACTTTCGAATTTGTCGATATGGGCGGCGGTTTCGGAATACCCTATTATGGCGATGATCATGATCTTGATATTCAGCAAGTTGGGAGTGAATGCCTTAAGGTATTCAAAAACAAGATAGACAGTTTGCCGATCGGAAAACCGGCTTTGCATCTTGAACCCGGTCGCTACCTGGTCGGTGATGCCGGTTATCTTCTGACGCGTGTTATCGGTATTAAAGAAAGCTATCAGAATTTTGCCGGGCTGGACGCCGGATTCAATACCTTGATTCGTTCGGCGCTGTATAAAGCCCAGCACCCGATCATTGTGCATAACAAAGAAAATGAAACAGAATTATTTCCGATCAATCTGTGCGGTCAAATATGTGAAAATACCGATATATTTACGGTTGGGCGACCTTTGCCTAAATTAACCGAAGGCGATCTGGTTATAATTACGCAAACCGGCGCCTATGGTTATGCCATGTCCATGACCTATAACCATCGCCTGCGTCCGAACGAAGTCGCGATTATCAACGGTCAGGCGGTCGAAATTACCCGACGCGAAGTAATGAGTGATTACTGGAATCGGATAAAATACCCCAAAGTTCAATGATTTTAACAATTTGCTGGAGCAATAAATGCCAAAGGTAAAAGAGCCGGAAGTTAATTTACAACTGGCAATCGAACATGGTCTCAACGAGGAAGAATGGAATAAAATTCTACAAATTCTGGGACGGCAACCGACTTATACCGAATTAGGCGTCTTCTCGGTAATGTGGAGTGAACATTGTAGTTATAAAAATTCCATCGCGGTATTGAAAACTCTGCCGCGCAACGGCAAACGTTTACTGGTTGGCGCCGGCGAGGAAAACGCCGGTTTAGTCGATATTGGCGATGGTCTGGCAATCTGTTTCAAAATTGAGAGTCACAATCACCCATCAGCGGTTGAGCCTTTCCAGGGCGCCGCTACCGGCGTAGGAGGGATCCTGCGTGATATCTTCACGATGGGAGCGCGACCGATCGCCTCACTCGATTCTTTACGGTTCGGGCCTTTGAACGTCCCCCGTAACCGCTATCTCTTCGATAATGTGGTGAAAGGAATTGCACATTATGGTAATTGCATCGGCGTTCCGACCGTCGCCGGTGAGGTTAATTTCGATGATTGCTATACCGGCAATCCGATTGTAAATGTCATGACGATCGGTCTGGTCAAGCATGAAAATGTCATCAGTGCCATTTCCAAAGGGGAGGGCAATACCGTGATGATCGTCGGTTCTTCGACCGGCAGAGATGGCATTCACGGCGCGACTTTCGCCTCGGTCGAGTTATCCGAAGAGTCCGAGAACCGTCGCTCGTCGGTACAGGTGGGAGATCCGTTTACTGAGAAATTACTGCTGGAAGCCACTCTGGAACTCGCCAAACAGGGTTACCTTATCGGAGTTCAGGATATGGGTGCGGCCGGAATTGCCTGTTCGACCTCCGAAATGTCGGCTCGCGGCAAATCCGGGATGATTCTCAATCTGAGTTCTGTGCCGTTACGCGAAGCCGATATGCATCCATATGAGATTTTACTATCCGAATCGCAGGAACGCATGTTGGTCGTTATTCGCAAAGGATTCGAAGAAGAAACCAAGAAGATTTTTGAAAAATGGGATTTGAATTGCGTCAAAATCGGCAAAGTGATCAATTCCGGCAACCTTGACATTTTCATGGATAATAAAAAAGTCGGCTCACTACCAGCCTGGCATCTGGTATTGGGAGGCGGCGCTCCGGTTTATGACCGCGAAACTAAGGAACCGGCTTATCTGAAAAAAGTCCAGGGACGCAATCTTAAAAAAATCACCGAACCAAATGATTATAATCAAGTCCTTCTGCAGCTCCTGTCATCACCAGGTATTGCTGATAAATCATGGGTCTACCGGCAATTCGATCATTCCGTAAGATCTAATACGGCTGTCCTGCCAGGCAGTTCGTCTGCGGTCATTCGTATCAAAGGCACGCGCAAGGCTCTGGTAACTAAAACTGACGGAAATGGTCGCTACACTTATCTTAATCCGTATAAAGGCGGTGCAATCGCTGTGGCGGAATCGGCGCGTAATGTTGTCTGTTCCGGCGCCCGACCGATTGCGATCACGAATTGCCTGAATTTTGGCAATCCCTATGATCCCGAAATCTATTATCAATTCAAACTGGCTGTGCAAGGTATGGGCGACGCCTGTCGCGTTTTTGACACACCCGTAACCGGTGGAAATGTCAGCTTCTATAACGAATCGCCAAAAGGAGCAATTTACCCGACTCCGGTGGTAGGGATGGTTGGATTGATCGAAGATATTAAATACATTACGACTTCCTGGTTTAAAAACGACGGCGATTTTATCATGCTGTTAGGCGCTTTAAAAGGTGAACTGGGAGGGAGCGAATATCTGAAAGTCATACATAATATCGTGGGCGGTGACGCTCCTGATATTGATTTGACCTTTGAAAAACGGGTCTATCAGGCTACCCTGGAAGCGATTCACAAAGGGATCGTGAGTTCCGCCACCGATGTATCTGATGGCGGTTTAGCGGTTGCCCTGGCAGAATCATGCATAACCAATCCGGAAAAGTCTGAGGGAGCCTCGATCTATATCTCGCGCAAACTGAGAAATGATGAATTGTTTTTCGGTGAAAGTCAGTCAGTTATCGTATTATCAATCAATGAAAAATATTTACTCGATATGGAACGTATTGCCTCGAAAAATATTATTCCATGCATCACAATCGGGCGCGTCAAAGACAACGGACGTCTCAAAATCAACGAAATAATTGACCTGCCGCTAACTGATATAAAGAAAGCCTATGCCGAAACTATCCCAAACACTATGAACATATAGTGTCATTCAGTATATGTTTTCCTATTTAGCAGAGTAACTGAAAACTAATCCGGATAACCATTAGGATTGCTATTCTGCCAGTTCCAGGTATCACGGCACATATCATCTAAATTTAGTTTAGCTTCCCAGCCAAGTTCGCGATTAGCTTTGCCCGGATCGGCATAACACTCGGCAATATCACCGTCACGTCTGCCGACGATTTTGTAAGGAATTTTGCACTGAGACCATTTCTCAAAAGTATTTACCATATCATATACACTGTATCCTTTTCCGGTACCCAAATTGTAAATGCAATAGCCGGGTTTTTTTGGCAATTTATCAAGCGCTTTCAGATGCCCTTTAGCCAGGTCAACAACGTGAATATAATCTCGTATTCCGGTACCATCTTTCGTCGGATAGTCATTTCCGTAAATATTCAGATAGGGGAGACGTCCTACTGCAACCTGGGAAATATACGGCATTAAATTATTGGGAATACCGTTGGGATCTTCGCCAATCAATCCAGATTCGTGAGCGCCAACCGGATTGAAATATCTTAACACAAGAACATTCCAACTTTGATCGGCAATTTGAATATCTTTAAGGATCATCTCAATTATGTATTTGGTAGTACCATAGGGATTAACCGTATTGATAGGGAAGTCTTCAGTAATCGGAACGGAGACCGGATTCCCGTACACCGTGGCAGATGAACTAAAAACGATATTCTTGACATCGTATTTAGTCATCATCCGGCAGAGATTGATTGTTCCGGTAATATTATTATAATAATAAAGTAAAGGCTTCTGAACCGATTCACCAACGGCTTTCAAACCGGCAAAATGAATCACCGCCTCGTAACTCTTTTCCTGAAATACCTTTTCAAGTCCATTAATATCGCATAGATCAATCTGCTTGAATATCAAATCTTTACCGGTTATAACCTTAACACGTTTTATAGACTCGATCTTGCTGTTGGAGAGGTTGTCAACAACCGTTATTTCATGGTTTTCATTCAACAATTCAACCAGCGTATGACTTCCGATATAGCCAGCGCCACCTGTCATTAATATCTTCATAATACATCCATAATCATTTGTTTATTTTTCCCATCAGACCAAGAGGAATCGGCGGGAATGAAATGCCAAACTGGAAACTGTCGATTTCGCCAATTCCGATATAAAAACCAGGTTTATAGTCCTTGAATCCAACTACACCCGGAAATATTTCTAAACGGATATTAAAAAAACGAGGTCCGAATATGATCAACGAACCAAGCAGAGAATTATTTCTATCGTAAAAAAGAGCCAATGAATAATCGATATCAGGTACCATGAAGCGGGCAAATTCTTCATCAGTTGATTTCAATTTAGCCACGACTGCACCGGCGGAAATTGACATAGCATCGGTTTTATTGAGATTATGAGTGATCCCAAAAGCGGAAACAACCCCCCAATAGCCAAAGATCGCATTTTTACTATTCGAATTGAATTTAATCTTGGTAGCGTATTGCTGACCGGCATTTTCAATAGAACAGTATTTTGGATTAAAATAAGGATTCATCGACCAGTCGTAAACAGGCATTTTAGTCGAGAAAAATCTTTGACCGGCTTCCGTGCTGAACAGTAAAAATCCTATGGGATTAAATATCAACATATCCGAAATCGGATCGACATTAGTACCTTTATAATCACCATTTTCGACGATTTCATTGACTAACTGATAAGACACAGTAGTAATCATAGACATAAGATTGGGATAGTGATAACCGTGGTAATCGTACCATTCAGACATTTTTCGGTACTGCATACCGTTGCCAATTAAATGAAGGCCAAAATTGGGTAAAAACTGGGATTCATTTGAATTTGTACTGAGATTAAAGACCTCACGTCGTAAAAAATTCTTATAACCATATTTCTTAATGTTTTCTAATGGATGAAAAACATTATCGATAACATTATCAAAACCGGTATGATAGGGTTGGGCTGAAATATCCTTAGTGTGAGCACCATTTCTTAAAATATCAAAAGAACCGTTAATAAAAAGAGTCATAGGATTAAAAATTGATTCAGAGCCATAATCAAGGTCAGGGTTATAAAAGTAATACTTAGTAGCGTCGCCATTAGCAATGATGGTAAAAATTAATCCTAATAAGATAATCCTCTTATACATAGCCTAACAGGGTGGAATTTAATGAAACGAAACACAATTAAAAATAAAATGAATCTGGTTAGGAACCGATAGCAGTCCAAAATCAATATACGCATAAGATATATTATGTATACTTGCAGATGGATTTTCAGGACGCACAGCGTTTTTGAATCATGATTGTATCGTCTGCTTCCCTTTTGGTTGGGATGTATGGCTTGACTTGCCGTTGATTCTGGCTTGTGAATCCGCGTGTTTTGGTCTGCTTATCGTTTTACCGAACCATTTAACAAAACTTTTAAATGACTTATCAGTTTTGGCAGATCGCTCAACAGTTTTATTTTGTCACTCGTAAATATTTACAAATGATCCGACAACTTTATCAAGTGACTTGTAAACTTTCCCAGATTACCCGTATGTTTTGCTGAATGACTTGACAACTCTGCCAGATCACTTGGATATTTTGCTGAATGACTTAACAACTTTTACAGACCATTTGAATGTTTTAATAAATGACTAGTAAGAATTGCCGAATGATTTTTCAGTTTTATCAAATCACAAAATACTTTTGAAAAATGACTTGAACGTTTTGTTTTACCGGATAAAAACTTTACCAGGTCGGATGATAAATCATTATAAGGTTTCTTTAAATCGCTGATAAATTTTCTTTGTCAACCATTCTTTAACATCTTGTTTAAAATCAGAATCGACCATTATCTTGTCGAATATTTCCTGGTTTGCGTCCATTCGATCAATTAAAGTCTGAATGAAAATCTCATTAAAAGCATATTTAAAGTTTTCAATCGGATTATTGATAGCACGGATTTTCAGTTCGTCATTTTCATAAAGCGCTTGTTCAATCTGCTCAAAATACAATCGGTCCTGGTCCGTAAAATCAAATCCATATTTTTCATTAAGAAGATTGATAATGTTGGAGAGTGTATCTTTCTCCTCTTTCTCTCTTTTTATTCCTGCTTCAGTAATAGGATCAAGATCATATTTGCCCTGTACTTGTAAAACTAAGTCTCCATCGGCGATTTTTTGCAAACGATAATACTCTAATGCTACTTCATTGTCCAGTTTTAATCTTTCCGTATAATCCACTTTAGGAAGTTTTGTTAATAAAAACCTACCGTATGAAAATAATTTCTCGAGATCAACATCTTTAAAAGGTAAAATTTGAGAAAGAAAAGAATAGAGACGGACAAAGGAAGTCAGAGCTTCCTTAAACTCATCTTGATGTTCCTCGTCGATTTGTTTAAAACGATCAACAGCCGGGTCTATATAAGCGTATAATCTTCCCTGATCTTTTATGGATACATTGCCTGGTTTATAGAATATTTTTGAAAATGCGTCTATTTCAGACTGAAAATACACCTGCGCTGAATCAGTTATACCTTTTAAATCATAAAGGTGATTCGGATCGGTTGTCTCACTCATTGCAGTTAATTCATAATATGGCTGAAAGGAGTCAATAATAGTCTGCCTATCGTTTGCAAAATCCAAAATGAAAGTATCTTCTTTACCAGGACAAGTGCGATTCAAACGCGATAAAGTCTGAACAGCTTTTACTCCGGAAAGCTTTTTATCAACATACATAGTATGTAATAATGGCTGATCGAAACCATATTGATACTTATCAGCAACAAGTAAAACCTGGTATTCCGCTGAAGCAAACTTATCCGGTAGTTCCTTTTCACCGAATTTATTTAATTGCGATTCAGTTATACCTTCAGGGAAAAGATCATCATAGAGTGATCCT
>Ga0265297_10006153_pt1 | contig 17638 bp, 19 predicted proteins | sample Munlanlwell13791_FD_192502 | JGI IMG/M metagenome (GOLD analysis project Ga0265297, IMG submission 192502) | Leachate microbial communities from a municipal landfill in Southern Ontario, Canada - Leachate well 137-91 | ecosystem: Engineered > Solid waste > Landfill > Unclassified | place...
AAAACCCTTGGAAACACTGGAGCGGGCGAAGGGATTCGAACCCTCGACCCCAACCTTGGCAAGGTTGTGCTCTACCCCTGAGCTACGCCCGCTCTGGCGTCTGCGACGCGGTGCGCCGCGTCGAGAGCCGGGAATATACGCAGGGATTCGACGATTGCAAGCCTGTTTTTTCGGCTGCCCATTCGGCCCCCGCGGGGCTACAAGAAACGATCATGCCGATGACCGATCAAGACCTCTTCGCCCTTTTCGACAGGCTGGGGATCGCCCATGTCACCCATGCCCACGAGGCCGCCCATACCGTCGAGGAAGCCCAGGCGTTCCGCGGCGCTCTGGCCGGCGGGCATGCCAAGAACCTGTTCCTCAAGGACCGTAAGGGCGGCTTCTGGCTGGTCGTCGCGGAAGAGACCGTCCGGGTCGATCTGACCGCGCTCGAAAAGCATCTGGGGGCACCGCGCCTCTCCTTCGGCAGTGCGGAAGCGATGGAAGCGATTCTGGGTGTGACGCCCGGCTCGGTCACGCCTTTCACCCTGGCGAACGAATCGGCCAAGGATGTCCGCCTCGTCCTCGATGCGGGGTTGATGGCGTTCGACACGCTCTATTTCCACCCGCTGCGGAACGACCGCACGACGGCGATCGCGCGCGGCGATTTCGAGCGCTTCCTGGCAGCCGTGGGCCATCCGCCCGTCCTGGTCGACATCGCGGCGGTGACCGCGGCGCGGGCGGCTGCCAAGGCGGGCGGCGGGGCCTGAAGGCGGATCCGGGGTGGGCTTGTAGCGGGCCGGCGCCACCCCATCTTGAGGACGATTGCGAAACCGCGTGCCTTCGGGGCGCAGGCCGCCTAAAGATGTGTCGGAAAACACGTCGCGATAACGGACGGAACGATTTCATGGAAACCCTCATCGGCCAGGCTCCGGGTGGTGGACAGCAGCAGGGCGGCGCCGGCCCCGCGCCCGCAGACCTGATCAAGGACGGCTCGCTCCAGACCTTCCGCCAGGACGTCCTGGAGATGTCCCGGCAGGTGCCGGTCATCGTCGATTTCTGGGCGACCTGGTGCGGCCCCTGCCGCCAGCTCGGCCCGGCGCTCGAAAAGACCGTGCTGGCGGCGCGCGGCGCCGTCCGCCTGGTCAAGATCGACGTCGACCAGAACCCCGAGATCGCGCAGCAGATGCGCGTGCAGTCGATCCCCGCGGTCTATGCCTTCTTCCAGGGCCAGCCGGTCGACGGCTTCCAGGGCGCCCTGCCCGAATCCCAGGTGAAGGCCTTCGTCGATCGCCTGGTGAAAATGTCCGGCGGCGGCGCTTCCCCGGTCGAGGAAGCGCTGGAATTCGGCCGCGCGGCACTGGCTGAAGGCCGCCACGACGAGGCCGAAGGCGCCTTCGCCGAAGTGCTGCAGGCCGAGGCGCAGCATCCCGCGGCGCTCGCCGGCCTCGCCAAGGTGGCGCTCGCCCGCGGTGCGCTGGACGAGGCCGAGGAATTCCTCGCCGCCGTACCCGAGGACAAGGAAGGTGACGCCGACGTGGTGAGCGCCCGTTCCGCCCTCGCCCTGGCCAAGGAAGCGGGCGCCATCGGCGACCTGGCCCCCCTGGCCGAGGCGGTCGCGGCCGATCCCGCCAATCACCAGGCCCGCCTCGACCTCGCGGTCGGCCTCCATGCCGCCGGCCGGAACCAGGAAGCGCTCGACCACCTGCTCGAAATCGTGAAGCGCGACCGCAAGTGGAACGACGAGGCGGCCCGGAAGCAGCTCGTGAAGCTGTTCGAGGTCTGGGGCTTCGACGATCCCCTGGCGGTCGAGGGCCGGCGGCGCCTGTCGTCGATCCTGTTCGCCTGACGGCCGATGAGTGCCCGCGTGGGACAGATCGAGGCCGGCGAACTGCCGGCCATCGTGCCGATCTTCCCGCTGGCGGGCGTGCTGCTGCTGCCGCGGGGCAAGCTGCCGCTCAATATTTTCGAGCCGCGCTATCTCGCCATGCTGCGCGACGCCCTGGCGGGCGAGCGCATGATCGGCATGGTGCAGCCGGAAAACCCGGGCGACCCTTCGGCCGAGCCGCGGGTGTTCCGGATCGGCTGCCTCGGCAAGGTCACCGCCTTCACCGAGACGGACGACGGCCGCTTCCTGATCACCCTGACCGGGGTCTGCCGTTTCCGCATCGCCGAGGAACTGGCCCGCGTCACGCCCTACCGCAAGGTGGTGGCGGATTACGGCGCCTATCTGGGCGACCTGGTGCCCGATGCCAATGCCGGCACGGTCAACCGCGAGCGCCTGGCCCCGGCGCTCCGCTCCTATCTCGAGATCCACGGGCTCTCGGCCGACTGGCAGGCGATCGACCAGGCCCCGGGCGAAGCCCTGATCAATGCGCTCGCCATGATCTGCCCCTTCACGCCGGCCGAGAAACAGGCCCTGCTCGAGGCCGCCGGCGTCGCTGAACGGGCCGAGATGATGATCGCCTTGCTGGAAATGGCGATCGCCGCCAGACTCGGCGCAACCGACAACCGCGTCCAATAGGTCCTTCGATGAGCGACACTTCTGCTGCCAGCCATGGCAGCGTCGACCCCAAACTCCTGGAAATCCTGGTCTGCCCGGCCTCGCGCCAGCCGCTCCGCTACGACCGCGAGCGGGGCGAACTGGTCTCCGAGGCGGCCCGCCTCGCCTATCCGATCCGCGACGGTGTGCCGATCATGCTGATCGAGGAGGCGCGCAAGCTGGACGAGGAAGGCAGCCCGGCGTGACCGCCCCCTGGCCCGCCGAGATCCGCATCCGCACGGCCGACCGCTGCCTGGAGATCGAGTGGGACGACGGCCGCCGCGACATGCTGCCGGCCGAGCTGCTGCGGGTCGAGAGCCCCTCGGCCGAAGTCCAGGGCCACGGCGCCGAGACGAAGCAGATCGTCGCCGGAAAACGCAGCGTCACCATCGTCGGCGCCGAGCCGATCGGCAATTACGCCGTCCGCCTGATCTTCGACGACGGCCACGACAGCGGCCTCTACACCTGGGCCACGCTGCGCCATTTCGCCGAAAACCAGGCGGAGATCTTCGCCACCTATCTCCAGGCGTTGGACAGCCGCGGGCTGAAACGCTGAACGAGATCAGCGGGGCGATGGCCCGCCCCGCCGCCGCCCGGCCAGCGAGACCACGGCAGGCGGCAGTGCCGGAAGGCTGCGCGCGGTTTCGATCGCCGCGCGGAAATGGCTCAGCAGGCGGCGATAGACTTCGTCGCCCTGGGCCGCATCCTCGAAGCCCCGATCCAGGTTCGGGTTGTCGTTCACCTCGATCACCACGACGCCCCGCGCGGTTTCCTTGAGGTCGACGCCGTAGAAGCCATCACCCACCAGGGCGGCGGCGCGGCAGGCAGTGTCGAGCACGGCGGGCGGTACCTCGCCGATCGCCACCGCTTCGGTCTTGCCCTCGTCGCGGCCGCCGTCGGCGCCGTGCCGCAGAATCTGCCAATGGCCGGGGACCATCCAATAGCGCGCGGCGAAGAGAACCTGCCCGCCCAGCACGCCGACCCGCCAGTCGAAGGCAGTGGGCAGGAATTCCTGCGCCAGCACCACCGCGGATTCCCGGAGCAGGGCGGCCGCCGTGGCCTGGAAGGCGCCGCGCTCCGCGACTTTGCGGACCCCTCGGCTGAAGGCGCCGTCCGGCTGCTTCAGGACGGTGGGAAAGGCGATCCGGGCCGCCACCGCGTCGAGGTCGCGGCGGGTCACCAGAGTGGTGGCGGGAGTGGCGACGCCGCCCCGGGCCAGAAGCTCGGCCAGGAAGGCCTTGTTGGTACAGCGCAGGATCGAGGCCGGATCGTCGATCACCGGCAAGCCCAGGTCGGCCGCCCGCCGGGCGAAGGCAAAGGTATGGTGGGTGACCGCCGTGGTCTCGCGGATGAAGAGGGCGTCGAATTCTGCCAGGCGCCCGAAGTCGCGCCGGCGGATCGGCTCGACCGCGATCCCCATGCTCTCGCCGATGCGGGCGAGATGGGCGATCGTCTCGGGCCGCGACGGCGGCAGCGGGTCGTCCGGATCGTGCAGCACGGCCAGCCGCGGCATCCGGGAGGGCGGACGCCGGCTCGCCCGGCCCTCCCGGCGCAGCGCTTCGGACAGGGCGTCGGCGAAGGAAGACGCGGGGACGCCGTCCAGCCGGCGCAGGTCGCCCGCCCTCATCGCTGCGATACGCCAACCCTGCCCGTCCACGGTCCGCGCCAGCACGAGGTCGAGCAGCGGCAGCGGGACCAATGCGAAGGCCCGCGCCGCGAGATCGGCCAGGGCAGCCTCGCCGCAGCGCCCGAACCAGCAGTGCAGGACATGGCCATCGGCGATCCCCGGCAGGTCGCCCATTGCTGCCAGCACCCGGTCGAGCGGCGCCACCAGACCCGCCCGGCCGGCGGGCTTCGAAACGGCGGCGATCGTGTCGACCCGGGGCAGCACGCGGTCGCCCCGCCCCTCGGCCAGCAGCGAGCAATAATAGCCGGGGCCGAGGTAGTCGAAGCGCCGGCACAGGTTCACCACCCGGCGCGGTCGCCCGGCGGCCGACACGGAAGCGATATAATTCGCCGCCGTGACGACGCGGAATCCGGCCAGGACCCAGGGAAAATCGGTGATCCGGTCGACCACGATCAGATCCGGCACGGTCGCCGCCGGCAGGCGGAGGGACAGGCTCATCGCCGCACCCGGCGCGGGGCGGGTGCACGCCCGGCCGAACGGGCGGCGGCGAGCAGGAGGGCGGCGAAGGCGAGTGCTACGCTCATGGCGGTCTCCCTTGAAGGAACCGCGCGATGATCCGTCGCTCGATCCTAAAGGGGCGCTGTGAACCGCTGCGGACCTCTTCGCCGGGCGGAGGCGGCCCGCGCCGCCCCCTTCAGGCTCAGAGCGGCTTGCCCTCGAGCAGGCGGGGCAGTTTGCCGACCGTGCCGCGGGCGTGGTGCATGAAGAATTTCTTCAGGCCCGGCAGGCGTTCGACCGCGGCGAGGCCGAGATCGCGGGCCAGGCGGAGCGGCATGGCATCGTTGGAGAACAGCCGGTTGAGCCCGTCCATGACCGACCCCATGACCACCGAATCGACCCGCCGCCAGCGCTCGTAGCGATCGAGCAGCGTGTCATCCCCGGGATCGAGGCCGAGGCGGGCGCCATCGGCCAGCACTTCGGCCAGGGCCGCGGTATCGCGCAGCCCCAGGTTCAGGCCCTGGCCGGCGATCGGATGCAGGCCGTGGGCGGCATCGCCGACCAGGGCCAGGCGCCGGTCGACGAAGCGGGTCGCCATGTGGAAGGCCAGGGGATAGGCGAAGCGCGGGCCGACCGAACGGGCCGCCCCCAGCCCGTCGCCCAGGCGCCGCCGCATCTCGACGTCGAAGGCGTCGCGCGCCATCGCCATCAGGGCGGGCGTCAGCTCGCGCCGCTCGGTCCAGACCAGGGAACAGCGGTTGCCGGTCATGGGCAGGATGGCGAAGGGACCTGAGGGCAGGAAATGCTCGCAGGCCACGCCCTGATGCGGCAACTCGTGCTCGACCGTGGTCACGATGCCGTCCTGGCTGTAATCCCAGGCGACCTTGCGGATGCCCGCCTCTTCGCGAAGCGGCGAGGCGCGGCCGTCGCAGGCGACGATCAGGCGGGCGCGGATCTTGCGGCCGTCGGCCAGGTGGGCGATGGCCCCGGCGGTACCGCGCTCGGTCCCGACCACGCGCACGGGCGCCAGCACGCGGATCGACGGAATGCCGGCGATCACCGCCATCAGGCCGAGGCGGATATGGCGGTTCTCCAGGATCATGCCGAAGGGCTCGTCGCCGATCGCCTGATGGTCGAAATGCAGGAACAGGGGCGAAGGCTTCTCGCCCGGGCGGCCGTCGGTCACCCTGATGTCCAGGATCGGCTGGCCGTAGGGCGCCAGCGCCTCATAGGCGCCGATCGCGCGCAGCAACTGGCAGGAGGCATGGGCGATGGCCGAGACACGGCCGTCGAAGCCGGGATCGGTGGTCGTGGCCGGCGCCTGCTCGTCCGCCAGAAGAACCGAGAAACCGCCCCGGGCGAGGGCGATCGCGGTGGCGAGGCCGCCCATGCCGCCCCCCACCACCAGGATGTCGGCGACGAGATCGGATCGGGTGGCGGCAGTCATGGCCGAGGTATGGCGCGCGGCGGGCGGCTTGTCCAGCCGGTGATCGTCGTCACTGCGCACCGTCCGTTGCCGCGGCATTCTGTGCGCCAGAAACAAAGCGCCCGGTCGAGGGGGGGTCGACCGGGCGCAGTCGCGTCTGAAACGCGGACGGCATCGAGGGGGGATGACACCGCCACGAACCGGGCCAAGCCAAATTGGGGGGGAGCCTGGGCGCCGGTCTGTTACACCGAAGATGGCGACAATCTGCGTCGGTTTCAACGTTCGCTTTCATGCAATAGGTGCACGCCAGCGATGCAGGTTACCGCCGTTAACGAAAGCCGCCGTCCCCCCTTACTCGTCGGATGCGGCGGCCATTCGTTCGGCCCGCTGACGCTCCACCATGGCCCGCTTCTGCAGGATCGACGCGGCCACCACGCCGATCGCCACGATACCGATCATGATGGTGGAGAGGGCGTTGATCTCCGGCTTCACGCCGAGCTTCACGGCCGAGAAAATCTTCAGCGGCAGCGTGTCCCAGCCCGGCCCGTTGGTGAAGGACGTGGTCACCACATTGTCGAGGCTCAGGGTGAAGGAGAGCAGCCAGCCGGAGACCAGCGCAGGCGCTATCACCGGCAGGGTGATGACGAAGAAGGTCTTCAGCGGCGTCGCCCCCAAGTCCTGGGCCGCCTCCTCGATCGAGCGATCGAAGCTGACCAGGCGCGACTGCACCACGACGGCGACATAGGAGGTGCAGAAGGAGGTATGGCCGATGATCATGGTGCCGAGTCCCCGCCCCCAGTCGATCGCGACGAAGAGCAGGAGCAGCGACAGGCCGGTGATCACCTCGGGCATCACCAGCGGCGCATAGATCATGCCGGAGAACAGCACGCGGCCCCGGAACGAGGTGAAGCGCGCCATCACGAAGCCGGCCACGGTGCCGAAGACGACCGAGAGGGTCGAGGTGCAGACCGCGAGCACGAGAGAGATCCATGCTGCGGTCAGCAGGTCCTCGTCGTTGAACAGCTCGACATACCATTTCAGCGAAAAGCCACCCCAGACGTTCACCAGCCGGCTCTCGTTGAAGGAGAAGAAGACCAGGATGGCGATCGGCATATAGAGGAAGGCGAAGCCGAAGGTGAGTGCCGCCAGATTGACGGTGGTGAGCCCCTTCTTCATCGCCCGGCCTCCTGCAATCTGGCCTGTTGGCGCTGGAACAACATGATCGGGATGACCAGGATCAGGAGCAGGATCACCGAGACGGCGGAGGCGAGCGGCCAATTCCGTTCGGAGAAGAAGTCGGTGAACAGCTTGCGCCCGATCACCCGGACATTGTCGCCCGCCAGCAGTTCGGGAATGACATATTCGCCGACCGCCGGAATGAAGACGAGGAAGCAGCCGGCGATGATGCCGGGAATGGCGAGCGGCACGGTGATCACCCAGAACGCCTTGGTCGGCCGGCAGCCGAGGTCGGCCGCGGCTTCGAGCAGGCTCATGTCCATCCGCTCGAGGTTGGCGTAGAGCGGCAGCACCATGAAGGGCAGGTAGGAATAGACGATGCCGATATACATCGCCCATTCGGTATTCATGATGTGCACGGATTCGTCCGGGCCGAGCACGCCGATCATGGTGAGGAAGGTGTTCAACAGGCCCGAATCCGGCCGCAGGATCACGATCCAGGCATAGACGCGGATCAGGAACGAGGTCCAGAACGGCAGGATCACCAGCATCAGCAGGGTCGGGCGCAGGCCCTCGTCGGCGCGCGCCATGGCATAGGCCATGGGAAAGCCGATGAGCAGGCAGACCAGGGTGGAGATCGCCGCGATCTTGGCCGAGTTCAGATAGGCGAGGGCATAGGTGTCCTCGGTGAAGATCGTCCAGTAGTTGTTCAGGTTGAGCTTGATGTTGACGAAATAGTCGATGCCGTCGTCGACCACTTCGATCAGGTCCTGATAGGGCGGGATCGCCAGCACCGTATCGGCAAAGCTGATCTTGAGGACGATCAGGAAAGGGATCAGGAAGAACAGCAGCAGGAAGGTGAAGGGAAAGGCGATCACCAAGCCGCGGCCGGTGATCCCGGCCTTCGTCACCGCCCAGAGCAGGAAGCGATAGGGCGGGAAGCTCAGCAGGCGGCGGTGCAGCAGTTCGAGATGGGAATGGACCTCGCCCGCCAGATAGGCAGAGGGCGGCCGGTCGTCCGGGGTGCCGTTCACGCTGCTCATGACACCAGCACCACGGCGCTGTCCGGCGCCCAGGAGAGATAGACCTCGTCGTTCCAGGTGATCGGCCGGTCGCGCAGGCGCATCCGGTTTGCGACCGAGGCGGTCACCTTCTTACCGTTGGCGAGGCGCACGTGATAGATCGTGAGATTGCCGAGATAGCCGATGTCCCAGACCGTGCCGCGGATGCAGTTGTAGTCGGGCTGCGGCGGCGGCTCGAGCGAGACGTCGAGTTTTTCCGGCCGGACCGCGACCCAGACGGTGGCGCCCGGCGCCGCCGAGGTGCCACGGTCGACGAAGATGTCGGCCTCGGCTTCCGCCGAATGGATGATCACATGATCCGGCTTGGCGTCGGCCAGACGGCCTTCGAAAACGTTCACGTCGCCGATGAATTCGGCGACGTAACGGCTGTTCGGATATTCGTAGATCTCGGTCGGGGTCGCCACCTGGGCGATCCGCCCATGGTTCATCACCGCGATCCGGGACGAGACGGTCATCGCCTCTTCCTGGTCGTGGGTGACGATCACGAAGGTGATGCCGACCTGTTCCTGGATGTTCATCAACTCGAACTGGGTCTGCTCGCGGAGCTTCTTGTCGAGCGCGCCGAGCGGCTCGTCGAGGAGCAGCATCTTGGGCTTCTTCACCAGGCTGCGGGCCAGTGCCACGCGCTGGCGCTGACCGCCGGAGAGCTGATGGGGCTTGCGCTTGGCGAACTGGGTGAGCTGGACGAGGTTCAGCATCTCCTCGACCCGAGCGTTCCGCTCGGCCTTGGGCACGCCGTCCTGGCGCAGCCCGAAGGCGATGTTCTCCTCGACGTTCATATGCGGGAACAGGGCATAGGACTGGAACATCATGTTGACCGGCCGCTCGTAGGGCGGCACGGAGGACATGTCGACGCCGTCGAGTTCGATCTTGCCCGCGGTCGGGTTCTCGAAGCCCGCCAGCATGCGCAGGAGCGTGGTCTTGCCGCAGCCTGACGGGCCGAGCAGCGAGAAGAATTCCCGCTGGTAGATGTCGAGGCTGATGTTGTCGACCGCGACGAAGTCACCGAAAGTCTTGGTGACGTTGATGATGCGGATATAGGGCTTGGCCTGTGGATCGTTCCACGGCTCGAACGGCACCCGCGCGGCGCTCGCAACACTCATACCGGTAACCCCTCCAGAAGCCGGCCCCGCCGCCTGCCCGCGAAGCCCCTGCCCGAAACCGAAGACCGGCGCCAGTTGGTCTGGCGCCGGTCGCTCTCGTTGCTTATTCAGCCAGTTTGATGGTTTCCCAGATCTTGTTCAGCACCCGCTGTTCCTTCTGGGAATAGGCGGTGATGAGGTAGAGGGTCTTCATCGTCTCGGGCATCGGGTAGATGCCAGGGTTCGAGGTCACCGCCGGGTCCATCACCGCCTTCGCCGCGGCATTGCCGTTGGCATACTGGGTGGAGGCCGAGTTCCGGGCGATGATGTCCGGCCGCATCATGAAGTTGATGAAGGCATGGGCGTTGTCGGGGTGCGGCGCGTCGGCCAGGATGGCCATCGAGTCGAACCAGAGCTGGGCGCCTTCCTTCGGAATCGAGAATTTCACGTCGACGCCGTTCTTGGCCGCATCTGCGGCGGCCTTGGCCTGGAACATGTCACCGTTCCACGCGATGGCCAGGCAGATGTCGCCGGTCGCCAGCTTGTCGATCATCGACGAACCTTCGAAGCGGGTGATGAAGGGCCGGATCTTCTCGAGCACCGGCAGGGCCTTCTTGATCACCGCCGGATCCTTGGAATTCGGATCCTCGCCCAGATACTTGAGCACCGCCGGGATCACTTCGTCCGGGGCGTTCAGGATGGCGATGCCGCATTTCTTGAACTTGGCCGCGATCTTGGGATCGAAAATGATCGACCAGCTGTCGATCGGAGCATCCGGCATGATCTCCTTGATCTTGGCCGCGTTGTAGCCGATGCCGGTGATGCCCCACATGTAGTCGACGGCGTGTTCGTTACCCGGGTCGAACTGGGCGACCTTGCCCATGATGTCCGGGTCCATGTTGCCGATGTTGGTGAGCTTGGCCTTGTCCAGCTTCTGATAGGCGCCGGCCTTGATCTGGCGTTCCAGGAAGGCGCCCGAGGGGAAGACCACGTCGTAGCCCGACTTGCCGGCCAGGATCTTGGCTTCCAGCGTGTCGTTCGAATCGAATGTCGAGTAGACGACCTTGATTCCGGTCTCCTTCTCGAAGTCGGCCAGGGTCGTGTCGTCGATATATTCTTCCCAGTTATAGACGTTGACGACCTTGTCTTCTTCGGCCTTGGCGACGCCGGCCAGAGCCGCCGTGGCCATCAGGGCCGACAGAAGGCAGGACTTGAACGAGAGACGCATCATCGACCTCCGCTTTCGGGATCCGCTTCAGGAATGTCCCGGCGCCCCCGCGCCGCATCGCGACCCAAGGGATTAGAACCGTGGCCGGCGGAGCCGGTCAACAGAAACGCGGCTTGATTCGCGGCGATTACGCGGGTTCGAGCAGCGGCCAGGCGGCGTCGCGGGGGTCGATGACCGCTGGCGGTGCCGGCCAGTCGATACCGATCGCCGGGTCGTCGAAGCGAATGCCGCGGCCAAAACCGGGCTCGAAATCGCGTCCCATGTGATAGAGGAGGTCGCAATCCGGCGTCAGGGTCAGGAAGCCGTGGGCGCAGCCCTCGGGCAGGAAGACCGCCCGCATCGAATGCTCGTCCAGCTCGACCCCGTGCCAGCGCCGATAGGTCGGGCTGTCCGGCCGAAGGTCGACGGCGACGTCGAAGGCGGCGCCGCGCACCGCCCGGATCAGCTTGGCCTCGGCCCGCGGCGGATCCTGGTAGTGCATCCCGCGCAGCGTATGGCGCGCCCCATTGCGCGAGAGATTGACCTGGGTCGGCGTGAAGGCGCCGAGCCCGGCGGCCCTGAATTCCGCCGGGCAATAGAGACGGGCGAAGAGGCCACGCGCATCGCCGTGGGGCTCGGCCTCGACCACGACCATCCCGGCGATCGGCGTGGCCAGGAAGCGCATCCTAGACCTCGCGCAAGACCGGCACGGCGACCCGGAAGCGGCAGCCGCGCGCCTTGAGCGGGGCGAGCGAGCCGGCGATTTCCGCCGCCAGGTTCCAGGGCAGGATCACCACTTCGTCCGGCGCCGCCGCGATCAGCGCCTCGGGCGAGACGATCGGGATGTGACTGCCGGGCAGCAGGCGGCCCTGCTTGGCCGGGCTGCGGTCGGCCACCATCAGGATGTCGTCCGCGGTGACGCCGCAGTAATTGAGGAAGGTGTTGCCCTTGGCCGCCGCACCATAAGCGGCGATCCGCTTGCCCGCCGCCTTGGCCTCGCGCAGATAGGCGAGGAAGCCCGCCTTCACCGCGGCCACCTTGGGCGCGAAACCGTCGTAGCCTTCCGGCCGGTCGAGCCCCGCCGCCGCCTCCCGGGCGCGGACATGGGCGACGCCCGCCTCCTGCGCCCGGCCGGCACCGGCATGGCAGGCGAAGACGCGGAGCGAGCCGCCGTGGGTCGGCAATTCCTCGACGTCGAAGACGCGAAGCCCGACCGAGCCCAGCACCCGCTCCACCACCACCAGCGAGAGATAGGAATAATGCTCGTGGTAGATCGTGTCGAACTGCACCTGCTCGATCAGATTGAGCAGATGCGGGAACTCGAAGGTCACCACGCCTTCGGGCTTCAGCACTTCGGCGAAACCGGCGGCGAAGCCCTTGATGTCCGGGACATGGGCGAAGACATTGTTGGCCGCCATCAGGTCGGCCTTGAAGCCGCGGGCGGCGAGGTCGCGGCCCGAGTCCCGGTGGAAGAACACCACCTCGGTCGGAACGCCGGCGGCGCGCGCCACCTCGGCCACATTGGCGGCCGGCTCGACCCCGAGCACCGGGATGCCGCGCTCGACGAAATGGCGCAGCAGATAGCCGTCGTTCGAAGCGACCTCGACCACGAGCGACTGCGGGCCGAGGCCGAAGCGCGCGATCATCGCCTCGGCATAACGCTTCGCATGTTCGATCCAGCCGGGCGAATAGGACGAGAAATAGGCATAGTCCGAGAAGATGTCCTCGGCCGGCACCACTTCGTCGACCTGCACGAGAAGGCAGGAATCGCACACCCGGGCGTGCAGCGGATAGGACTTGTCGCGTCCCGCCGCGACGTCTTCGGCGGTGACATAGGAATTGGCCAGCGGCGTCTTGCCCAGGTCGACAAAGGTCCGGGTCAGCGGGGCGCCGCAGAAGCGGCAGGCGGGCACGGCGGTCATGATGATGCGAGAGCCTCGAAACGGCGGATCTGGGCGAGGGTCGTGTCGTGCATATCCTGGCCGGCGATCCAGGCACGATACCATTCCGCCGTGAAATCGGTGAGCAGGTCGCCGGTGATGCGGTCGCGCCAGGCGAGCAGGCGGCGCGCCAGGCGGGAATCGATGGCCAGGGTCTTCATCTCGACCGAGCCGGGCACCGGCTCGTGGACATAACCCTTGGTGTCGCCGAGCGCCGCCAGCACCGCCTCGGCGAGGCGGCCGACGGTGACGTCGGCCCCGGGCAGCGGCCCGAAATTGAGCGACGGCGGCACTTCGCGCCCGGCCACCAGGTCCTCGGCGAAGACGAGATAGCCGGCGATACAGTCGAGCACATGCTGCCAGGGCCGGGTCGCCTCGGGATGGCGCAGGACGAGCGGCCGGCCGGCGACCAGGGCGCGCACGGCGTCGGGCACCAGGCGGTCGGCCGCGAAATCGCCGCCGCCCACGACATTGCCGCCCCGCGCGGTCGCCACCCGGACCCCGGCGGGGCCGAGGAAGCTGCGCGCCATCGACGACGTGGCGATCTCGCAGGCCGCCTTGGAGGCCGAATAGGGATCCTTGCCGCCGAGCGGATCGCTCTCGGCAAAGGCATGGCCCGCCTCGGCATTGGCATAGACCTTGTCCGAGGTGATCACCAGGACGGCCCGCAGCCCCTCGACCCGGCGCAGCGTGTCGAGCAGATGCACGGTGCCGAGCACATTGGTGGCGAAAGTCTCGACCGGATCGGCCAGCGAGCGGCGCACGATCGGCTGGGCCGCCATGTGGAGGACGATCTCCGGCGCCGCCGCCCGCACCGTCGCCTCGACCGCGGCCTGGTCGCGGAGGTCGACGAGATGGGACTCGACGACGTCGCCGACCCGGGCGAGGTCAAAGAGCGCCGGGCTCTCCGGCGCCAGGGCGAGGCCGGTCACACGGGCCCCCATGCGGTGGAGCCAAAGCGCCGCCCAGCTTCCCTTGAAGCCGGTGTGCCCGGTCAGCAGCACTTTCCGGCCGGCCCAGAAGCCGGCGTCGGGGCCGCGCGATGCCACGCCCGCCATCACTCCCGCCACAATTTCCAGGGCGCGTTGCCCTTGGCCCAGAGCGCTTCGAGCACATTCTTGTCGCGCAGCGTATCCATGGCGTGCCAGAAGCCGGCATGGCGGAAGGCGACCAATTCGCCGTCCCGCGCCAGGCCTTCGAGCGGCGCCGCCTCCCAGGGGGTGGCGTCGCCCGCGATGCGGTCGACCACTTCCGGCTGGAGGACGAAGAAGCCGCCGTTGATGAAGGCGTTGTCGCCCGGCGGCTTCTCCGTGAAGCTGGTCACGCTGTCGCCTTCCATGCGGAGCGCGCCGTAGCGCCCGGGCGGGATCACCGCGCCGATGGTGGCGAGCTTGCCATGCGCCTTGTGGAAGGCGATCGAGCCCGCGACGTCGATGTCGGAAACCCCGTCGCCATAGGTCAGGCAGAAGCTCTCGCCCGGGGTCAGGTAGTCGCGCACCCGCTTCAGGCGGCCGCCGGTCATGGTCTCTTCCCCGGTGTCGACCAGGGTGACCTTCCACGGCTCGGCCGTGGTCTGGTGATAGGTGATACGGCCCGAGGCGGCGTCGATGGTCACGTCCGAATGGTGCAGGACGTAATTGGCGAAATATTCCTTGATCATATAGCCGCGGTAGCCGCAGCAGATCACGAATTCGTCGATGCCGTGATGGGCATAGATCTTCATGATGTGCCAGAGAATCGGCCGCCCGCCGATCTCGATCATCGGCTTCGGCCGAAGATGCGATTCTTCCGAGATGCGGGTGCCGAGGCCGCCCGCCAGGATCACCGCTTTCACGTCAGCCCCCTTTCGCCGTCAGCCGGCGACCCGCTTGAGGTAGCACTTCGGCCAATAGGTGACGCGGCTGCGCACCAGCCCCTCGTTGAAGGGGAAGGCCGGCTCCTCGAGCACGAAATCCTTGGTCGTCGCCAAGAAATCATCGACCGCCGAGATCGGGTTGTTCCAGGTCCAGTCCGGACTGGTGCGGGGCGCCCCCACCACCTGGGCCATGATGCCGTCGCAGGCGACGATATAGGAATTCGCCGTGACCAGCGGCGAATAGAGCTTCAGCTCCGCCTCGACATGGTCCTTCAGGTGATTGCTGTCGAGGATGACCAGCACGGTCTCGCCCGGCTTCACCTGCGCCTTCACCGCGGCCACCGTCTCGGGCGCCGTCGAGCTGCCCTCGATCAGGGTGATCCGTTCGAACATCGGATGCGCCTCGATGGCGGCGCGGTTGTGCTTCCTGATCTCGATGTCGATGCCGACCACGCGGCCCTTGCCCATGGCCTCGAACAGGCTGGCGTAGAAGACGAGGGAGCCGCCGTGGGCGACGCCGGTTTCGATCACCACGTCGGGCTTCACCTGGAAGATGATCTCCTGGATGCGGATCATGTCCTCGGGAAGCTGGATCACCGGCCGGCCCAGCCAGGAGAAGCCATAGACGTATTTGACGTCCCAGCCGATGCGCAGCCAGGCGGCGGAGACGGCTTCGAAGGCTTCCGCCGTGTCGAACTTCAGCTCGCGCTTGGCGCCGGTCTCGTCCTCGACAACGACCACGCCGCGCTTATCGTCGATCAACAGCATCTGTCAGAAACTCCTGGGGATGCGCCCGGATCAAGGCGGGCAGGTCCGTGAGAAGATCGCCCGTGGGGGGCGTGAATTCGGCCGCCAGACGGGCCGTCTCGATCGGCACGAAGCCGACCGTGGGGCCGTCCGGGGCGAAGCTGGTACGCCAGCCGAAGGCGTCGGTGAGTGCCGCCGCGATCTCGGCATGGCGTGTGTTGCGCCCGCCCGCGACATTATAGAGCCGGTGGCGGCCCTCCGTGGCGATGGCGATCGCCAGCCGCGCGACATCGGCGAGCGAGACATAGTCCTTGGCCGAGTCCGGCCCCTGGCCGAAGCGGACGGCGCCGGTCGCCAGCCCTTCGGCCGCGACCGCGCCGAGGAAATTTTCCGCCCCCATGCCGGGGCCATAGACGTTGGAGACGCGGGCGACCCTGACCGCCGGATGGTCGGTCGCCAGGCACAGCGCCTCGCCCGCCAGCTTGGTGATGTTGTAGAGGTCGGACGGATCGGACGGCAGCACCGGCAGTTCGCCCTCCTCCATCGTCGCCCGCGCCCTCGCATAGACCCGGGTCGAGGAGAGGAAGAGGAAGGAGTCGAAACGCCCATGGGCGAGCAGCCGGCTGGTCACCGCGACATGGGCTTCGGCCGTGTCATGGGGCCGGCGGCGGAAATCCGCGGTCAGGCCGATGCAGTCGACGACATGGCCGAGGGGGGCGCCGTCCGCCAGCACGGCCGGCAGTTCCGCCCGTCCGGCCGCCAGCACGTCGAGGCCGCGGGCACGCCCGGCGGCGGCGATGGCGCCGCCGATGAAGCCGCCCGCGCCGAAGACCGTGAGCCGGCTCATGGCACCTTCCGCCAGCGCCGCAGGGTGGCCGGCACACCGGCGACCACGGCATAGGCCGGCACCTCGCCGCGCACGACCGAGCCCGCCGCGACGACCGCGCCGCGGCCGATCCGGGCACCGTCCAGCAGCACGCAATTGGCGCCGATCCAGACGTCGTCCTCGATCACGATGCCGCCCCGGCTGGGCTGGAAGCCCTGGTCGCGGATCGGCCGGTCGGGATCGGCGAATTCGTGGTTGGTCGGCGCGAAGGTGCAATTGGCCGCGATCAGCACCTTCTCGCCGATGGTGATGCCGTGGCCGGTATAGAAGACGCAGCCCGAATTGACATAGGAGCCAGCGCCGAACACCACGTCGCCGCTGCCGCCCGCCGGCTTCACCTTGACGAAGGAATCGATCATCACCCCCTCACCCACGACGATCTTCGAGCCGCGCACCGAATCTTCGATGTCGGCGAGCGGCGAGATACGAGCGGTCTTGGCGATGACGAGCATTTCGGGAGAGGCGGTTTCCTGTTCGGTCTCTCATACGCCGAATTGTCGAAAGCTGTCGAGGCGTTTGGCCGCGGCGGCGATGTCGCGGCGTTGTCAACCCCGCGGCGATGTGACAGGCTGCGCGCCGTTTCCGGGTTGCGCGGGTGGGCGCCGCCCGGACGGGGGACGGGAACCGATGTTCGACTTCAGCCGCCGGGACCGGTGTCCGGTCTGTTCGGCCAGCGGCGGGCGATGCCTCTACGACGAAGCCTTCGATGCGGGTCGCACCCGGAAATTCCTGGAGACCTATTACCAGTCCCGGCTGGACGTCGGCCGCCTGGCGCGCGGGCGTTATTCCGTGCTGTGCTGCGACGGCTGCGGCCTCTATTACCAGCGCGACACCTTGACCGGCGCGGGCGAGATCCATCTTTACGAAGAGGCGATCTCGGCCGAGAGCAGCCTGCGCAAACGCGAAGATTCGGGCTATGCCTATTTCCGCAGCCTGCTGCGCGACGCCGAGGTGATCCGCGACCTCGTCCCGGGCGAGCGGCCGCGCGCGATCGAAGTGCTCGATTTCGGCATGGGCTGGGGCCATTGGACGTTCGCGGCCAAGGCCCTCGGCCATTCCGCCTGGGGCGCCGAACTGTCGCCCCGCCGGGTCGAATTCGCGGCGGCGAGCGGGGTGCGCATCGCCGAGCTGAACCAGATGCCGGACGGCTTCTTCGACTATATCAACAGCGACCAGGTGCTGGAGCATGTCACCTGCCTGCGCGAGGTCACGGCGCTGGTCGCCCGCCTGCTGAAGCCGGGCGGCGTGCTCAAGGTCTTCGTGCCGGACGGCAGCCGCCTCGGCCGCGTGCTCGGCCCCGCCTATCAGCCCGCCAAGGACGCGATCCAGCCGCTCGAACATGTGAACGGCTTCACCCGCGCCTCGCTCGACCGGCTGATGGCCGATTTCGGGCTGTACCGCATTCCGCCCTCGGGCTTCGCCTCGACCGGGCGGCGGCTGCATTGGCTGGCCCGCGGCCTGACCCGGCGCCAGGCGCCGGATGGCTATTTCAGGAAGCAGTGAGGCGATGAAACTCGTTCAGTTCATGATCGGCCGTGCCGGCGGGGCGGAGAATTTCTTCATCAAGCTCGCTCGCGCCCTGGCCGAAAGG
>Ga0265297_10006154_pt1 | contig 17636 bp, 18 predicted proteins | sample Munlanlwell13791_FD_192502 | JGI IMG/M metagenome (GOLD analysis project Ga0265297, IMG submission 192502) | Leachate microbial communities from a municipal landfill in Southern Ontario, Canada - Leachate well 137-91 | ecosystem: Engineered > Solid waste > Landfill > Unclassified | place...
TTTGTAAAACCTTGTTTTTGCATTGGTTTTTAACTTAGTTTTACGCTTATATTAATATAGACGATAAAAAGGCAAAAATGTTACACCCCCACACCAACCAAAGGTTGGGGTGGGGGCTAGCCCCTTAACTAGAAAGTTTAAGGTTAAAAATTCCATTTTTAACCGGTAGACAATTGAACTTACTATGTAACACGTATTTTAATTAGAATGTTTAACTACAAAATATTACGTTTATCGCTCCAAAACTTTTCTGAGTGTGGGGACTAGGCCCTAAAACAAATCAAATCTCAAAACTCAAAAATCAAAACCATATCTTAAAAATGTAAAAATAAAAATGGCAATTTAGATAATTCGAGTTGTTGGGGTTATGAATATATAGGTAAATGAAAAAAACAACCTGATAAATCAAATTGTTTCTTTCAGTAGTTAAGCATTAGTTCAATAGTATTGCTACTAAAGTACTACTACTTAACTATCTATATATTAGCATATATTTTTTATTTGTCAAGAGATAGATTGTGTTTTAGAAATTCATCAAAACTTACTATTTTTGTTTCCATTTTTTCAGCAATTTTCTTAGGCACTGCTCTATTGGCAGCTACTACGCGTATCATCTCAGAAACATCGAAATTTGTATTGTTAATGATAATGTCTTTTTTAAAAAACAACCTATGAGCTAATTTTTCTTTCATAACTAATAATTCATGGGCAGCTGATCTCGAAATAAATTCAACATCAGAAAAATCTAATTCAAAGGTTTTGAATGGCATTTTTTTAACCATCTTCTCAAGCTTGTTTATGGCGTCTCGCGAGGTTATAATTGGTGCCAATATTGTTTTGATATTTAGTTTATTATTTTTCATATTATTTATATATTACTCTACATAATTATAAATGTCAATTGGATTTGTTGGAAATTTAATTCTATAACCAGCGATCACTCCTTGCCATGTAAAATTAGTTATCTCAGTAATGATACTGTTGTTACTGTTAATGTTTCAGGCAATATTATCAGAAATAAGTATAAAACTACCATGTAAATCACAAATTATATTTTTTGACGAATATATGCCGTATCCCCTATCTTTGCCAGGAGTTGAAGATTCCCTCTCTATTAATTTATGAAAAGCCTCTATATTATTATTAAATTTTAAATTTTTTTCATCTTCATAAGATTTTCTAATGCCCCTTCCGGTATCAATGATGCAAACATCAACAAAATTTAAATTTGGATATAATTGAGCTAGAACTCAACCATATTTTTTGTTGCTATGTTCAAAAATATTAGTAATTAATTCTGAAATTGGAGTAAATATAATATTTTTATTACTCTTTATGTTCATTTTACTATATACCAATTCCTGGAATCAAGATTCTAATTTTTCTTTATTATTATCATCTAGTTTTTGTAAAAATACTATTGGTATATAAGTTTGTTTTCTACAATTTTCAGGTATATTTGTAATTCCAATTGGAAAATTTATTGTGTTTAAATAATGCAATGCTTGCTCATTTTTGGGTAAAATGTATTGACTTTTGTTTTCGTAAATATAAGCACAAATTGGCAATATTAAAACCGGATAAACTCAATTTATCTCGGTTAAATCAAAACATATATCTTCGGTATTATTAATTTGCGAAAAAGTATCAAATAAAACAATTAATTGCGCTTCAATTGAATTGTTAATAGGATTTATAACTTTAACATTCTTAGCCATATTAAACGTCTTATTCTATATAGAATAAGACGTATTTAATTTATATTTGTTACACCCCCACACTCAGAAAGTTTAAGGTTAAAAAAGATAGCTGGAAAATAATAGTAAGACAGTAGTAAAGCTATTGTAAGACGATGGAAATACAAATAAATCCCAACGGTACCAGGTACCGTTGGGATTGGAAGCTGGTGAACCGGCGGGCATAAAATGCCCGCCGGTTTCCGGTTTAAAATTCGAATTCAGAAAGGTTTTCTTTAAAAACCAGCAATTTATTGAGATCAGTTTTATCAAATATAAAATTGGATATATCGTTTTCTAGTTCAGACATATTAATATTTTTCAAAAATTCTTGCAATTTGTTTTTTAGCTCAGCACTATCATTAATATTCATTTTTATTTTTAAATAATCATAATTGGGCTTGGTTTTGGCTATTAAAAAAATAATATCATAAATATCTCGACCAAGAACTCGATTGCGTTCAAATAAAGCTCTGATTTTTTGAGAAAGTATAATATTAATTGGAGTTACGTTTATTTTCGTAAGAACATCAAATTTTTGAATTAATTTTAAATCGGGCTGGTATGTAAAATTATGAGAAGCAGTATCTATTTGGATTAAAAGTTTTTCATCTTTATATACTGATAAGTCCAATTCTTTAAGCAAGTTTAAAAATTTAATATTGCCCCGAAAAGCACCTTTTTCTGATATATCGTATTCTATTTTATAGCCTTCTAGCTCTAATTTAGCAATTATTATAGCCATTAATTCTTTAAACTCTTCAACGGTAATACCAAAATTATCAAAATCCAAATCTTCGGAAAATCTTTGATTATTATATATAATTCTCAAAGCCGTGCCTCCTAAAAACGATAATTTTGATATAAATTTTGAGTTAAAAATAATATTTAATATCTTGTATTGCAGATACTCTCTTAGAATGGCTCTGCTTTTATTAGCTAAATTACTTGGATATTCTTTTGCTATCTCTGAAAGATTGATCATGGTAAATATAATTTAAAAAATTATTAATTATTTTTTTAAACGACATATTATTGTATTTCAATAAATAATCATTAAATTTATTAAGATCTAGTGTATTTCGTATCTCTTCTATATTAAACCTTAACTCTTCAATATCTTTTTCAGTTTTAAAATGACGATGAAAGTATAAATAATCTAAAATGGCTTTTTCACGATCGGCAATTTTAAAAAATAAGTTTTTAAAATGGATTATTTCATAACCAAAAAATAAACTGGGAGTAATATTGTTGTAAACAAAATTATCTATTGGCGTCATGAATTTCTTAGTTTTACGGGTAGAGATAGAAGCAACGGTAAATGTTTGTTCAGGAATAAAATTATAATATCTTAAAGCTGATTCCAAAGAGATATATGAAGGTTCATAAATTTTATTAGCTATAGCAAAAGAAGAAAATTCATTAATTTCTGAACTAGATAATATATAAAAACCACGGATAACTTTCTTAATATACCCTTGTTTTTGTCATTCAACCAAACGATGGTTATAAAACTTAGGAAATTCCTTTTTTATATCGTATGATGATATAACAACATTATTTTTAAATGTATTTGCAAAATCAATGATTGTATTCATGTTGTTTCTTTAAATTACTCTAAACAGTAATTATTGGAAATAATAGCAAATAAATTTGTTTTTGTCAAGACCTTTTTTAAAAAAGTTAATTTCCTTAATTTCCAATCCCAACGGTACCAGGTACCGTTGGGATTGGAAACTGAAGAACCGGTGAACCGGCGGGCATTTTATACCCGCCGGTTTAAAATTCGAATTCTATTTGAATCAACCCTCAAAAAAACTAGATACTGAATCAAAAAAACTATTAATTATACCACCGATATTAAACCCGGAATCGCTATCATCACCTGGCGCAGGTTCAGTCGGTTGAGGACCCGGCTCTGGCTCGGGGGATGGCTGAGGATCTGAGGTACTGATGCCTTCTTCAATATTGGGAAATGGCTGCTCTTCTGTTGGTCTATTATTGTTATAAAATGTAATTTGTGAAGTTTTAGCTAGCGGTGACGAAAATGCCTCTCCACCGTCATTATAACGTATACCAAACACTAAACAAACAAAATTTTCAAATTCAATATTACTTTGTTGTAACTCATTGACAAACCTTTTTGTTGGTATAGATATAATAAGATCTTTATCTGATTTTTGTGCTCGAACATAGCCTTTTGTGATTGCAACAACAAATTTATATTCAGCACTGTTATTACTTTTTGCAAGCATCTGATCAGAACAATTAATATCAATACTACTAACCGCAGAAAAATCAAAATTATCGCACGTTGTATGCATAGCGAATGGTATATACGGGTCGTCTAAATAAAATTTAGTTTTGTTGCTATTGTAGCTATTTAAGTTAAATACGCAAGGTTTGATTCTAAATTCTGACGACAATTGTTCATAATTATCCGCGTCGTCATTGACAATCATGGACAAAAGACATTTGTCAATATCACCTTTCCGATAAAAAATATTTCTTAAATTTAATGAATCTACTCGATAGTCACCTGGTTTTATGTATTCCAACGATGTTTTTCCATAATAAAAAGGGTTTTCATAACCTTGGATAGTGCCATCAAGTTCTTGACAAATAATTTTATATTCGATATCAATAGTAGTTGGTATTTGTTTGTCGTTTACACCGTTACAATAAACATTGATATCAATCGGAAGATAATAATCTTCTCCTTGAGTATAAATCTTGTTTTTTATTGGATATACAATATTATAATTACAAGTGTTGGTCGAATCACCATCTTTGTTCAAATTGACAAACTCCTTGGTATACGAATCCTGTTTATAATAATTTGTTTTATGACTTTTGATATCGTCTAAACAGTCTGGATCAAAACTCAATTTTTGATGCCAATTTTCATCTGGTCGACATTGATATACATTAAAAATTACTTTAGTTTTGTCATCTACTATTTTAATGTCATCGGGAATTATAAATTTTTTATTAAAATAACCATCTCCGGAATCATCTCTAATAAACGACTCTTGGTGTTTATCTTTACTATCAGTATATTCCATCGAAAAATAAATTGGATATGATTCATTACATTTTGATAATTCGCTCATTAATGAAATTTGTTGCAATTTTTCCTCAAACTCAGCACCTTCGAATTTAACATCGCAATAATCAGTTAAGGGATTAAATACTAATGGGTTAATCTTTTGATCTGGTGATGTTGGCGCAATTGCAATATGAACAGAGTCTTCATTTACAACCGAAGCTGGCTTTATAAATCCTAATCCTTCTAGGGCACTAGTTAATAAATTTTTTAGACCGCTTATAGCTAATGGCTTGGATGATGAAGATGTATCAAGAGTTGATGGTTTATCAAGATTAAGACCGAGAAACGATCAAGGTGTGGTTTCTTCAGTTTTTTGATTGGTAACGGATGATGAATTAAGATTAAAATCAAAATTTGATCCATTTAAAACGTCTTGGGATACAGATGGTGCGGTTTGTGGAGTTTCACTTTCGACTCAAAAATCATTGATATTAAAACTTGAATTAGTTTGATCACTAATTTGAAACTCGGATGATTTGGTTGGTTTTTCTATATCAGTATCAACTGATCAATTGGTTCAATTACTATTTAAAAAACTATCGGATAAAGTGTAAGCTGGTTTGGTATTATCAGCTTTGCATTCAGATTCGGTGGCATAGTCGTCATCGCTTTTATAATCCACCTGTTCGCATTTTTGAGTTTTGGTATTGTAAATTCATCTATTATAATTATTTTGCATGAAACTGCCAATATCAAAAGACGTGGTAAAATTATTTAAACCACTAAAAGCACTTTCCGTGGCAGCTTTTGAATTAGAAAAGCCAAAAGAAAAAATTAAAATAACAAACAATAATAAATAAAATACTTTTTTCATAAAATTATTTTATATTTGATTATATCAAGAATAGCATATTTTTAAATTGTAAACAACAAATCGAGTAGATTAAAATTAATCATAACGGTACCTGGTACCGTTATGATTAAAGTAAAGATTAAGCCATATCTTTTAAAGTCATTAAATATTAATATATGTTCGGAATGTTCGGAATGTTCGGAATGTTCGGAATGTTCGGAACATATTGATTTCCAATCCCAACGGTACCTGGTACCGTTGGGATTGGAAACTTGGAGACCGGCGGGCATTTTATGCCCGCCGGTTTTTTAAAAATTATTTAGCTGTTCAATCTTTTTTTGAATTCCTGATTGCAGAATTATACCTTTGAATGTTCCGGGATGTATAGGTTTATTACCATGTCTAGGAATACAAACTTGTCTTTTAATGCCCGAAACAATGCCAACGTAGAAATAGTGACTACCGTGAATATGGGTAAGATAAAAGTTATGTTTTTTCAAAAACTCGCTGATTTCTAAAAACGTTCAATTATATAATCCGCGAGACATAATGTAAAAAATTAAACATTGGCCAATGCCTTTTTGCCGAACATATATACATTGGGCATTGAAGGTTTATGGTTATTTTTATTAATTTTATCTCAGATTATTTCATATTCTTTATTGGTTTTTTGATTTAACATAGAAATATCAACATTATTTTTAATGGCCGATTGAATATAACCAGTTATTGCTTCTAACAAATTAAATAAAACAATATTTGGATCTTTATCAATTTCAACAATATTAAATTCTAGAGCAACTCCACATCAGCTGCCTCCTTTTTTAAAAATTATAAATCTAACTTTTCCATTTTTAAGACTATTTTTTATATCTTTGGACATAATTAAATTATTTAATATGTATTATAATTGTATCAATTTTAAATTAAAAAGTCAACGTTAAAAATCCAATCCCAACGGTACCAGGTACCGTTGGGATTGGAAATTGGAGAGGAAATGGGAAACTGGGAAACCGGCGGGCATCAAATGCCCGCCGGAAAATTATTATTTTTGTTGGTCTTGGCTATCAAGATACAAATCAGCCAATTTGGTTAAAAAAATATCCTCAATTTCAACTAAATTCTGGTTTATAGTATCAATAAAACGTTTATGATTTTCTTTAGATTTGTCGTCACTTTGTGTTTCTGATTGTGATGTTTTATTGTTTTTGTTTAATTCTTCTATTATTTGTTCTTTGGGACTTTTAATTGGATCAATGTTTCTCACAACAGCTCAGATTTTTTCAATAAATCTTTCAAAAAATTGTTTACCAATGGTAGTATTAGTTTTAATAATGTATTTGATAAGTGTTTTTTCGTCTATATTCTCTTCTTCTTTTTTAGGATATAGTCTTGAAGATTTAATGTCATCAAGACCTTTATCTATTTCGTCAAACGATTTTGCAAGATCCTTAGGATGAAATGTGGTGGTAAAAAAATCGTTTATAATAGGCTCGAGAGCCTTTTTATCACGAATATGATTTAGTATATTATGTTTAAAAGATGAATAAACTTTTCAAAAAGGTTTTGTTTCTTCTTTTAATTTTTTTCTTTCTTCTTCTAATTGTTCTATTTCTTCTTTTAATGCATCTTCGTGCTGTAATCCTTGAACAAGACTGGCTAAATTGTTTTGATTCTGTGAATCTAATTTCGAAGGTATTGTTGAACTTTCAAAACCAGAAGATATGTTTTCAAACATCTTTTCAAGATCTTTATTACTGGGTCCTGTTGATTTTCGAAATCCCATACATTTATTTTATGGTTTTTTTAAGAGATTCTAAAGCTCGATGGATAATCACACGAGTATTGGTTTCAGTGCGACCAATAATAATGGCAATCTCTTTTGAATCTAAACCTTGAACATAATAATAAATTAAAACATCGGCATAAATTGGATTGAGTTTTTTGATACAATTCAAAACCATTTCTCTTTTTTCCGATTCAGCGTATTCGCGAACGATATTTTCATTAGACTCGATTTGAATTTCAACAATATTTTCATTTTCACTATCTTCGGTACTGGCTTCAATTGAAACCGTAATTTGCTTGCTATCTTTACGATAAAAATCAATTAAACAATTTCGAGCTAGACGATATAAAAATGCACGAGGATTTTTTAAATAATCTTCGGGTTTGTCACAATTGGATTTTCAAAATTTAAAAAATGTTTCGGATGTTAAATCATTAGCAATATCACTAGAACTGGTTCTTAAGAACAAGAAGTTAAATATTTCTTTTGAAAATGTGTCATAGATGTTTGAAAATTTTTCTTTTGTCATATTTGTTTATCTACGGCAATATCTTTAATTTTGTGAATAAAAACAAATTAGCCGGATTTCAATCGGTATCTTTGTAGGGATATGTTATCAAAAAAAATAAGAAAATGCAAACCCCCTCTTTTAAAAGTTGATTACAACTTTCTAAAATAATGAATAAACCCCAGGATAAATTTTTATCCAGGGGTTTATTTTTCTTCTAGATTTTTTTATGTATTAATTCACCTCCTTCCATAAAAGCAGTCAATCCGGCTCTGTTCTCGACAAGATTGCCAGTTTTAGGCCACAACAACACTCCACATTCAGGACATACTATAACTGGTGAATATAAACTACATCCGGTTTGGACTATAGTTGTTTTGGCCGTCTCTTCTTCAAAAGTTGTCTTACAATTTTTGCACTTCATTTTTTCTCCTTTTTTTTATTTGAAGCTTCTAATGGTATACTACCACGCAAACACACTTTTGTCAAATTCACAAAACTCAACATCTTGCCTTTTAGAGATTGATATGATAGAATGTGAAAAGTAAATAGAAAAATAAACAATTAGGAGGTTTTAATCAATGTCAAATCCAAAACGATTCGCAAGCTTTCAAGCCAGCATGGTGAATTACGAAAGACATCAAGACCATGTTATTGCTTCGTTCTCTCAATTTTTAGTAAGATATCCGCTGTTGCCTTTAAATGTTGGCAGCATCATATTGGGTTATCCGGAACCAGGTGTATTACCTAAGAAACCGAACAACTTAATTTCGATCTACACTATTAATCCTGGCACTGTATCTGATATTGAAAGAAAGGTGGTTGAAAGTGTAATAACAAAAAAAGTTCTCGAACCATTCAAGAAAGAACTATTACAAGAAGGACCGTTCAAGGGTCGTCAAGACATCGTAGACGCAATTGTATTATCACAATGTGAAGAAAGGTGATACAAATGAGCAAGTATAGTATTGATCAAAAAAATGCAACTCAAATGGCCAAAATTTTGTCAAGAAATATTTGGCCAAGTAAAGATGTGCTAAGCGTAACTCATAGCACACATCCAGAAACTGGTCAATCTCATGTGATAATCGAATCTGATAAGCCACTAGAAAAAGTAGAACGAGAAATAAAAAAAATCCTGTTTTTGCATGGTAAAATAATTGAGCCATTACAATTAACCCCTATCGAAATCAAATAGGATGTATTAATAAAAAGATGGGTCGATCTTGGCCCTCTTTTTTTTATATTTTAAAAACATCTCGATTGTTATATCGAGATTTTTTCTCTGTTTTCACAAAAAGAAAAACCATTTATTAGGTTTTTAAATTATATTTTATTATTTTATTATTTCATTTTTGATCTTTGACCCCGCTTCGCCTGCCTACCGGCAGGCTCCACACCAAGTTTGCACTAGTTATTTTGATATTAATATTAGGCAATACTAATCATTTAAAATACTAATTTATTAGCAAACTTGGTGTGGGGGCATGTTTTTGAGATCAAAAAACTTTGTTTTTTGCTGTGCCCCCAGCAGGATTCGAACCTGCGACCATTTGCTTAAGAGGCAACTGCTCTACCAGACTGAGCTATGGGGGCGGATAAAATAAAATTTCAAGTATCAATGTTCCCACCACGACTAACCGAAGGTTGATGTGGGCCTGCCTGCCGGTAGGCAGGGGCTAGCAATGTTCAAAAGGAAAGAGTAAGTAGTAAATGGTAATATAAAGAGTAATTGGTAAATAGTAATTAGTAATTATTTGCTCTTTACTATTGTCTTACTATTGTCTTACTATTGTCTTACTATTGTCTTACTATTCTACTACATTTTTCTTCTTTTTTCAATAGTTAAAAAATAAAAAAAACCCCCTGGACAAAACTTTGTCCAGGGATGTTGTTTTCAAATGCGTTTATAATCACTTAACTTGAATGGACAACAGAATGTTGCTCCTTCGTCAAGCTCGAACTTGAACCAGAGCACTTTTGTAAATTCGGAACAATGTTCACAATCCGTATCTGGTCCTGGAACGCCTACTCCTAATACTACACCTTTTTCCCCTCTATAGCTGACCATATCACCTACATTGAAACCAAATTTATTGCAAGCTTCATTCGAATCATCTATAGTAATTTCGTCACCAACAACTGTAGTTATCGTTTTCATTTTTTCTCCTTTTTAAATTAAAATCTACTATTAATATTCTACCACACAACTACAATTTGGTCAAGTTTTTTCAATAGCAAGTTATTTAAAGATAAAATTAGTTAACATAAAGCTAACATTGCAAAAAACTAAACCAACGATGACACCGAGAAAAACATCTAATGGTCAATGTAAGCCATTGTAGACGCGCGATCACATAATCAATGGGATGAGTGGTGTTAATAATATAAATCAAGGACTATATAGTATTAGAGTAAAAACGATAGCGACAACAGCGGTGGTATGGCCCGATGGTGAAGCACTATTTTGTTCTTTTTTGCCCAAAGGCAAAACATCGCCATCGACTAAATAGGGGCGCGGATGATAAGTTAATTTTTTGATAATACCATCGACGACGATTCGGATAAGTAATAAAATAAATCCGACGTTTAAAGCTAATTTGTAAAGTAAAACAATATCGTGACGAATTAATAATCAAATGGTTGTTCAAAAACTAAAAAATAAAACTAGAAAAAGTTTATCACTGATTAATCAAGACATTGTGCTCAAAAAATAATTGCGATGATTGTAAATTTTTTCGAATCAATATTGATTCCAATTTTTCATATAAAATAATTAAGTAATATTTTAAAGTCAAACATTCTATTCAAAATATACATCGTATAATAAAATTAATCGTTTCCTGGTTAAAAATTTTATTTTTAATCTTAAACTTTCTGAGTGTGGGGGTGCCTCCAGAGGGATTCGAACCCCCAACCTCGTGGTCCGAAGCCACGCACTCTATCCAGTTGAGCTATGAAGGCAAGATATTTAAAATATTAGCATAAAAAAACTGATATGTAAATCAAATTGATTTTGAAAATTAATTGTGTTAAATTAAATTTAGCAAATTATTATTAAAGAAAGGAATCACAAACATGAGATTATCAGAATTGATGTCAAAAATGAATCGCGAATTTTCAAATGAAAATCCTGAGGTCTTTGTTGAATTACCTAATGGTCAACAACATGAAATTGTTGATGCTAGGTGTGTTGTCGGTGAAAAAGTTGGCCAAGGAAAAATCATCATCAAAACCAAGTAAAGTGTCCAAAAACGCCGGGTAGCGAAGCTGGCGTTTTTTAATGACGAATATTTTTACCATGAAACTTTTGATAAGTTTCTTTTAGAGCTTTATTAGTTAAGTGCGTATAAATTTGAGTGGTGGCAACCGAAGAATGACCAAGCATGGATTGAACAGAACGTAAATCGGCTCCGTTCTGGAGTAAGTCGGTAGCAAAGCAATGACGTAATGTGTGAGGTACAACTTTTTTAGTAATACCAGCTTTGGTAGAATAATATTTTATAATACGCTCGATAGATCGGGTGGTCAGACGTGTATATTTTTTATTTTTTATATTAGGCAAACTAATAAACATTGGTTCATCCACAATATCTTTTCGAGCTTTCAATCAATCCATTAAATATTTTTTAGCTCGATCAGATAAAAATACAACTCTAATTTTTCTTCCCTTACCTTTAACTGGAAATTCACCAGTTTGAAAGTTTATGCTATTTAGATTAAGTGAACAAAGCTCGGATACACGAAGACCGGTAGAAAAAAGTAATTCTAAAATAGCTTTATCGCGAATACCTCTAATGTCAGAAATGTCCGGAGCTTCTAACAACCTCATTAGCTCGTCTTCAGATATAATATTGATTTCGCGATCGCCAGCTTTAGGCAAATCAATCTTGTCTGGCGAGATAACATCAATGTCGCGACGAATTAAATATTTTAAAAAATTACGTAAAGCAATAATATAATAACCTTGGGTATTCTTTTTTCTTTGCTCACCCGAATCAACAATTTCACGATTTAAAAATAAACGATATTCACGCAATGCATCATAAGATATATCTTTAGGAATTAATGTTTCATAACTTTTGCCAAGATAGCTAGAAAGTCATCTTAAAAAATGTAAAATATATCGCTCATAATTATCGCGAGTGTTAATACTTCGATTTTTTTCTATCTCAATAAAATTGAGATAGTCCGTGAGAAGGGGTTTTAAAAGCATAGTAAAAACTTAAAAGTTAAAAGTCAAATGTCAAAACTAAAAATCAAAAACTAAAATAAAAATATAAATTAGGCCATGTCGCAAAATATTATATCAAGGAGTTAAATAAAAATCAATGGGTTTTTATAAAAAGGAAAAAATCCTTGATCGTTAAGACCAAGGATTTTTAAGAGAGTCATCTTACTCTTGACTCCCTTCCTTTCCGAACGAGTTCTTTAAACTCGCCCGTTTTCTTCAGATCTTTCAAAATCGTTGCTCTGGGATCGTCCCGGAACGAATAGTGATTCAAGATCTGCTGTTCAGATAAGCCATCTTTTGACATCATAAAAATGGCTGCTTTTATTTCTGCTACGGCGTTTACGCTGTCGTTTTTAACTACTGTATAAATGCCAAAAACTAATACTGCAGCTACTACTGCAACTAGCATCTTATGCAGAAATTTCTTAACCGGCGGTTTTTCGTAAACTACCATAGCTATAGCCATCACTATTGCAAAAAAACTAACTTTATTTTTTTTCATTGTATTATTCTCCTTTAAAGAACAAATCTGTTTCGCCATTTTATATTATGGCTCATCAGTATGAGTTTTACTCATAGACAGATCCAAGTCTGGCTGGTAACCCAGCCAGACTTGGCAACGGATCATTTTAACGCACGTCTATTTGGGTGTGCGTTTTATCCTTTGTGACTGTGACAATAACATTGTGTTCAATACCATCCGGGGTAGTTAATACCTTCTTGGAAAAGGTATAAAAATATCCTTTTCCAAGATCCATACAATCTTGTCCTCCCCATTTGGATCGAATGGCGTATGGCAAGTTTTCGCTAACCACTTGTGGCAATAACATACCGCTAAAACCCACGGAATGCGGTGGTTGGGTATATTTGCGATAAATACCATAGCCGAAACCAGCTAAGATAAATGACAACAAACCACATAGCACCAACGAGCCAACATCGATCTTCATTTTCCTGGACATAATAAAACCCTCCTTATGGTTTATGCTTGCTTTTCAGCAGCTAAAAGTATTTAAATTTTAAATACTTTTGGCTGCTGAAATTATGCATATTTAAAGAACAAATTGATATTTGTATTATATCATACTATCCTTGATTTGTCAAGAAATTTATTTTAAACCTTATCAATCCCAACGGTACCTGGTACCGTTGGGATTGAAATTTTGGATTTAATACTCTACTCCATATGAAGCTTACCAACAAATTCTTTATATTTTTGTAAAAACAATGGGTGTTTTTTAAAATCTGGATCGGTTGCAAAAAGAAGCTTGGCTTCATTTTGGATATTTTTAAGTAACTTTGAATCTTTTATGGCCGTCATGGCTAAATCCGGAAAACCCGATTGGTTTTTTCCGAACATTTCTCCGGGGCCTCGTAGTTTTAAATCAATTTCAGCTAATTTAAAACCATCATGGCAATCCACCATGGCTTCTAGTCGTTCTTTGGTAGTTCGGCTATTCGATTCAGTATATAGAAAACAATATGATTGATAAACACCCCGGCCAACTCGTCCTCTAAACTGATGAAGCTGAGCCAGACCAAAACTTTCCGTGCCCATAATTAACATTACGGAAGCATTGGGCACATCCACTCCCACTTCAATAACTGAAGTTGAAACTAAAATGTTAATATCGTTATTATAAAATTTTTTCATAATCAATTCCTTGTCTTTGGATTTCATTTTGCCATGAAGCATTTCAATTTTAAATTCTGGAAATATTTTTTTCATGTGATCAACTTCTTTCTTAACAGCTTTGACTTCATAATTTAAAAGTTGGTCAAAAGAAAATAGATTTTTTACTTTTTTGGTACCATCTTCATTGGCTTGAACGCTCTCTTCAATTCTCGGGCAAATTACAAAAACTTGGCGACCATTATTGATCTCCTTACGAATAAACTCAAACATTGGTTTTTCTTTAATTTTAGGAACAATTTTAGTAATAATAGTTTTGCGATTTTTTGGCATTTCATCTAAAATGGATAAATCTAAATCACCATAGATTGAAAGAGCTAAGGTGCGAGGAATGGGTGTGGCGGTCATGGATAAAAAATGTGGAAGCAATACGCTATCCAAACAATCCGAACAATCCGAATGACCCGAATATTCGGAATTTAAAATTCTTTTTGGTTTTAAATATTTTTGTGTAAAATTGACTAACAATCCTAATTCTATGTTTTTTACTTTTAAATATCTTAAAATTTGACTATAATCATTTTTCTCAATATATGGTTTTGTTTTTAATTCAACTATAATTTTATTTTCAATTATAAAATCAGCAAAATTTGATTTGATGTTTGCTATTTCAATCGGCACTTCCCTTTGAAAATTAATATTATTTTCTTTTAATTTTTTGGCTAATAAATCACCATATTGCCTTTCACGACAAAATCTACCTATTTCATCGTGAATTTTAAATAATATGCCATTAATTTTATATGATAAATCTTTTTCTAAAATTTTATTTTTATTGTTATTGTTTGTTTTTTCTTCGGATAGTTCGGCTTGGCCCCCACCCCAACCTATGGTTGGTGTGGGGGATGAGTTCGGATTGTTGGGATCGTATAAATTATTAGATTTTTGTAACAATTCTTTGCGCTGCTTAATACCAAAACGATGTTGTTCATCGATGATGACTAGTCCTAAATTTTTAAAATCAATATTTTTTTGGATTAAAGCATGGGTACCAACCACCAGTCACTCGGTACCATCGCCAATACTTTTTAATAAATATTCTTTGGTGACCTTGCCTTCAATAAAACCATCTTTAATTTGAACACCATCACCAGTCATTAGGGCAATTTTTATTTTAAATGGTTCTAAATATTTTATAATACTTTGATAGTGTTGCTTGGCCAAAACTTCGGTGGGCGCCATAAAAGCCACTTGATAACCTTGTTTTATACATAATAAAGCTACCGATACCGCCACAATAGTTTTACCTGAGCCCACGTCACCTTCTAACAACCGATTCATTGGAGAACCAGTTTCTATATCTTTCATGACATCTCAAATAGCTTTCTTTTGAGAATTAGTTAAAATAAAAGGTAAAGTTGATAAAAATTCTTTGATTAAATTGATATCGGATTTAATCTTTGGCGCTTTGTTTTTGGACATTTTATCTTTGATCCGAAGTAAGTGCAATTGAGTGAGTAACATTTCTTCAAACACAAATCGATTTTTGGCATCAATAGCTTCGTCATTATTTTTTGGAAAATGAATTTTATTTAAAGCGTCTTCTAGATTAAAAAGTTTATTTCGTTTTTTAGTTTCTTCGGGCAAATAATCAATAAATTGTTTTTGAAAACTATCCAGCAAACGTTTGATATAGGTGCGAAGCATTTTCGAACTAACACCACTAGTTTCGGGATAAACCGGGATCAATCGACCAGTGTGTTTAAGATTAGCAATATCAACTTCTTCATCATCTTTATTTTGAGATATAATTTCAAAAGCTGGACTTTGAAACACAAAATGTTTGCCTTTAGCTTTGGGTTTACCAGATACAGTAATAAGCGATCCATTTTTGATTTGGTTAGAAATGAAAGGTTGATTAAACCAAACTAAATCCGCTGAAGCAGTTTCATCAACAATTTTGGCTTCAGTTAAAAGCATGCGTCTGCGATAGGTACGATAACTTCTAATTTTTTCAACATGACCGATAATTGTGGATGGAACATCAAGTTCTAATTCATTGATAGGTTTGATATTAGTAAAATCTTGATAACGAAAAGGAAAATGCCATAATAAATCTTTAATGACAAAAATATTTAAGTTTTTTAATTTGTCTTGATAATATTTACCAACACCATAAAGGTTTTCAATACTATCAGTGAGTCTAATATCTGACATTTTATAATTTTATATATTTATTTTAGCAAATTTTAAAGTTATTGTCATTAAATGAGTTGAATACCTACATATATAATATATAACTTGACATAGCACGTTTTGTCGTTTTGTGATATAATATATTTAATAAAAATTTATAAACTAAACAAATATGTATAATGAAAAAAAGATCCATCAAAGAGTGGTGGAAAGAATGAAGCAAAAAGCTAGCGGTATAATAATCAAAGAAAAAATAGTAGATAAACAAAATACAAAAATTGAAGAAACAAGGACAAAAGAAAAAAATCCAAATGTTCCAAAAATTAAAAAAACTATGGAACAAATGAAAAAGATAAAAAATGAAGTTGAAAAATTAGACGAGATTGATAACTATGGCTATCAGCACCGTGCAAAAAAAGATGGGCAAAAACAATTTCTAGCTTTGTTGTCAAAAGAAAAATTAACACGAGCAGATAAAGAGACACATGGAGAGCAAAAAATATATGATGCCACAGAACAATTAGAAAAAGGAGTTATATGAATTGATCGTGGAAATTGAGAATCAGGCGAAATTAAAACCCCAAAAAATTATGTAACAGAAATGAAAAAAATAATTGAAAATTATAAAAAAACATTTGAAAATTTACCCGAAAAGGAAAAACAGGAACGTCAAGGGATTTATGAACGTGTAATGGAAAATACTAAAGCGGCGTTAAAAGGTTTTGGATTAGAAGCTTTAAAGCATAATATGCCTGAAATTGCACAAGATATATTAGAATATACTGGATTATTAAAAAATAGTCCTTTAATTGGCAAACAGTTGGAAAAGCGAATAAAAAGAAATGAAATCAAAAAAGAACAGGCTGCTAAAGAAAAAAGAAATGATGAATTAGAGCATGCGGGCTTATTAGGGCGTGGCGCTTATAGAATTTTGACTGGAAAAGAATCAAAAGAACAGGTTCCCTCATATATTTTAAGTACTTCAAAAGAAATTTTATATTATGGAAACGATTTATCATTTTCTAAAAATACACCGCCCGTAAAAACTCCAGAAAATTACGTGAATGCTATACAAACTGAAATCCAAGAAGGGAAAAAACGTTTAGAAACTGCTGCAAACAAAAAGTATGTTAATGAGATCATAGAAGAAGCGATAGGGTCACTAAAAGAATTTGGATCAGAAGCAAAAAAATATGGAGATGAAAATATTTATAACTTAGTAAAAAAAGTATTAGAATCTGAAGGTTTAAATTAAAAAAGCGGCAACTCACGCGCGTGAATTGCCGGCCAGGGATAGCCAACATTGCGCATCGTTAAAAGACGAAAGGTATGAAAATAAATATTGCCTTTAAACTTTGAACGACGTTGAGCTATTTCAGCGATGTTCGCTCACCACTAATTATCACCAAAATTTCCTCTGTCTCATTGACTCCACTGTTAAAAAAACAACAGCTTTGTGCATTATAGCACATATGTCTAAAGAGCATAAATATTATTATAACTTAAATTTTAAAAAAGTCAATAATTTAAACAAAAAAACAAGCGACTTTAAAAAAAGCCGCATATCGATAAAGAACAAAAATAATAACAAAGAACAAATTCGCCCCCCTCCTTAGTATAATTGCGCAGAAGCAATTT
>Ga0265297_10006156_pt1 | contig 17633 bp, 16 predicted proteins | sample Munlanlwell13791_FD_192502 | JGI IMG/M metagenome (GOLD analysis project Ga0265297, IMG submission 192502) | Leachate microbial communities from a municipal landfill in Southern Ontario, Canada - Leachate well 137-91 | ecosystem: Engineered > Solid waste > Landfill > Unclassified | place...
CTACCGGTCCGCGCGGCAGTTCGCCGAAGCCAGCCGCAGCCCGCTGCTGACGGTGCGCGGCGGCGGACCTTCGAGCGGGGCACCCTGCGAGGCGCGCAGCGCGCACGGCTTTGTCGGCATCGAGCGGGAGACGGTGCTGGCCATGCGCTCCTGGGTGAAGACCGGAGCAGTACCCGCCGACGTCGGCCGGGAGTGAGCAGCGAAAGGACGGCTCAGGCCGCCGTCATACCTGCAGCACGGTCAGCAGGTCCTGTTCCAGCCTGACCAGCGTGGCCGTCTGCGCCAGCTCCTTGCCGCTGATGAGGAAGACGTCCTCGACGCGTTCGCCGAGCGTGGCGATCTTCGCGGTGTGCAAGGTGATGCCGTGCTGGCCCAGTACGCGGGCGATGGCATACAGGAGCCCCGGCCGGTCGGCGGCGCTGATCGACATCAGGTACTGGCTGCCGCGCTCGTCGGCGCGGATGTCCACTTCCGGCGTCACCGGGAAATGTCGCACCTGCCGCGACAGGCGCCCGCTGACGGGGGCCGGCAGCGGCGGCAGCTGCTTGAGCTGTTCGGTGATGTCGTGCTCGATCAGGCCGATCATGTCGCGATAGGCCTGGGTCGAGTCGAAGGCAAAGACGACGAAGCTGTCCAGCGCGTAGCCGTGGCGCGTGGTGTGGATCTTGGCGTCGACGATGCTGTAGCCGAGGCGCGCGAAAAAACCGCAGAGGCGGGCGAACAGCAAGGGCTGGTCGGGCACATAGACCATCACCTGCAGGCCGTCGCCCATCGGGTTGAGGCGCGCGCGTACCACCGGCTCCGGGCTCGACGGGCGATGGTAGAGGGTGCGCGTGTGCCAGGCGATCTCGTCGGCCGCATGGCGCATGAAATAGCCGGTATCGAACTGGCTCCACAGTTCGAGTTCGACGTCCGGACGCAAGCCGTGGTAGCGCAGGATGCGCCGCGCTTCTTCCTGCCGTTCCGCAACGCCGGTGAGCTGCAGCACCGCCGAGCCCTTGAGGACGCCGGCGGTCATGCGGAACAGGTCTTCGAGCAGCTTGCCCTTCCAGGCGTTCCACACTTTCGGGCTGGTGCCGCGAATGTCGGCGACCGTCAGCAGGTAGAGCGCGGTGAGCCGGCGCAGGTTGCCGACCCGGCCGGCAAAGGCGAGAACGACTTCGGGATCGGCCAGATCCTGCTTCTGCGCCACCTGCGACATGTACAGGTGCTGTTCGACGAGGAAGGCCACCAGTTCCGCATCGTCGCCGGTGATGCCGTGGTCGCGGCAAAAGCGCGCGGCGTCCTTCTTGCCGAGCTCCGAGTGGTCGCCGCCGCGACCCTTGGCGATGTCGTGGAACAGGGCGGCGATGTACAGCAGCCAGCGCTTCTCGAAGCCGGCCATCAGCCGCGAGCAGAACGGGTACTCGTGGGCGAGCTCGGGCATGGCGAAGCGCCGCAGGTTGCGCATCACCTGCAGGATGTGCTGATCGACGGTGTACACATGGAACAGGTCGTGCTGCATCTGGCCGACGATGTGGCCGAAGGCCGGCAGATAGCGGCCCAGGATGTCGTACTGGTTCATGCGCCGCAACGGGCTGATCAGGTGCTGCTGCTGGAACAGCTTGAGAAACAGCGCGCGGTTTTCCGGATCGCGGCGGAATTTGGCATCGATGCATCCCTGCGCACGCCACAAGGCGCGCAGGGTGCGCGGCGTCATGCCCTTCAGTTCCGAGCGCTGCATTTGCAGCAGGAAGCATTCGAGAATGGCGCGCGGATGGCGCTGGAAGACGTCTTCGTCGCGCACGTCGAGATGCTCGCGCACCATCTGGAAGTCGGCATCGATGACGATCGGCGGCCCCGATCGCGCCGGCAGCAGGCGGTCGGCCAGGATCTGCATGACCAAGGCATTGAGCTGCGTCACCAGTTTGGCATTCTGGTAGTAGCGCTGCATCAGCACTTCGGAAGCGCGCTTGGTCTCGGTCGCGACGATGCCCATGGCGCCGGCGAGCTTCTCCTGGTGATCGAACAGCAGCCTGTCCTCGCGGCGGCCGGCGACCAGGTGCAGTTCGATACGCAGGTCGCGCAGCAGCGCGTCGGCGCGTTCGAACTGCCGCACCTCGGGCGTCGTGATCAGCTTCGCCTGCGCCAATGATTTCCAGTCGTCGCCGATGCCTGCGGCACGTGCCACCCACTGGATCACCTGCAAGTCGCGGCGACCGCCGGGACTTTCCTTGCAGTTGGGTTCCAGGCTGTAGGGCGTGTCGTTGAATTTGGCGTAGCGCTCGGCCTGCTCCAGTTGCTTGGCCCTGAAGAAGGCCGCAGGTTCCAGCGAGGCGTTGTAGCTCTGCTCGAAATCATCGTAGAGCGCACGCGCCCCGGCCAGGTAGCGTGCCTCGAGCAGCGAGGTCTGCACCGTGATGTCGGATTCGGCCTGATCCAGGCATTGGTTGATGCTGCGCACGCTGTGGCCGATGTCGAGGCCGATGTCCCACAGCAGGCCGATCAGCTTCTCGAGGTGCGGCGCGGCGCACGACTCATGGGTCGCGCTGTCGTCGTCGGGCAGCAGGATCAGCAGGTCGACGTCGGAGCCGGGGTAGAGTTCGCCGCGTCCGTAGCCGCCAACCGCCGCCAGCGCACAGTTGCCCGGCATTTCCAGTGCGGTCCAGACTTCCTGCAGCACGCTGTCCACCAGGGCCGCGCGCCCGCCGAGCAGGGCCGGGCCATTCCTCTTTTCGCGCCAGGCAGCGGTCAGTGCCAGCTGTCCGGCTGTCAGGCGCTCCCGCGCGGCGGTCGCCAGATTGCGTAGGTCGCTCATTCGGCCACCTTCAGCGGCCCGCTCAGGGATGGATCCTGATGTGGGCCGGGCAGGGTGGGGCGCCGGCGGACAGGGTCATCACCTCGACGCCGGTTTCGGTGACGCAGACCGTATGCTCGAACTGGGCGGACAGGCTGCGATCCTTGGTGACGATGGTCCAGCCGTCGGGCAGTTCGGATATCGCCGCCTTGCCGGCATTGATCATCGGCTCGATGGTGAAGACCATGCCCGGCACCAGCAAGGGGCCGTCCGTGGCCTTGCCGTAGTGGAGCACCTGCGGTTCTTCATGGAAGTTGCGCCCGATGCCGTGGCCGCAGAACTCGCGCACCACGGAAAATCCCGCGCCCTCGGCATGTTTCTGGATCGCCGCGCCGACCGCGCCGAGATGTACGCCCGGCCTGACTTGCGCGATGCCGACCCACATGCATTCGTGCGTCATCGACACGAGCCGTTTGGCGAGGATCGACGCCTCGCCGACGCAGAAGGTGCGGCTGGTATCGCCGTGCCAGCCGTCCTTGATGTTGGTGATGTCGAGGTTGACGATATCGCCTTTTTTCAGCGCGCGATCGTTCGGCACGCCATGGCAGACTTGGTGGTTGACCGAGGCGCAGATCGACTTCGGATAGGGCGTGTAGCCCGGCGGCGCGTAGTCGAGCGGGGCGGGAATGCAGCCCTGGACATTGACTGTGTAGTCATGACAGAGGCGGTCGAGCTCGGCTGTGGTGATGCCTGGCTTGACGAAGGGCTCGATGTAGTCGAGGACTTCACCCGCCAGGCGGCAAACGACCCGCATCGCGGCGATGTCTTCGGCGGTTTTTATGGAAATGGCCATGAATGCAGGACTGGATTGGGGAAACCCATTTTACCCGCTGGCCGCCTGCGGCGCTCGCTGGTGGCCGGATTCCGGCGCGGCGGCAAAAGCGTCGCCTGTGCTTCAGAAAAACAGGCGCTGGCCCTTGCGAAAGAACTCCACCGAGTAGGCAAGCTGCCCTTGGGGATATTCCTTGCTCGCCACGGATTTCCGCTCGACCTGATAGGAAAGGTCTTCCGACAGATGGCCGCAGAAGGCCGTCATCCCTTCCATCAGTCGGCTGCCGGGGTAGGCGTTGAGCAGCAGATGGTAAGGCGGGCAGGCTTCGCACATTCGCACTGCACCCACGATCGGCGAGCCGATGATGGTCAGGTCGCCGACGATCGGCGTCAGGTAGCAGGGGCCGGCGTCCACGCCGATGGACAGTCCGATCCCCTCGGGTTCGTTGCGCATGTTGGCGACGAACGCGGGATAGTAATAGGTGCGGAAGTTGTCCATCACGGAACAGCAGAAATCGAGCACGGTGTCCATGTGGTCGGTAAACGGGTTCTCCACCAGCCAGTAGCAGATGAAGCCATCCCCGGTGAACTTGTCGAACCAGCCTCCGTGGTAGTGCAGCACGGTACGGAATTCAGCCACGAAATCATCGAGGATCTTGGCGTACTGGGGTATGTCGATCGATTCCTTGAGCACGCAGGACGAACGCCGGATATCCACGGTCAGCACGATGGCCTCGATCGCCGAAACCTCGTTGATGGCTTTCCTGATTGTGGGGGAGACGTTGGTTCGCGTCGGATCGAAGCGATCGAGCGGGGCGTGGCTGCGAAACTGACGTTCGATGTCGCTGCCGTCTGGCGTGAGGCGATTCACGGAAGTAAGGCTCATGGATGGAGCATCCTCAATTTTGGAGTGCGGCAGAGACCGGACAGGCTCGGGAACGGTGACGCTATGTCGAATGGCATAGTCTAGCTTGGTTTGCGGCCGGCCGAGGCCCATCCGTTGCGGAAAAGCTCGGGGCGGCTTGTGCCGGACCCCAAGACCCGCTTCCGCAGCTTGTGCCTGTTGGCGCCAGCGCTTCCGCAGCTTGTGCCTGCCGGCGCTAGCCGCTATAATCGCGGGCTTGTCCGGGGTGGTCCTGGGCAAAATCCACACGCCCGGCGCCGATAGGGTGGCTTCCCGCACGAAATCAGCGCGAAGCAGCACGGCCAGGCGGAGGTTCAACCCATATCGGAGATTGTCATATGAGTACTACCATGCGCCAGATGCTGGAGGCCGGCGTTCATTTCGGCCACCAGACCCGTTTCTGGAACCCCAAGATGGCCCCGTTCATCTTCGGTCACCGCAACAAGATCCACATCATCAACCTCGAAAAGACCCTGGCCAAGTATCAGGAAGCCATCGCTTTCGTGAAAAAGATGGCGGCCAAGAAGGGCACCGTCCTGTTCGTCAGCACCAAGCGCCAGGCGCGCGAAATCATCGCCGAGGAAGCCCAGCGTTGCGGCATGCCTTACGTCGATGACCGCTGGCTGGGCGGCATGATGACCAACTTCAAGACCCTGAAGCTGTCCGTCAAGCGCCTGAAGGACCTGGAAACCGCCATGTCGGAAGGCAACTTCGAGAAGCTGTCGAAGAAGGAAACCCTGACGTTGCAGCGCGAGATGGACAAGCTGAAGAAGTCCATCGGCGGCATCAAGGACATGGGCGGCCTGCCCGATGCGATTTTCGTCATCGACGTCGGCTATCACAAGATTGCCATTACCGAAGCCGGCAAGCTCGGCATCCCTGTGATCGGCGTGGTCGATACCAACCATTCCCCCGAAGGCGTCAGCTACGTGATCCCGGGTAATGACGACTCCTCCGGCGCGATCCGCCTGTATGCCCGCGGCGTGGCCGATGCCATCCTCGAAGGCAAGAACCAGTCGATCAACGAGGTGGTGCAGCAGCTGGCCGGCGACGACGAGTTCGTCGAAGTCTCGGACTCAGCGGAGTAAGGGCGATCCCCCGCGGTGCGCGGCGCGGCGGCCAGCGATGCATGCTGGCCGGACCGCTGTGCCTGGCGTGGCGCATGAACTATTGAATTTGGAGTAGAGCAATGGCGGACATTACCGCAAGCATGGTCAAGGAACTGCGCGAGAAGACCGACGCGCCGATGATGGAATGCAAGAAGGCGCTGACCGAGGCCGGTGGCGACATGGCGAAAGCCGAGGAAATCCTTCGCGTCAAGCTGGGCAACAAGGCCAGCAAGGCGGCGACCCGTGTCGCGGCGGAGGGCGTGGTGGCAATCCACATCGCCGCCGACGGCAAGCTGGGCAGCATCTTCGAGATCAACAGCGAGACCGACTTCGTCGCCAAGAACGACGAGTTCCTCAAGTTGGCCGCCGATTGCGCGCGGCTGGTGGCGGAAAAGAATCCGGCCGACGTCGCCGCCCTTTCGGCCCTGCCGATGGGCGACGGCACGGTCGAGTCCACCCGCTCCGCGCTGGTGGGCAAGATCGGCGAGAACATGAGCATCCGCCGCTTCGTCCGCGTCGCGGCCAAGGGCAAGCTGACCTCCTACATTCACGGCGGCTCGAAGATCGGCGTGCTTGTCGACGTGGTCGGCGGCGATGAGCAACTGGCGAAGGACCTGGCGATGCATATCGCCGCCTCGAAGCCGAAGTCGCTCGACTCGTCGGGCGTGCCGGCAGAACTGCTGGACACCGAGCGTCGCATCGCCATCGAAAAGGCGCGCGAAGCCGGCAAACCGGAAGCGATGCTGGAAAAGATCGCCGAAGGCACGGTGCAGAAGTACCTCAAGGATGTGACGCTGCTGGGCCAGGTGTTCGTCAAGGCCGAAGACGGCAAGCAGACCATCGAAGCTTTGCTGAAGGCCAAGGGCGCCTCGGTGGCCAGCTTCACGCTGTTCATCGTCGGCGAAGGCATCGAAAAGAAGGTCAACGACTTCGCCGCCGAAGTTGCGGCGCAAGCGGCCGCTGCCGCCGGCAACAAGTAGGCGTCCGCCAGACGATGCCCGCCCCGAAATTCCGCCGCATCCTGCTCAAGCTTTCGGGCGAGGCGCTGATGGGTGACGATGCCTACGGCATCAACCCGGGAGTGCTCGGCACCGTCGTGGCGGAAATCAAGGAGGTCACCGATCTCGGCGTCGAGATCGGTGTCGTCATCGGCGGCGGCAACATCTTCCGCGGCGTCGGCGGCACTGCGACGGGCATGGATCGCGCCACGGCGGACTATATGGGCATGCTGGCCACGGTGATGAACGCCATGGCCCTCTCGGATGCGATGCGCCAGGCCGGAATCAACGCCCGCGTGCAGTCGGCGCTGAACATCGAGCAGGTGGTCGAGCCCTATATTCGCGGCAAGGCAATCCGCTACCTCGAAGAAGGCAAGGTGGTGATTTTCGGTGCCGGCACCGGCAATCCGTTCTTCACCACCGACACCGCCGCCGCCCTGCGCGGCTCGGAGATCGGCGCCGAAATCGTGCTGAAGGCGACCAAGGTCGATGGCATCTACACTGCCGACCCGAAGAAGGACCCGGCGGCTGCCCGCTTCAACCGCATCAGCTTCGACGAGGCGATCGGCCGCAACCTGGCGGTGATGGACGCCACGGCGTTTGCCCTGTGTCGCGACCAGAAACTGCCGATCAACGTGTTCTCGATCTTCAAGGCCGGCGCGCTGAAGCGCGTGGTGATGGGAGAGGACGAAGGCACACTGGTTCACGTCTAGGATTAGAGTCTATTTCAGCAGGAATCATGTCCCGCGTTGAGACCAGGATCGGATGGATGCAAGGCGCAGCGCGCGGCCAATGGTTGTTCCATTGGCAAGCGCTGCAACGCCGCAGACGCCGATCCTGGTCTCAACCCGAAGGGCGGGCGGGCGGCGGGCGCATTGCTGCGTTACGCCTTGCTTGTGGAGATGGACTCCACGGCGCAAGCCGTGCCTTGCACTGCATCCCGCTGCCCACCGGCGCGGGATATGATTCCTACTGAAATAGACTCTTAGGAGTGGCAGCATGATTCCCGAACTGAAAAAGACTTCTGAACAGAAAATGCAAAAGAGCCTCGAGGCGCTGAAAGCAGACCTCGGCAAGGTGCGCACCGGGCGCGCGCATACCGGTATCCTCGACCATGTGCAGGTGGATTACTACGGTTCGCTGGTGCCGATCACCCAGGTGGCCAACGTCACGCTGATCGATGCGCGTACCATCGGCGTGCAGCCATGGGAAAAGCCCATGGTTGCCAAGGTCGAAAAGGCGATTCGCGATTCCGACCTGGGCCTCAATCCGTCGTCGCAGGGCGAAGTGATTCGCGTGCCGATGCCGGCCCTGACCGAAGAGCGGCGCCGCGATCTGATCAAGGTGATCAAGCACGAGGGCGAGGATGCCAAAGTGGCGATCCGCAATCTGCGCCGCGATGCGATCTCGCATCTGAAGGAAGCGCTGAAGAAGAAGGAAATCTCCGAGGACGACGAGCGTCGCGCCCTGGACGACATGCAAAGGCTCACCGACCGCTACGTGGCGGAAGTCGACCGGCTGCTGGCGGAAAAAGAGAAGGACCTGATGGCGATCTGATTCCGGGTTGCATTCGAGGCAAAGCGCCGTCGTCTGGCCTGGTTGCGCCCGGGTTATATCTAAGGCTCTGAGAGGGTGTCATGGCAGGAAAATTCACCAGCTCGACGCAGGCAATTCCCGACGTGGGCAATGTTCCGCGCCACATTGCCATCATCATGGACGGCAATGGGCGCTGGGCGAAGCAGCGCTTCATGCCGCGCGTCGCCGGCCACAAGCGCGGCGTCGAGACCGTGCGGTCGATGGTCAAGGCCTGCATCGCGAGGGGCGTGGAATACCTGACCTTGTTCGCCTTTTCCTCGGAAAACTGGCGGCGCCCCGCAGAGGAAGTGTCCTTCCTCCTGAATCTTTTCATCAACGCCCTGCAGGGCGAAATCGGCAAGTTGCACGCGAATGGCGTGCGCCTCAAGGTGGTCGGCGATCTTGCCGCCTTCGAGCCGCGCCTGGTTGCCCTGATTCGCGAAGGCGAGGCCAAGACCGCCAACAACTCGCGCCTTACGCTGACCGTCGCCGCGAACTACGGCGGCCGCTGGGACATCCTCCAGGCCATGAACCAGCTGGCGCTGGCACATCCGGAAAAAGCCGGCTCCTATGGCGAGGCGGATCTTGCCCCGCATCTGATGATGGCCTATGCGCCGGAGCCCGACCTTTTCATCCGCACCGGCGGCGAACAGCGCATCAGCAACTTTTTGCTCTGGCAACTGGCCTACAGCGAGCTGCATTTCACCGATACCCTGTGGCCGGATTTCGACGACGCGGCCCTCGATGCCGCGATCACCTCGTATCGCCGGCGCGAGCGCCGTTTCGGGCGTACCAGCGAGCAGCTGGGCGAGCCGGCGCACGCCGTGCCGTCAGCGCCGACTCTTGCGCCGCCGGTCGCGGACAAAGATGCTTAAAACCCGGATCATCACCGCGCTGCTGCTGGTAGCCGGTCTCGGGGTGGTTCTGTTTGCCATGCCGCCGCTGGCGGCGTTGCTGACTTTTGCCGGGATCGCCGCACTGGCGGCGTGGGAGTGGGGCGGCCTGATGAAGCAGGACCAGCCGGCGCGGGTGATGTATGCGTTCGTGCTGCTGCTGTTCTGCTGGCAACTGACGGTGGCGGCGCAGCCGCTCGTCCCGGTGTTGCTGGGGGTGTCGGTGGCGTTCTGGATTGTTGTCGTGCCGCTGTGGTTCCGTTTCAAATGGACGCTGGCCGGCAACGACTTCTTTGGCTACCTGCTCGGCGCTCTGGTGATTCTGCCGACCTGGGCCGCGATGGTCGCCCTGCACGCGGTGAGTACCTGGCTGATGCTGGCCGCCATGGCGTTGGTCTGGGTCGCCGATATTTCCGCCTATTTTGCAGGCCGGACTTTCGGCAAGCACAAGCTCGCGCCGAGCATCAGTCCCGGCAAGACCTGGGAGGGCGTGGCCGGGGCGGTGGTCGGCGTGCTGATCTACGGCGGCATCGTGCTGACGTTCTCGCCATTGAAGGACAAGCTGCCGCTGTCGGTGCCGCTTCTCGTCGTGCTGCTGGTCCTGCTCACGGCGGTGAGCGTCATCGGCGACCTGTTCGAGTCGCTGTTGAAGCGCCAGGCTGGTGTCAAGGACAGCAGCAATCTGCTGCCGGGCCACGGCGGGGTGCTGGACCGCATCGACGCGCTGACCTCGACCCTGCCCCTGGCGGCGCTGATTCTGTATTTCGTCCAGCGATGAAACTGACCATACTCGGCGCCACCGGTTCGATCGGCATCAGCACTCTCGACGTGGTGGCGCGCCATCCGGATCGCTTCGAAGTGGTGGCCCTGACCGGCCACCGCCAGGTCGAGGTTCTGGCCGAGCAGTGTCGCCGGGTCCGTCCCGCCTGCGCGGTGGTGGGCAGTGCGGCGGATGCGCAGCGACTGGCGCAGTTGCTCAAGGCTGCCGGCTTGCGCACCGAGGTGCTGTACGGTGCGGACGCGCTGGTGCAGGTGGCGAGCCTGCCCGAGGTCGATGCCGTGATGGCCGCCATCGTCGGCGCCGCCGGGCTGCCGCCGACGCTGGCCGCCGCGCGTGCCGGCAAGCGCGTGCTGCTGGCCAACAAGGAAGCGCTGGTGATGGCCGGCGCCGTGTTCATGGCCGAAGCGCGGCGCGCCGGCGCCTTGCTGCTGCCGATCGACAGCGAACACAATGCGATCTTCCAGTCGATGCCGTACAACTATGCGGGCGACATGGCGCGGGGCGGGGTCAGGCGCATCCTGCTGACCGCCTCGGGCGGGCCGTTTCGCACCACGCCGCTCGACGTGCTGACCACGGTGACGCCGGAACAGGCGGTGGCACATCCGAACTGGTCGATGGGCAGGAAGATTTCGGTCGATTCGGCGACCATGATGAACAAGGGCCTCGAGGTGATCGAGGCGCGTTGGCTGTTCAACGCCCCGGCCGACAGGATTGAAGTGGTGATCCACCCGCAGAGCGTGATCCATTCGCTGGTCGATTACGAGGACGGTTCCGTGCTGGCCCAACTGGGCAATCCCGACATGCGCACGCCCATCGCCCATGCCCTGGCCTGGCCGGAGCGGATCGATTCCGGCGTCGCCCCGCTCGACCTGTTCGCCGTGGGCCGGCTCAACTTCGAGCGCCCGGACCTGGCGCGTTTTCCCTGTCTCGACCTGGCCTATCGCGCCTTGCGCGCCGAGGGCAACGCGGCGGCCGTGCTCAACGCCGCCAACGAGGTGGCAGTGGAAGCATTTCTCGACCGTCGTTTGCCTTTCCTCGGCATTGCCGACCTCATTGCGGCAACCCTTGATGCCGTGCCCCAAGCGGCAGTGCCTGACCTGGCGGCGGTGCTGGAGGCCGACCGGCAGGCGCGGGAAACGGCGCAGAAGGTGCTTGCACGCCAGGCGGCGAAGCCGGCATGAGTCCCGAGTCGGTAGTCTGGTACGCGGGCGCTTTCCTGCTGGCGCTGGCGGTGCTGGTGGTGGTGCACGAGATGGGCCACTACCTTGCGGCGCGCGCCTGCAACGTCAAGGTTCTGCGCTTCGCCTTCGGCTTCGGCAAGGTGATCTGGATGCGGCGTCATGGCCGCGACGGCACCGAGTGGGCGGTCTCGGCCTTTCCGCTGGGCGGCTACGTCAAGATGCTCGACGAGCGCGAAGGCGAGGTCATGCCGGATGAGTTGCCGCGCGCCTTCAACCGGCAATCCGTCGGCCGCCGGGCGTTCATTGTCGCGGCCGGACCGTCGGCCAATTTTTTGCTGGCGATCGTGCTCTACTGGCTGTTGTTCATGCATGGCGTGACGGAACTCAAGCCCCGCCTCGGACCGCCGCCGGTCGGCTCGCCGGCGGCGATGGCCGGCATCAGCGAGGGCGTGACGGTGCGTGCGGTGAATGGCCAGGCCATCGACACCTGGCAGCAGCTGCGCTGGGAAGTCCTGCGGCGGGCCCTCGACAAGGAGGCCGTGCAACTGGAAGTGATCAGCCGGCAGCGCGAGATCGCGGTTTATCGCCTCGCCGGCGATCGCTTCGATCTGGAAGAACTCGAGAAGGATCCCTTGCGCGCACTCGGCTTGGTGCTTTACCGGCCGCATTTGCCGCCTGTCGTCGGCCGCGTGCTGGCCGATTCGCCCGCCGACCTGGCAGGATTTCGAGATGGCGACCGGGTGCTGGCGATCGACGGCAAGTCAATCGGCGACTGGGCCGAACTGGCGGCCACCGCGCGCACCGCGGCGGGACGCCAGCTGAAGTTCGAAATCGAACGCGAGGGCCGGCGCATTGCCCTGCTCGCCAGCCCGCGGCTGGCTGACGAGGGTGGGCACAAGGTCGGTCGCCTGGGCTTGATGGCCAGGGAAGGTCAGGGCGAGGAGTTCGAGATGACCACGGTGGTGAGTTACGGCCCGCTCGAATCCGTCAGCCGGGCGCTGACGCAGACCTGGGACACTTCGATCCTGAGCCTGCGCATGATGGGCCGCATGCTGACTGGCGAGTTGTCGTGGAAGAACCTTTCCGGGCCGGTGACCATCGCCGATTATGCGGGGCAGTCGGCGCGGCTCGGCCTCAGCTACTACCTGCGTTTTCTCGCCCTGATCAGCATCAGTCTCGGGGTGCTGAACCTGCTGCCCGTGCCTGTTCTGGACGGGGGGCATTTGATGTATTATCTCGTCGAGTTTCTCAAGGGCGGCCCGGTGTCAGAACGGGCTCTGGAAATCGGCCAACAGATCGGTTTTGCCTTGCTGGGGCTGCTGATGGCTTTTGCCTTCTACAACGATATCAACCGTCTTGTTTCCGGCTAATTTTCGTCCAATCACATGAAAAAGAAACTGCTTGCCGGTCTGATCTCCTCCCTGCTGGCCCATTCCGCGTTTGCGTTCGACGCGTTTCAGATCAAGGACATTCGGGTCGAGGGCATTCAGCGCACCGAGGCAGGCACCGTGTTCTCCTACCTGCCGGTCAAGGTGGGCGACACCATGAACGACGAGAAGGCCGCGGCGGCGATCAAGGCATTGTTCGCCACCGGCTTCTTCAAGGACGTGCGCCTCGAAATCGACGGCCAGGTGCTGGTGGTGGTGCTGGAAGAGCGCCCGGCAATCGCCTCGCTCGAATTCAGCGGCCTCAAGGCATTCAAGCCGGAAGACCTGAAGAAGTCGTTGCGCGAAGTCGGCCTCGCCGAGTCGCGCATTTTCGACCGCGCCATGGTCGAACGGGCGGAGCAGGAACTCAAGCGCCAGTATCTGGCCCAGGGACACTATGCGGTCCAAGTAACGACAACCATCACGCCGCTGGAACGCAATCGCGTCGGCGTGAACTTCGCGGTGAATGAGGGCGAGATCGCGAAGATCAAGCAGATCAACATCATCGGCGCCAGCGCCATCAGGGAATCCGAGCTGCTCGACCTGATGGTATTGCGCACGCCGGGTTGGCTGACGTGGTACACGAAAAACGATCAGTACTCGAAGCAGAAACTCTCCGGCGACCTCGAGAGCCTGCGCTCCCATTACCTCGATCGCGGCTATCTCGAATTCAATATCGAGTCGACCCAGGTGTCGATTTCGCCGGACAAGCAGGACATCTACATCACCATCAATCTGACCGAGGGTGAAAAGTACACCGTCTCGACGGTCAAGCTGGCAGGCCAGCTGTTGCTGCCCGAGGCCGAACTGACCAAGCTGGTGCAGATCAAGCCCGGCGACGTGTTTTCGCGCGAGAGGATGGCCGAGACTACCAAGGCCATCAGCGATCGACTGGGCAACGAAGGCTATGCCTTTGCCAACGTCAATGCGGCGCCAGAACTGGACAAGGAAAAGCGCCAGGTGGCGTTCACCGTGTTCATCGATCCGGGACGCCGCGTCTATGTGCGTCGCATCAACGTGACGGGCAACACGCGCACGCGCGATGAAGTCGTGCGCCGCGAAATGCGCCAGGCCGAATCCGGCTGGTACGACGGCGACAAGATCAACAAGTCGCGCGCGCGGGTCGATCGGCTGGGTTATTTCGACGAGGTCTCGGTGGAAACGCCGCCCGTCGCCGGAACTACCGATCAGGTCGACATGGAAGTCAAGGTCAAGGAGAAGCCGACCGGCAACATCCTCTTGGGGGCGGGCTACTCCAGCGCGGAGAAAATCACGTTTTCGGGCTCGGTGGAGCAGCAGAACCTGTTCGGCAGCGGCAAACACGTCGGCGTCCAGATCAGCACCAGCGATTCGAACAAGGTCTATTCGCTGTCGCATACCGACCCCTATTTCACGGTCGATGGCATCAGCCAGGGGTTCGACATCTACTACCGCAAGACCGATACCAGCACTCTCGCGGTGGGGGCCTTCGGCTCCAAATCGGCTGGCGGCGGCGGGCGCTGGGGGCTCCCCATCGCGGAAGATCATTACCTGAATTTCGGCCTTTCCTACGATCACACCACGCTGCAACTCGACGCCAACAGCCCTGTGCGCTATCAGGACTATGTCTCGCGTTTCGGCGCAACCAGCAATACCCTGCTCGCCAGCATCGGCTGGCAGAAGGATGGTCGCGACAGTCTGCTGGTGACCACCAAGGGCGTCTATCGCAAGGCGGTCGTCGAGTTTTCCCTGCCGGGCAGCACGGCAACCTATGTCAAGGCGACCTATCAGCATCAGCACTATTTCCCGCTCGACCGCAAATTAACCCTGGCCCTGAATGGCGAGGTTGGGGTGGCGAAGTCCTATGGCAACAAGGACCTGCCTTTCTTCAAGAACTTTTACGCCGGTGGCATCGGCTCGGTGCGCGGCTTCGATTCGAGTTCCCTCGGGGCTCGCGATCCCACCACCAATGAAGCCCTCGGCGGCGACAAGCGGCTGATCGGCAACGCCGAACTGCTGTTCCCCGTGCCAGGCATGGGGCGCGATACTTCGATGCGCCTCTCGGCCTTCGTCGATGCCGGCAACGTATGGGGTTACGACAACACGTTCAGCCTGGGCAGTCTCAGGTACAGCGCCGGCGTTGCCCTGGCGTGGAATTCGCCGATGGGTCCGTTGAAGTTTTCCTTCGCCAATCCGTTCAACAAGAAGGCCGAAGACAAGGTACAACGTCTGCAGTTTCAGATGGGCTCGGTCTTTTGATCCGCTCCTTATAGTGAGAAAGTCATGCTGAAGAAATACATTCTTGCCGGTATCGCCCTGCTGTCGATTTCTGCCGGGGCCATGGCGGAGAGCAAGATCGGCTTCGTCAATAGCCAGAAGATCCTGAACGACGCCCCGCAGGCTGCGCGGGCGAAGAAGAAGATCGAAAAGGATTTTGAAAAGCGTGATCAGGAGTTGCAGCGCATCGCGAAGCAGTTGCAGGGCATGCAGGAGAACCTCGACAAGAACGCGGTCACCATGGCCGAGAGCGATCGCCGCACCAAGGAGCGCGAGTTCGCCGACCTGAACCGCGATTTCCAGCGCAAGCAGCGCGAGTTCCGCGAGGATCTGAGCCAGCGGCAAAACGAGGAAATGGCGGCGATTTTCGAGCGGGTGAACAAGATCATCAAGCAGATTGCCGAGGCCGAGAAATACGACATCATTTTCCAGGAAGCGGTCTACGCCAACCCGCGCATCGACATCACCGACAAGGTGATCAAGGCGTTGGGCGACGGCACCAAGTAAGACGCCCTGGCCGTGGTGCTGCGGCTCGACCAGATCGTCGCGCGGTTCGGCGGAGAAATAGTCGGCGCTGGCGATACGGCGATTGAGCGGATCGGCACGCTGGAAAATGCCGGTCCCGGCGAACTGGCCTTCCTCGCCAACCCGAAATACCGCCAGCAATTGACGACCACCCGAGCCGCGGCCGTGATCATGGCGCCGCCGGCGGTGGAGGGGCTGGCGGCCGCGATTCTCACGCCACAACCCTATCTCTATTACGCACGAGTGGCGCAGTGGCTCAATCCCCTGCCCGTGCCCGAAGCCGGGGTTCATCCGACCGCCGTGGTCGAAGGCGAGGTGGCGGCCAGCGCCAGCATCGGGCCCAACGTCTGGATTGGCCCCGCTGCCAGGATCGGCGCCGACGTCGTGATCGCAGCGAACTGCAGCATCGGCGTCGGGGTCGAAATTGGCGCCGGCAGCCGGCTCGCGGCCAACGTGGCGATCTATTCCGGCAGTCGCCTCGGTGCGCGCTGCCTGGTGCATTCCGGGGCGGTCATCGGCGCCGATGGTTTCGGCTTCGCGCGCGAAGCGGATGGCGCCTGGGTCAAGATACCCCAGGTGGGGCGCGTGCTGATCGGCGACGATGTCGAGATCGGCGCCGGCACGACGATCGATCGGGGTGCATTGGGCGACACCGTGATCGCCGATGGCGTCAAGCTCGACAACCAGATACAGGTCGGCCACAACGTGCGGATCGGCGCCCATACGGCAATGGCCGGTTGTGTCGGCATCGCGGGCAGCGCAATGATCGGCGCGCGGTGCACGGTGGGTGGCGGCGCCGTGATCCTTGGCCACCTCCAGATCGTCGATGACGTCGATGTGGCGGCCGGCACGCTGGTGACGAAATCGATCCAGCGCGCGGGCACATACAGCGGCGCGGTCCCCTTCCTCGAGCACGGCGACTGGCTCAAAAATTTCTCGCGGTTGCGCCATCTTGACGCGATGGCCGATAAAATCCGTGCCCTCGAACAGCGGCTTGCCGCATTGGAGAAAAAGACATGAGCGAAGCAGGCACGGGCGGGGCAGTCGATTCCCGCATGGACATCCACGAAATTCTGAACTATCTGCCGCATCGCTACCCGTTCCTGCTGGTCGACCGTGTGCTGGAAGTGGTACCCGGCGAGCGGATTACCGCGCTGAAGAATGTCAGCATGAACGAACCGTTCTTTCCGGGCCACTACCCGCATCATCCGGTGATGCCCGGCGTCCTGGTGGTCGAGGCGATGGCGCAGACGGCGGCGATCCTTTCCTTCAAGACCATGGGCAACAGACCTGACGACAAATCGGTGTACTACTTCGTCGGCATCGACAATGCGCGCTTCAAGAAGCCGGTCGGTCCCGGCGATCAACTGGTGATCGACGTCACGCTTGCCGCCAACAAGCGCGGCATCTGGAAGTTTTCAGCCACGGCGAAGGTGGATGGCCAGGTGGCCGCCGAAGCCGACCTGATCTGCGCCGTTCGTCCCACGCCCTGATGAGCGTCCATTCCACAGCCATCGTCCATCCCGCGGCGAGGCTCGGCAAGGGTGTCGTCGTCGGCGCCTATTCGATCGTCGGCGAGCATGTCGAGATCGGCGATCACACGGTGATCGGGCCCCACGTCGTCGTCGCCGGCCACACGCGGATCGGCTGCGACAATCGCATCTTCCAGTTTTGTTCCATCGGCGAAGAGCCGCAGGACAAGAAGTATGCGGGCGAGCCGACGCGGCTGGAAATCGGCGACCGCAACACCATTCGCGAGTTCTGCACCTTCAACTGCGGCACGGCGCAGGACGTCGGCGTCACTCGTCTGGGCAATGACAACTGGATCATGGCCTACGTGCATCTGGCGCACGACTGCCAGGTGGGCAACCAGACGATTTTCGCCAACAATGCACAGCTGGCCGGTCATGTTCAGGTCGGCGACTGGGCCATTCTCGGCGGCTTCACGGTGGTGCATCAGTTCGTCCGCATCGGCGCCCACAGCATCACCGCGATGGGCACCATTCTTCTGCAGGATCTGCCGCCCTTCGTGATGGCCGCCGGCAACCCGGCCGAGCCGCGCAGCATCAACGCCGAGGGCCTCAAGCGGCGAGGATTTTCTGCCGCTGCCGTGACCGCAGTGAAGCGCGCCTACAAGACCCTCTACAAGAGCGGCATGAAGCTCGACGAGGCGCGCGAAAGCATTGTGGCGGAATCTGCTGCCGTGCCGGAACTGGCCTTGCTCGCCGCCTTTCTTGCCGCACCCGGGCGCGGGATCATTCGCTGATTCCATGAGACAGGTTCCAAGGATTGCCATGGTCGCCGGCGAAGCCTCCAGCGACCAGCTTGCCGCGCATCTCATCACCGCGCTGAAACAGCATTTACCCGATGCGCAGTT
>Ga0265297_10006157_pt1 | contig 17630 bp, 21 predicted proteins | sample Munlanlwell13791_FD_192502 | JGI IMG/M metagenome (GOLD analysis project Ga0265297, IMG submission 192502) | Leachate microbial communities from a municipal landfill in Southern Ontario, Canada - Leachate well 137-91 | ecosystem: Engineered > Solid waste > Landfill > Unclassified | place...
TGTGCTACCGCTACGCGCTCCAAGTCTTCCGCGCGCATCAACTCTCCGGCCTTGGCGAGCAGCCCATGAAGGGTCTGCGCTTCAGCAATCAACGACTCGCGGATAGCACCAAAGAACTCATCGTCCCTATCAAACACCAACGGACGGATTACGTCAATAATCTCTTCCATCACCTTCGCCAGGAGCCCCATCGACTCCCGCAGCTCCGGCTCGAATTCCGTCAGTCGGGTCTTCGGCAGCCTGGCGTACGCCGTCTTCGGAACGTGCGCCTCCAGCTCCCGGATCTGCCCGTACATGGCCGTGCGGATCTTCTCCTGGTTCGCCTCGTACAGCTTGTACCAGTGCTCGTCGCCCGTCACCGCGCACGCCTCGTCCAGCTTCGCGATCACCTGACCCACGTGGTAGACCTCCTCGGTCTTGACCAGGTTCGCCAGAGAGCGAACACGTGTTCGCTCGATCGCCTTCCCATCCATCAGGTCCGCCGTGATGGAGCGCAACTCGTCGCTCACCAGCCGCGGCAGCGCCGCCTCCTCGTGCACGGGGATGGTGCTGGGCTGCACGGCAACGTCCGCGACCGTCGGCCCATGGTCGCCGACACACGTGACGAACGTCGCCTCGTGCAGCTTCCCGTCCGGCGTGCGGAACAGGGCGCCGTCCTCGCGCGTGGCCAGCAGCTCCACGGCGACGCCCACCTTCGCGGTCACGGCCGTCTCCACCAGGGAGATCCGAGCCTCCAGGCTGTTCCCCATCCACTTCTCCAGATCTTCACCGCGAACGTACATGGTTCACCTCGCTTGGCTCTCGTGTCTCGACTGATTCGTTTGGCTGATCGCCCGGAAGCGCTGCCCGATGCGGTACACGGCGGAGTCCGTGCGCTCCACCGACCGCGTCACGCGATCGTTGCTCTCCTGCAATTGGTGCAGGGCCTTCTCGATCCTCTTGATGGACTCCTGCGGCATCTGCTCCTGGCCCGGCTGCGCCGTCAACCCGCTCTGGCCCGTCACAGGAGCACCAAGGGCGAGTGCGCCATCAGGCCCCAGCTCGGGGAACTGCCGCACGATCTCGGCCTGGATCGACGCCTGACCGAGCGCCTGCGCCTCAGCCTCGTGCGTCTTGGCCTCGGCCGCGAACAACGCATCCTCGTCACTCATGTGGAAGATGTTCGCCATGATCCACGGCGCCGTGAAGAACGGCTGCAACGCCGCGGCCAGACCCGCACGCGCGTTCCACACCTCGACCTGCTGCATCTCGAAGATGCTGCTCGGTGCTGGCATCTTGAGCGACCACTTCACCGAGTCGGGGTCGATGTTCAGCGCGGCCAGATGCACGCGCACAACCTGCCGCAGGCCCGTGATGAACTCGCGCTGGATGCGCATCTCCAGACGCGCGAACTGCACGTCCTCCTGCGTGAGCGCCGCACGGTTCGTGACCTCGGTGCCGCCGATGTACTGCGGCGGGATGCGCAACGAGCTGAACAGCTTCTTCAGGAAGTAGCCCAGCACTCCAGTGTCGTCGTAGTCCGGCCCGCTCAGCACCTCCACCCGCGTGGCGTCCTTGCCCGCGCGCGTGGGGATGAAGATGTCCTCATCTTGAGAGTTCTTGACGAAGACCCCGGCGTCCACGGCGAAGTTGTGCCACCCGTCCACCGTGATGCAGCCCGTGTCCATGGTGCCGTCCAGCCACTCTACGGACGCAACCTTGTGGTTCACCGTAGAGGCCGCGCAGAAGTCCTGCCAATCCGGGTGCCCCGCACGGTGGATCAACGCACGCACGTGGTAAAGATCGAACTCCACCTTCTTGCGGTTCGCGTTCAGTGCGCGGAACTCCTCGTGCACCGGCAGCGCCCGGATGGCGATCACGGCGTCCGAGATCTTCAGCGCGGCGTTCTCCTGCACCAAGCGTCGCAGCTCGGGCAGCAGACCATCCGGGTACTTGATCGAGATCTTCTCGGACCGGATCGCGTTGTCCGCCTCGTGCTGCGGACTCCGGTTGTACGCGATGATGTTCTGGCCCTTGTCGTACAGCCGGTTGTAGCGCGACGTCTGCTCCGAGTGCGCGGCCGACTTGTTCCAGCGCCGCAACCGACGCGCCTTCTCACCGGAGTGCCGCGTGTTGTGCTCCTCGGGCACGAGCGGCTCCAGGTTCTCCGGGTAGTTGTTGCGCTTCCGATCGTCGATGTGGTGCACCTGGCGATCGGTCAGGTCACCGTGGAAGTGCTCGGCAACCATGCGGTGCGTGGGGACCAGCGACTTCCACTTGTCCGGCCCACGCTCGCGATGATCCTGGTGCACCGCGTACTCGTAGCCCTGCGCGTTGATGCCACGGTACAACGGCATCACGGAGTCTCCCGGTTCCAGGAGCTGCGCCTGTTTGTAGGTGCCGTCCCGCATCAGGAACTGGTGGTCCGGCGTCACCACCTCCGACCGGCAGTTGTCCAGCGTCACGCGCACCACCTTGGCATCCCGACGCGTCACGCCCGCCCACGAGATCGTGCCCGGCTTCACGCGCTTCGTCTCGGGGTCCATGGAATACACGTAGTTCTGCACCCCCGCCTCGTGATCCATGATGAGTTCACGTAGCGAGCGCGTGGTCCCGTTCAGCAGCGGGATGCGCGTGTCCAGCGACAAGCAGAGCGGGTTGAAGCGGAAGTCCAGCTTGCCCGTCGCCGGGTCCATGATCCGCTTCTTCTTGTACCGGCGCCGCACGTCGTCCACCACAGCGCGCGCCTCGCGCGGCGGGATCTCGCCCGTGTCGATGTAGAACGCGAACCGTGCCGGGGCCTTCGTGAGCTTGCAGACGAGGCTGCTGTCCTCCAGCATGAGCAGGCGCTTCCACACCCACCGCGAGCTGTCCAACAGCGAGAACCCGTATAGCGCCCGCATCTGCTTCCCGCGCAGACGCCAGTGCACGACCTCCCACGGCGAGAAGAACACAGCACCATTGGTGCCCTGCTGCTGCCGCAGACGGTCCAGGTCCTCCTGCGTGTTCAGACTGAACGCAAACGAGCCAGTGGGGTCCTGCACAAACCCCACCAGCGTGCCGCGCTGATCCACGATGCGGCGCATAGTGGGCGCAGGCAGCCAGTTCAGTCCCAGCACGCCCTTCTCGTTGGCCACCACCTCGCAGTTGTGGACGACCACCCCCTCCGCCACGAAGTTGTGCGCCGCGTCCGCGATCTCCAAATCGTACACGTGCGCCGTCCCCGCCGGGTTGATCTCCACCAGCGACTCCGACACGAAGTCCTGATGGAACTCATGCCGCGAGAACGTGAGCGTCGCCGCCTCACGCACGCGCTTCACCTGCTTGCCCTTGATGATGGGCGCGCGCCGCGTACGCATCCGCAGGTTCCCCGACCGGTAGCCAAGACCGTCGATCAGATTCTTCAGATCGCGCGCCAGCTCCACGTTGGCGATCTCGTAGTGGTACGCCTTGTCCTTCCACGTGGCGGGCTTCGAAACCCACCCGTCCGCATCCATGAATCCGTCCAGGAAGGCTTGCCTGTGCTCGCGCGGCAACTTGCCCAACCACCCCGGAAGCCGCTTGACACCCGCGCCATTGTGCCACCCCAGGGACAGCAGGAAGCACTTGAACAGGACCGAGTGCACCTGCGTTAGGGTGCCATCGTCGGTGGTGTTAGGATCGAGATGCAACCGCCGCAGCAGGTCGTCGTAGCAATCGTTCCGGTCCTGGTACACACCGCGCGCATACCACACCGTGGAGTTGCTGACATCCATGCGTTCGGTCCCGAGACCGCCGTCGCCCCACAAGAATCCCAACAACTGGCACAGCCACGGCTCCATGCGCTCGGGCAGCACGAACTCGTTGAAGACGTTACCACCCACGCTGCGCTGCTTGGGCCGTACCTCTTTCTCGTACAGGTCCGACCACACGGGCACATGCTTGGCATCGTGCGCAGCCGTGGCGATCACGAGGCGCGGCGTCTTAGACTGGTTGATGTTCCCCCGCTTCCGCTTGCCAGACGCGGGCCACCGCACCACGCGCAGATCGCCGACCCGCACCCACTCCGTCTTGCCGTCCCCACGATCCACCAGCACCGGGTGGTCAGCCGTGGCCAAGAACTCCCGGTGCCGCGTCCGCACGCGGAAGATCTCCCGCGTCCCGTTGTCCAAGCGCTTCGCCACGGGCACCAGCGCCTTGCGGCCGTTCCGATACCCGATCACCCGCGTGCCGGGCTCCACCGTCTCGATGGCGCGCGGGCCGTGCTCCGTCCACACGCGCGTCCCCTCGGGCATACAGTAGAGGTTGCCGTACTTGGCCAGCGTGCGAATTGCCGTCCACAGTTCGTCCTCGATGTGGAGGCGCCGGTCCAGCAGGTCGTTGATGATGTCCCGGATGACCTTGTCTTTGGACGTGCCCCAGATCGTCGACTCGTGCACGGTGTCGGCCACCGTGGCGTCGTCGGCGTAGATGTCCAGCGCCGCGGACACCTCCGGGTAGTCGTCCATGTTCTCGTAGTCGGCGAACCGCAGCATGAGGTCGGTGTCGACCGACAGCATGGTCGCCAGCTGCATGTAGGCGCCGGACATGCCGGAATCAGGCGTCGTCGGGATCTGGCGGGGCATCGTCGCCTCGCCGGACGCGCCCCGGGAGAGCGCCGCCACCTGCCCAGCTGCCTGCCGACGGAAGAGCTTCTGAACCGTATCCCTCCAGCTCATTAGTCGTCATCTCCCATCAGGATCGGCGGCAACAGATCGCTGTTCTGCATGCTGCGCTGTGCGGCTCGAACTTCCTCAAAGTCCACGTCCTCCGCAGGAATCAGTGGACTGACCCATTGGTGCTCGTGGCCCACCTTGACCTTCGGTGTATCAGCATCCGCCGCCCAGGGCAAGCGGGCTGCCCGTTGCCTCAATCCCCACACCACCCCGGCCAACGCGTCCGACACGTCCTTCGTGTTGTGCTTCGGGTGGTCGATCTTGCCCTTGACCCTGTCGTACTCCAGGGCCCGCAGCTCGCTCAGCAGCACGGGATAGTCGTACAGGTCCAGGCGCCGCTCGTAGATCGCCGACTTCAGCTCCTCGTACGGCTGAACCGTCGTGTCCATGGAGATCAGCTCCGTGTGGATGCCGTGCCGCCGAACCTGTTGGTGCATCTCCACGTACTGGTACGTGTCCGTGCTGAACCCCGCGATCGGGTAGCCGTGTGCTTGCAGCTCGTACACCAGGCGCCGCACGTCCGGCATGTAGATCTGTTCGCCTGCCGGGGGCCGGATGCACAGCATGACCTCGACGACATAGTATGGTGCTGTGTCCGTGTAGCGGTTCCCGTCCCCGTCGCGCCGCACGACCTCCACCCAGCGGTCGATGTACCCCATGCAGAACCCGGTGGAGTCGCCCGAGGTGGACGTGTCGATGTGAATCCACCGCGGCATCTGTGGGTTCTCGCGCGGGACCCACGCGTCCTCGATGAAGCCGCCGGGCAGGCGCCGCTCGATCTTCCGGCACATCTTGTCCCACTGGAACGACCCCGGGCCGCCCGCCACCCAGTGCTCGGTGCTGAAGGGGTGCGGCCGCGAGTGCACCACGCACTCGTCGATCGCGTCGACGCGCTGGAAGAACGCCGAGATGGCCTGCGTGCTCACGCCCGCGATGTCGCGCAGGGAGTCCTCCAGGTTGCCCTCGAAGTCGTCCCGGAACTCCACGGGCACCTCGACCATCCACGCATCGTGCTCGTCGAGGTACTCATTGGTGATCTCCTCGGCCTCCTCGGCATCCAGGATGCGGGACCGCAGGCTGCTCTTGGAGCACAGCACGTAGAACACCTCGCCGCAGAAGTGACCCTCGGGCATCGTCGACCACTGCGTGTGCTCAACCACGAACGTGTCCGGGTCGTCCTTGTCCTCCCGCATCTTGCGCTCGGTGAAGGAGTCCAGGGTCGCCGCCGACGAGGACAGGATCACCATGCCCGGGAAGTCGCCGCCCACCCCGAGGAAGCGCGACCTGATCCGGCGCACCAGGGCCCGGTACACCTTCTCCACGATGTCGAAGTGCGCCGCGGTCATCCGCTTCCCGAACGTCTGCTGGATCTGCTGGGCGTTGCGCTTGGGCGGGAAGTTCGTCTCGTCGCAGATCGCCGAGAAGATGGCCGTGCCCAGCGCGCGCTCCGCTCCGTACGAGCTGATCGTCATGCGGATGTTGTTGGGAAACAGGGTGTAGTCGGTAGAGATCTTCGGTGGGAACTTGCTCATGAAGTACGGCGACGCCTTGATCTTGTCGTCCACCGCGGTCTTGAGCACCTCCCTGCACAGCACCAATGACCTGGACATGAGCATGAGGACCATCTCGGTCCCGGGCCCCAACCCGAACGTGCTCTGCGGATCGCGCAGGCACGACAGCTCGTAGACGATCCGGCACATGGAAGTTGCGGAGAAGAAGGTGTTGTGGAGCACGACCCCGTTGCCGACGAAGTTGTGCGTCTCCGGAACGGTCAGGTCGAACACGTCCTGGTCGCCCGCATCCTCGATGCCCCGGATGCGCTCCCACAGCAGATCCGAGGTCGCCAACCACGCATAGTGCCCAGAGTACCCGGTCGCCGCGCACATCCGCTCGAATGCCGCACGGCTGATCCGCTGCCCTCGCGGGCAATGCATCGACCGCACGGGGCGCTTCCCATCTACCAACAGCTCGGACCGGATCGTGCGCAGTTCCTCGAACCCAACCGGCACAACGTCCGAGTTGGGGTTCGACTTGATCGCGGCACACACGCGGCGCAGATCCGCGCAGGCCTGCTCCTTGCCCGGGATCGGACCGACTGCATCCAGGAAGGCCAGGATCTCGGGCGCCCCCGTCACGGTCAAGCACCATGCGGGGAACGACCGGCGCTCCCCAGTCGGCAACCGGTAGGACTTCTTCTTGGGATACTTTCGAGCGTGCACCCCCAGCCGCAGCAGCAGGAACCGCAGGTCGTCGATCAGCCCCTCCGAGGCCAGGGTCACCTCAGCCTTCTGTGGCTTGCCCACGGACAGCGATCCGTCGCAGGCCCAGAACCTGTTGAGAAACAGGGCCACCTGGTTAAGTGGCAGTCCATACCACTCCGCCGGGAGTCGCTTGTGGATGGCCTTCTTCTCGCACCCGTACTGCGTGACGAGCCAGCGCACCGCGCTCGCCCGCAACGTCGTGGCGGCGCTCCCGCGATCGTCCTTGACGCGCTTCGTCCCCGGCTTGATCCAGCGGTGCCCCTTGTCGTACCGACTCGAATCCCCCAGCCGCATCACCAGATCCGCGAACTCCGACAGCAGGACGGGCGTCTGGTTCGTGAACGTCGTCGGCCCCGTGCACCCGCCGTCCGCCATCAGAAGCGCCACGAACCGCACCACGTCATCGGACACGTCCGGCCCCTGCGCGGGCTCCGGCACACGCCGCGGAGTCGCCACCAGATCGTCCATAGTCAGACGCCCGGCTTCCACCCAGCCTCGGTCCGTGTAGACCGGGTGGTCCGTGCTCAGGATGACCGCCTGCCCGCCGAACAGCACCAATCGCACGCACCGCTTCCGCCCGGATGGGAAGGCCCGCGCGCCCCGCGCCTCCATTGAACCCCCATCCCCCATGGACGCCACCGTGAACCGAGGCAGGCCCACCGCCTCTCCAACCGTGATCCGGCGCCCGCTGGACGGAAGGTAGATCTCCGTGCTGGGGTGCACGCACTTGCCCCAGCCGATCGATCCCGCCAGCACCACCTCGCGGTGCGGCGCCTCGAACAGCGCGATCAGGCTCTCCCTCACCCCCGGCCGCAGCGTCACCATGGAGTCCCCGAGGTAGTAGGGGTCGTCCAGGAACTGCTCCATGCTCACGGGCTTTGTGTGGTACAGCCCGTTCTCCAACTCCTCGCTCAGCCGCTGTGCCTTGATCGGGTCCGTCTCCCCCAGGAGCGACTCGAACAGCTTGCGCGACTCCGCGGGCAGCAGAGCCAGTGCGTCCACCACCGCGCGCTGGTCCTCCTCGGCCGTGCGCTCGCTGCGCCGCCGCCCGTCCGGACCCGTGCGGATCACCGGCCACCCCCATTGGTGCAGGCGAACACGTGTTCGCTTCTGGCGTCCCCGGCGCCGCCGAACATTATCCTCGCGCGCGCGTAAACGGCGATTTTCTCAGATCCTGTACTTTGTGCGGTTCTCATGGCACCGCACCTTCTTCGGATTCGTCCCCGTCCCCTGGATCGTTGGGGATGTCGATGACGTCCTGGCGCCCGGACAGGCGCATCACGCGCTTCAGCAGCCCGAGCACCTGAGCACGCTGCACCGGGTCCGCGAACGCCCGGGCCGCGCCCTCGCCGTACCGCGTCCGGATCTCCTCCAGGCGCTCCGCGCTCACCGTCAGCGTCCCCAGGTCGCGCGAGCCCGTCAGCCCCAGGTCCATCTTGATCGCGTGCATCTGCGCCACGAGATCGATCAGCACCTTCATCTGTTTGTCCACACCCGCGTCGATGTCCCCGGTCCGCCGCTCCCGGCCGTGCGCGAGATCGAGCCGGTACAGCGCGACTTCGTAGGTCCGCTCCAGGCGCCGCAGGTCCTCCATGCGGTCCCCGAACTCCTTGGCGGCCTTGATGACCAGGTGGGGCAGCCGCGGCGAGATCAGGTCAGCCTCCGACACCTCCTCGCTCACGTACCGCAGGAGCATCCGCGACAGAGACTTGCGGTCCACGTCCAGGTACTCCCCCTCCTCCTCCTGGATGTAGCGCGCCACGTCCGGACACGGGTATCCCGCCACCAGCCGCTCCACTACCTCCGTGTGACACCGCAGCCCCTTGATCCTAGCGAACGGCACGATCTTGCTCATCACAGCACCCCGTCCTCGATGCTCCGAAGCAGGCGCGCCACAAGCCGCAAGGCAAAGGCCCGCTCCCCGTAGTGCGGCGCCAGCATCGCGCTCGCCGGGAGCTTCTTCATCTGCTCCATGATCCCCTCGGTGCAGCGCGCCTCCTCCTCAGCCCACTCCGCAAACCGCGCCCTCTCAGCCGCCGTCAACATCCCAGCACCAATACCAGCCCACACGCTCCACCCCGTTTGTCAATCGAAAAATCCCCACGCCGTCCACGCCGCTTGGTGCAGGGGAAGTGACGGGGATCGCATCGGAAGCGCCCCCTGGGGATCTGCATAGGGGCTATGGTAGAGATCGTGATCTTGGAAGTCTGTCCTAGGCGGGACTGCAACGTGTTGTGGATCATCGCGCGTTTTCCTTTGCGCGCGCTGGTTTAGGTCCTCTCGCGCGCCCCTTTAGGCTAGGCGCGATCGGGTGTGTTTGTCAATGGGGTATTTACGAGGGATGGATCACACGTCCGGCGACGTCGATCTGCCCCTCGGCCAGTAGGGCGTCCAGGTGCTCGCGCGACTCCGCGACGAGGTGCGGGTCCAGGTGGTACATCACCTCTCCCGGCAGCAACGAGGCGCTCCGGTCCTCCGGCGCCCACGCCTCCCGGACTGGACCCCTCACAACCAGACCACACCCTCCGCGCTGCCAGATCGCCCGCAGCGACTGCATCACGAAACGCCCCGTGGCGTATCCCTGGTCTATCACGTTGTCCATCGTCCGCTGAGGCCCCTCGTCGCAGCGCCACCCGCACCGCGGGCATGTCCATCCGAGCTGATCCTCTATCATCGGTCCCCCTCACCGCCCCGCGTCGCCTCGAAGTCCGTGCGGATGCTGCACCGCTCCATGTTGTGCTGCACCTGCTCCGCGCGGAACTCCCGCCCCGCGAACATGACCACCGCTCCAGGCCGGGCCTCCGGCTCGAACCCCTCGCCCCGCACCCGCAGCGTCTCCCTGATCGGCCCGTGCATGTCGTCCCACCGCGCATCCGCGTGCGCCCGGATCGCCCGCAGCTCGCCGACTCCGACGATGAGCAGCGCAACAAGCCAGTAGGGCCAGCGCTCCGCGTCGCCGCCTCCGTGCCACAATCCCAGCCCCACCATCGCCAGAGCGAGCACGCAACTCGACACGCGGTCGCTATACCCCGGCCTGCGCGTCGTCGACTTCCACCACTTGCCCATCCGATCCTCCCTTCGTGTGCCCTACTCGTTCGACGCCCGGATCACCAGGGCTGGTTCCACCGGTTCCCCGCTCTCCCCGTCGATGTTCTCGGTGTACTCCAGCTCCCCGATGTTCCAGGAAACCCGCTCAGGGCCGCTTCCGTTGTCCACATCGGTACCCAGGAAGATCTCCGTGTTGTCCGGATACCGATCCAGAGCCCGAATCAACTGCGCCTTCGTCATCGTCACCATGATCCGATCCTCCATTCAAAGGCGAACACGTGTTCGCGTCTCAGGCCACCGGGTTCGCCCGCTCCATGATGCGCATCAGGCGATCCGACAGCGCGTTCGCTTCCATGCGCCCGATCCGCTCCTCAGCCGTCTCCCGACTCCGCTGCTCCGCCTTCAGCTGATCCCGCAGCACCTCGATGCGCAGCACCAGCCCCTCGACCAGCGCGCACACCACCTCCGGCGTGGGCTCCCGGTCCGCCAGCACCCAGGCGTGATCCGACCCCAGCACGTCGATCAGCTTCTTCCGATACGCCGTCCCGTCCATCATCGCGATCCTCCTTCTTCAGTCCTGCGCCGACGGGAAGAACTCTCCCCAGCGGGCGTGTACCGCCATGAGACGCGCCACCTCCCGGTCAATCCGATCCTGCGCCCAGGTGGCGGCCTGGTCCCGCGTGCGGAACACGTCGCACTCCGGAACCGTCATGGACTGAACCGACTGTCCCATCGGGCTGTCAGCTCCCCCAATGAAAGCCACGAGGACGTACGAGTTCGATCGCAGCTCCGTGTTCCCGATGTCCCCGATCCCCGAGGGCATGGAGAGCATCACCAGCTCACGGCGAACGCAGGTCCCCACCACCAGAGCCTCCACCAGATCTTCCGGGTACGGGATCGCCTCTCCCGCATGTCCCGCCACCCGCGTCTGCACCCACACCCGATCCCCGAACCTGAACTCGCTCATAGCTACTCCTTGCGCTCTTTGAACCGGCCCACCCATCCGCAGGTGGGGCAGGTCACGTGCCAGAAACCCGTCTGCACTTTCCAGGTCGTGGGCAGCCCGACGACCCCGCTGGTCGTGCGCCCATGACGATCCACCGTCTCGTCCACTAGCTCCCACGCCCGCTCGCTAAATCGGGCATCCCGCGAGAACCACTGGTGGCAGCAGGGGCACTCCTTGATCTTCCCCTCCAGCTGCGCCCAGACCTGCTCCATGCTCATGGTCCCTCCTTCGGCACCGGCAGACCCAGCGCCGCGCGGGCGCGTCGATACCAGTCTTCGTAGTAGGCGACGAGGTCCTCCAGCGAGATAGCTGGCGTGTTCTCGGGCAGCCGCTCCAACACGAGAGTCCGCAACCGCTCGATCTCCCCCACCAGCCAGGCCACGTTGGCCGCCCCGTCCGGCCACTGGTCCGCCCGATCCGGGTGCGCCTCCTGCCACAGCTTCCGAGCGCGCTCCATCATGCGGCTGTGCAGGTCGTTCGACGCGCGCAACTCCAGGCACTCCCCGCGCCAGTCGTACGGCTCGCAGTTATCGACCCAGCAGAGCGACCGGCAGTGCTCGCACTCGCATCCCGGCGGGTGCGCCGGATCGTCGTAGTCCGCCTGCTGCGCCCGCGTCTTGTCGCACCGCACGCAGCGCCGACCGTCCTCCGTGCCCCAGCTCAGGGGCTTCGGATCGGCCGGACCCACCGGCTGCGTGTAACCGCCCTCGTTCTTCCAGAACGCCATGGGCTACCCCCACCCCGGCAGCTGACCCGTGCCGTTGCAGTGCGGGCACCAGGCCCTCCCCCGCTGCCGCCCCTGCTCCCAGCGCATGGCCGGGGACAGCACGTAGACGCCGCCCGCCGCCGGAGACTCCGTGTACGGGTTCTTCTCCGGCCCCAGTCCCGCGCGCCCCGCTGCGCACCCCTCCTCGTAGATCGGATCGATCGCTTCCATGGTCACCCCTCCTCCAGCAGCTTGGCCAGGCGCTCCCGGAACGGCCCCAGCCCGTCCCGCAGGTAGCCGCTCCCGTTGGCGTCCCGCCGCACCAGCGACGCCTCGAACCACCCGCTCTGCGCGAAGTCCGCCTCCAGGCTCAGCCCCAGGCGGTGGTCCTCTCCGTACCACTCGATCAGGACCGACCCGTCCTCGCAGACCACCGCGAACGCGGGTGGTTCCCGCTGCCCCTCCGCCACGGCCTCCGCGGTCGGGGGAACCCCCGCCGCATCCTCGAAGCCGACCTGCCACTTGAGGTCCAGGAGGCGCCGCGCCACGGCCTCCACCGGGCCCGCGTCGCCACCGTATCGCCGCGCCACGTCCACCGCGGTCTCCGCGATCTGGATGGCGCGCAGCATGCGGAGCCCCCGCCGGATCGCCAGGTAGGTCGCGTAGACCACCCCGCCCAGCAACGACACGGCCACCACGACTAGGATGCCGATCAGCGTCTTGTCCATCACCGCGCCTCCTCCTCCGCCAGCTGCCGCTCCAGCTCGGGAAGCCGGGCCGCACACAATCGCGCGTGCTCCACCTGCACCCGCAGCGCGCACCGGTTGCACCAGTACCGGTACCCGCCGTGGATCATGCCCATCGTGCCGTCCGGAGCCCACAGGATCGTCGCCGGGCGCTCCCCGCACTCCTGGCAGGGACCCCTCGGAGTCATCCAGTCCAAGGCGTCGGGGGGCACCTCGATGTGCGTGTGCGCCGGTCCGCCGCCCTTCGACACCACGGTCGACCAGGCAGGGGGATCTCGCCTCGCGGTCTCCCTTTTTATTTTTCCAAATGCCTCCCGATCAACTGGCCTCGTCGTCAGCTGCGTCACCTGCCCCGGCAGGATTTTGAGATCGTCTACCATCCCGCTACCTCCTATGCGCCAGCTCTTGCAGGCGCGCCGCGGTCGAATGCTGCCACGCTGCCATGTGGTCTCGCGCGGCAAACTGGGAGATCAGCGCCCCCGTCCCCGCCGCGCATGTCAGGCTCACGCTCGACGCGCAGACCGGACACGTGACCTCCCACGTCGGAGGCGACGTCGGTAACTGCCTGGCGTCCCCGTGATCCAGGTCCAGCACGCTGCCGCAGGTCCGGCACCGCGCCGTGATCGTGCCCCGCTCGACGACCCGGATCATCGCTTGTCCTTGTGCTCCAGCGTGACCTCGCGCGCCCCGTGCTCCAGCAGCAGGATCACGAGGAGCCGCGCCTCCTCCATGCAGCGGGCGCTCCCGAAGTCCAAGCGAATCCGGAACACCGACGCGCTCTGCATCTCGATCTTGATCATCACCCCTCCTTGGGCGAACTCGTGTTCGCGTCCTTCTCGGCCATGGCGCGCAGCATCTGCACGTAGGGCTGCCCCTCGATGTCCGCGTCCGTGATCGCCCGCTCCATGTCCGCGGCGTCCTTGACCGGCGCCCACCAGCTCTCGGCGCCCCAGACCACGCGCCGCAGCGCGGGCACGAACATGGCCGGGTTGGTCGGCAGCGGGATGCAGAACTCCGCCTTCGGCTTGTGGTAGGCGATGACGTGTTCCCTGGGCAGCACGAAGTGCCCCAGGAAGATCCCCACGTGCGTATCCGCCTCGCCCGCGAGCCGCACCCGTACCGGGTCCCCGCACTTGCAGCGGTCCAGGAAGGGCGGCGTCACCCACACCTTGACGCCACGCACCTCCACCGGCCACTGGATGTCCTCCAGCAGCACGTAGTCGTCCTCCACCTTCTTCATCTCCTCCGCCAGCTTGCCGATCATCTCGGCCAGCGGCGCCTTCTCGGATTCCTCGCTCATCGCGCCCTCCCTAGTCGACGACGTCACCCTCGCTCAGGATGCGGAGCCACTTCATACGGGCCTGGTCCGCCTCCTCGCGCTTCACGTTGACGTCCCGGAGCATCCGGTTCGCCACCTCCGCCCGCGATCGGTAGTAATGGTCCGCGGGCCACTCCATCAGGCCGCCCGCGCCGTCCTCCACGAAGGCCACCAGCACGTTCGGCTCGCGCTTCGCATCCAGGTCGAGGGCCTCCACCTGGACAACGACACCGCTCCGCAGGTGATGATCCGGGTCCACCGTTCGATAGGGCGGGCAGTTTGCGATGAACCAGACCACGTCGCCGAACTGGAGGCCGCCCCGCTCCGGGATCGGTCGGACCGTCCGCGCTCCCACTCGCTTCGCGTGGTCGACTAGGCTCTCACCCGCCGGGGTGTTCAGCGCCTTGCGCACCTGCTTGATTACGTCCACGCACTCGGCCGCCTGCTGCACGACCGCATCGTCCGTGCTTCCCCAGATCTCCAAGGCGCTGCGCAAGCGCTGGACGAGTTGGAACGTGGTTCGGACATCCTCCACCGCGTTCTTTTCCGAGCCCGTGAGATGCGCAATCTCCTGAAACCTCTGATTCAGATACTCCACCTTGCGCAACGCTGAGTCCTGGTTGCTTCCTGAATACCCTGGAGAAACGACCGCATTGATCTTTCCGATCTCCGACTCGATGATCGCCAGCTTCTGTCGCCTCATCGCCGCCGTGTCCACCAAGCCCTCGACAGCCGTACGCACCGACCCGTTCTTCGGCACCCCAAGGAGCGCCCGCAGGTCCCGCAGGGTCGCCATCTCCTTGTTCACGTTCCGGCGCTCCCGGTCGCGCTCGGTCTTCGCCTTCTTCTGCTTCTCCGTCATCGGCTTCGCCATGATCTATCTCCTGGGAGCGAACACGTGTTCGCTCCCTACATCAAAATGCCCATGCCTTGTGCATTGTTGTTGCACCCGTTGCTATCCATGCCTGGGCCCCTGGTTCTGCCATTGGCGTTGTCCATGTCATCATTGTTGGTTCCGCGAGGCAGTCTGTCCATGCACGGGAAATTGTTTTCGCACCCCACGTTATCCATGCATCGGTGCTTTGTGTTGCCGCCATAGTTGTCCATGCCACGTACACTGTTTTCGCTGTGGCGATTGTCCATGCCTTGATCTCTGTTTTCGCCGCGACACTTGTCCATGCATGGAACTTTGTTTTTGCACCCCACGTTATTCATGCGCACCATGCTGATTCTGTCCGGCTGGTTATCCATGCGAAGGCAGTTGTTTTTGCCCGGCCAGTTGTCCATGACCGCCGTCTTGAGTCTGCTACCGCTTTTGTCCATGCACCACCACTTGTTTTTGCCGTGGGTTCTGTCCATGCCGGTGGGGTTGGGTTTGCCTTCCAAGTTTTCCATGCCTCTGGGGTAGACTCTGCCGGTTGTGTTGTCCATGCGCCACATGCTATTTCAGCTCCGACAACTGTTCATGCCGACGCAGTTGATCCTGTTGGCACCGTTGTCCATGCTCTTTTCGATGATTCCGCCGAAACCCATTTTCATGCGAACTACGCTGTCTCTGATTGATCCACTGTCCACGCATCATCGGCTGTCCCTGCTTGCCAAATTGTCCATGTCAGGACCATTGTTTTTGATATGGACGCTGTCCATGCTTGTCGACCTGTTTTTGCCTTGATCACTGTCCATGCACTAGTTCCTGAACCTGCCCGTCACCTTGTTCGTGCCGACACCGTTGATTCTGCTCCAACTTCTATTCGCGCCTGGTCATTTGGTTCTGCCACCCGCGATTGTCCATGTTGGCCTTGCTGATTCTGCGAGTTCAATTGTCCACGCACCTGTTCCTGATCCTGCCCACGATCCTGTCCATGCCCAGTTCGTTGGTTTTGCGCGCCACACTATTCATGTACCATCCATTGGTTCTGCCTACGGCGTTGCTCATGCCCCCCGCGTTGTTTTTGCCCACTCTGCTGTCCATGCACGATCCACTGTTTTTGCGTCCGCTAATGTTCATGCCAGCAGTTCTTCCGATGCGACCTTCACTGTCCATGCGCCCGGACTTGATCTTGCACCACCACCTATCCACGATCCCTGAATTTGAAATGCCTTGACGGTTGTCCATGCCTATCGCTCTGGAGTTGCAGCGGCCACTGTTCATGCCCGACCTCTTGGTTTTGTCTCCCCACCTGTCCATGCGCCCCGCGTTGACTTTGCGGACGACGTTATCCAACCCGCTCCACCGGCACGTAGTCCCCGTGATGCTTGACGCCGAGGTACTGCTCCTCGTAGGGAAGCCTCGACGGGAGCCCCTCACACCGCCGCCACTCGATGAAGAAGTCCACGATGAAGCGGTAGGCCGCCGCGCGCCGCCCCATCATGTCGATCGTGCCCTTGGACCTCCAGGGGTCGCGCTGCGCCACCCTCTGTTTCACCCCGTCGTAGATGGCCCGGTACTTGGGGTGGCGCTGCTTCACGAACTGGTCCACCACGCCGTTGTCTCCCAGCAGCTTGGACCGCAGCTGCGAGTTGAAGCTGAGCGCGTTGCCGGTCGTGCGCCGCGGCGAGACCATGCGCGGGATCGCGGGCTGCAACGTGCCGTCTCCGAGCTTGAGCAACGGGTTCCCGTACTCCAGCACGTTGGGCAGCGCGACCCCGTTGTGCGCGCAGCGCTTGTACCCGGTCGGGTGGTTCGTGTAGGTCGGGTGCTTCCACACCTTGCTCTTGCCGTCGTAGTGCAGGTTGTGCAGACACACCGGGCAGGCGTACCCCTGCTCCGTGGAGATGCCAGCGTAGCGCGCGAACGTGCTCGGCTTGCGCTCGTGCATTCGGTAGTGCCCGATCGGAACCGGCTGCCCCTGGAGCGGGCAGTCTTTGGAGTCCATGCGCTGACCGTCCCACGCCTCGATCTTGCGGATGATGAACTCGTCCTGTTCCTCCTTGCCTCCAACCTCTTCGGCACCGTCATCCGCGGCCTGCCCCCGCTTGACCACCGTGCTGTTCGGCAACACGGGGTGCACGTACGTGCCGTCCATCTGCCGATGCAGGTGGGTCCCGCAGCGCAGGCAGATGCCCGCGTCGTACACGTCCGGGAACTCGGCCAACACGTACCCGGCCAGCCAGCCCGCGCCGAGGCCCGGCTGGCTCAGCAGCCACAACCCGATCTCGCTCTGCGCCACCAGGTACTTCACCGACTTCTGGATCGCCTCGCGCACGTCGCCGAACGCCACCCCGAGGTTGGACAGCAGCACCTGATCCCCGCTCAGCAGATCCGCATCGTTGATGCCCTTCATGGGGGAGCGCGTGCGGTTCTGCATCGCGATGTCCAGCTTGCCGAAGTCCCCCGCCGCCCGGACCACCATGCGCAGCGTGCGCTGCCTCTCCGGGTCGCTGGCCCAGCGCGGGATCACCTCCGGTTTCAAGGAGGCCATGCCCTTCAGCAGCGCCAGAGCGTTTTTCGGCTTCTCGATCGCCTTGGCATTCTCGATCTTCTCGGTCGGCTTCTTGGCGGCCCGCTTCTTCGGTTCTTTCGGCGGAGCGTCTCCTTTGATTTTCTTCGGCATGAGGTTCTCCATCATCTTGCCGCGAAGCTGGTCCGCGGACTTGGCAGTCCCGCTCGCGCGGGGCGTGGCGATCTGCCGCCACAATCTAATGCCCATTTTACATGGTTTCTGTTGATTGTCAACAATTGTTTTCGCTCACCATCCGCACCGCTTCCGCTGCCGCTCCCGCAGCACGTCGAGGTCCGTCTCCTCCTCGAACAGCGTGCACATCACGGTGTTGGCGCCCTCGGCCACGATCAGGACGTTGCGCTTGCATCCGCATCCACCCTTCCAGGATTGGCATCGAGCGCACGCGAACTCGTACAGCCCGTTCCAGTC
>Ga0265297_10006158_pt1 | contig 17629 bp, 20 predicted proteins | sample Munlanlwell13791_FD_192502 | JGI IMG/M metagenome (GOLD analysis project Ga0265297, IMG submission 192502) | Leachate microbial communities from a municipal landfill in Southern Ontario, Canada - Leachate well 137-91 | ecosystem: Engineered > Solid waste > Landfill > Unclassified | place...
TAATGTTACTCTCGGTGTTGGGACTTGGGAATATATATTAAATTCAACAGGCGGACAAAATTATTCAATAAATTCATCAATAGAAAATTTTACACTTACAATTTCACAAGCAACAGGAATTATCAACGGAACAATTAACGGAACACAAGGAAACTTTACAGCATATAATGGAACAGCAAATCAGAACATTTACATAAATGCAACAAACAAAACAGGATACGGCTCAGGAAAGATTTATGTCAACGGAACTTTATACAATTCAGGAACAATGCCTTTATTCAATATAACAAATCTTTCAGTTGGAATTTACAATATAACATTTGAATACGACGGAAATACAAATTATAGTTCTGCAAAAGAAGTTTGGTGGGTTAATGTAACTCAACCAGATACAATTTTCCCACAGATTTCTATAATAACCCCGACGAATAACACAAACTCAACAGACATTAGTCTGAATATTAACTACACAGTTTCTGATACAAATCTTCAATCTTGTTGGTATTCAAATGATTCATATTCTGCAAATACAACATTAGCAAGTTGTGTAAACTTAACAACGATAGTTTGGAGTGAAGGTTATCATAATGTAACAATATGGGCAAATGATACAAGTAATAATGTTAATAGTTCAAGTGTTAGTTTTAGAATTGATACTTTACCTCCTTACTTCACAAATTTAGCAAATAAAAATCTATACATTGGAGAATCTTTAAATTACAACATTGATGCAACAGACGATGGAGTAGGATTAAGTTATTTTGCAATAAACTGGACAACAAATTTTTCAATTAATTCAACAGGATTTTTAAAAAATACTTCAAGTTTATCTGCTGGAACTTATCACATTAATGTTTCAGTAAATGATACTCTTGGAAATTTGAACTCTAGTATAATTTCTGTAACAGTTGCAGGTTCTATTTTAGTTGTAACTTCTGGAACAACAAGTATATGCGAAAATTTAACTTACGATTATGTTTATGTAAGTTCTGGGGCAACATTAGAAATTGATTCGGCGTGTGGTTATGCTAATCTAACTGCTCTAATAAACATTACAATTTATGGAACAATAAACGGAAATGAGAAAGGTTTAGGAACTGCAGGAACAGGAGGTTCTCATGGAGATCCTTACAATGGTTTACCTGGTAACCAAGGAATATCTTATAACGGAAGTATCGGTGGAGGTGGTGGAGGTGGTGGAGGTTCAACAGCAACATGTTATGGAAGCGGGGCAGTTGGTTCTGCTGGAGTTTCTTCTAACCCAATAGGAAGTCAAACGGGAAGATATGAAATTGGAATTAACTGGACAGGTTCTCCAGCAGGGGGCGGTGGCGGTGGAGGTAAGGGAAAGAATGCAGGTTGTGCAGAAGGAAGTGTCGGTTCTGATGGAAGTTCATCATCAAAGGGAGGCGGTTCTATAAAATTAACTGCACCTTTAATATTAATAAATGGAACTATTCAAATGGGCGGAGGAAATGGCGGAGCAGGAGGAACTGGAGGAGCGGGGGGGGCTTATGGCGGGAACGGTGGAGGTGGAGGGGCTGGTGCTTCGGCAGGAGAAATAATAATTGACGGACAAATAGTAAATATAACTGGTTCAAATTTATATTCTACGGGAGGAACTGGGGGTTCTGGCGGAGCAGGAGGAACTGGGGGTTCTGGCGGATTATCTGGGCAGAATGGACAGCAAGGAGCAGGGGGAAGAATTAAAATATTCTACGGAACATTATATAATAATTCAGTAACAACAAGCGTAACTGGGGGAATTGTAGGAACAGTTTATTATGAGCAGATTAGTTATTACAAAAGTTTTAACATTTCATTAAACTTGCCTTTAAATAACTCAAATTTATCAACATCAAATCCAGAAGTAAACTTCACTTTAATTGGAGATGCTCCCTCTTATAGTTGTTCTGTTTATTTTAACAATTTAAGCAAGGGAAGTAATTCATCTGTTTTAAATAATACTTTGACAACGATAACAACTTCTTCTTTATCTGACGGATTATATGATTGGTTTGTTAATTGCACAGCGGGATTATCAGTTAATTCAAGTGAAACAAGAAAATTAAGAATAGACACAACTCCCCCGCAAATAAATATTCTATCTCCATTAATTCAGAATTATATAACAAATAGTTCATTCAATTTAAACTATTCTGTAAGTGATTCTGGAGTTAATCAAATGTCTTGCTGGTATAATATAATAAATGAAAGTGGTTCTACAATTATAAGCAACACTTCTTTAGCAAGTTGCGGAAATACAACATTTAGTTTGCCTTCAGGAGATATAAATTACAACATAACTTTATTTTCTAATGATAGTTTGGGTAATGAAAATTATTCAACTGTAATCTTTGGAATAAGAACAGAAACTCCAGCAGTTATTTTAAATGCTCCTTCAAATAATAAATATGTAAAAAGCGGTTTAAACACTTATTTCAATTTTACTGCAAGTAGAACAATAGGAATAGATACTTGTCAATTATGGACAAACATTACTGGAAATTGGTTATTAAATTACACATGGATAAAACCAAAAAATATGACGATGAATTACACAATATTAAATCTTCTAGACACTTCTATAATTTGGAATGTAAAATGTAATGATACTGCAGGAAATATTGGATGGGCATTGAATAATAATACATTTACAGTAGATAGTGTTAATCCAATTATGAATAATTTAACTTTAACTACAACTGCTGGAAGTCAGACAATAGATTTCACAGCAAGTGTAACAGATACAAACTTGGGAAATTGTTATTACACAATTTATAATTCTTCAGGTTCTGTAGAAGGATTAAATAATAATATATCTTTCTCATGCAATGTTTTAAGTCATGCAACAACTACTTCCTACGGAGAATTTACATTAAATATAACTGCTTATGATTTAGCAGGAAATAACAATAATATTTCTTCTCCATTCACAACAGAATCTTCAGGAGTAATATTTATACCTGGCGGTGCTGGGGGAGGAACTACTTTATATCAAGCAAAGAATTTTTCTGTTCTCTCGACGAATTTCATAAATTCATTAGACATTGGATTAGCAAGGAATTCTGTTCTTCCAAGAAGAATAAATTTTATTATAAAAAATGATGGAATAAAAGAAATAGATTTAGAATTAAAATGTTCAACAGATGATGTAAATAAATCATCAAACGATGTGAATATCTGCGATTATGTAACATTTGAAAAAGAAACTTTATCTGCTCCTGGAAATGCAAATCAGCCCGTAGTAACAGGTTTTTCAATTTTAACTCCAGAAAATGCTTCTTTCGGAGATAATTATTATTTCAACATACTTGCAATTTCAACAGGAACTTCAGAATACGCATCAATGTCAGTTTCTTCTCATGTGGATTATTTTTCTCTAATCTACAAAAATTCTTATATCCCTGGAACAGATAAAGCATATCCAGTATGGTTAGTTGCATTAAGTTTATCTTTAATAGCATTCTTCTTAGTTCTTCTTCCCCTTGTAAAAGCAAAGATACCAATTACAGGTTTCTTCGGGGGAATTGCAATATTTGTAGTAATCTTTGGATTAACTTTATACTTTCTATGAAAAAACAAACAAAATTTAAGATAATAGAATATTCCTTGATATTCATAATTTTCTCTTTTCTTGGTTCTCTGATAGAATATCTTTCACATTTTATCGGAGGAAGTGGAATTGCTTACGACAAATCTATTTTTTTAATTACAGGTTTGAAAATATTTTTTATTCCTTTCTACGGACTGGTTGGAATTATTTTATTTTATTCTGAAAAATTAATGGATAAGATTAAAACTAAATTTATTTATCGAGGAATAATTCACGGAATAACAATAACTTTATTAGAATTAATTTTTGGATATTTTGGATTTTTAATATTCAAAACTAAGATATGGAATTACAGCAATCAATTTTTAAATTTTGAAGGATATATCAGTGCAGGAATGTTCTTGATATGGTCTCTTGCAGGATATATTTTTTCTGTATTATATCTGTTATTAAAGAAATTAAAAATTTGAACAAAAATTCAAAAAACGAAATATATAAAAAGAAAGAAAACTTAAATTAATTATGAAGAAAAACAGAATTATTTTATTTAGTGTATTGATAATTTTAAGTATTTTAATAATCGGGGCGGGAGCATATTTTGTTATTAATTATGGAATAGGACAAAGTGTTTTAGGAATATCTTCAGTAAATGTCGGAGTAGATGGAAAAGTTTATTGGAATTTATATGGTTCATCTACTTCTTTAAATGAACAATATGTTTTTTCTAAAACATTACCAAAATATTCTTTTACAGATGGATCTGGAAAAACAGTAACTCCAAAAAATGATATGGTTCTAATAATTTCTCCAGTAAATAGTGTTTGTTCTTATCAAACAACAAAACTTACAATAAAAAAACCAACATTAATTCCTTTTGTAACAAGAACAATAAATTATTATGTTCTTTCAAATACCGAGAGAGCAATAAACTTTGATGTCCAAGATACTTATGGGAATACACATAGATTTGATGGAACAATAATAGATCAATATACATTCAATGGAAAAGATGGCGGAAAAGCTATTGTTACAACACAAGGAGCATTAGGTTCAAAAACAAGTTGTCCAGAATATAGCAATGTAGTTTTAATTGATAAAAAAGATTTTAGTTCTTCAGCATCAGGATATTTATTTGGTAATAAAGATGAATTTTTAATATGGGGTAGTAGTGCAACTGCTTCAGCATCAAATGTCCATGATAATACTCAATTTACAAATGTGTTTAAATCTTATCCTTCATTTGATGGGAGTAAAGTAACTGGGGAATATAATGGAAATTTAGGATACCCAACTTTTACAATAACTGCTGATCAAGAATATTTTAGTAGTGTTGTTTATTTACCACCAGCATCATCAAAACCTAAAGTAGATAGTATAACAGCACCATCTTCAATAAATACTGGAGAATCTTCTAGTGTAGTAGTAAAAATACATAATGGAAATTCAAATGCTGGAAGTATTTTATTATCATCAACATCTTCAATATTTAGTTTATCCCCCTCTTCTGTAAATTTACAATTACCTGCAAGTGGAGATATAACTCAAACATTAAGTATAAGTGCATCAAATAATGTTGGTTGCGGGGATATAACAATAAAAGCATGTTCTGTTTCACAATTCAATGAACAAAATTGTGATACTAAAACAAAAAGTATCTGTATAATTAAAAAAGATAACGAAGAGACAAATAAATGCGGAGATGGAATTTGTGAAAGTTATGAAAATAATGCTACTTGCCCCGATGATTGTATTAGTAGTGGAGAAGAATTAATTTGTAACAAATGGTATCAAGAGCCAGGAGTTAAAACATCATACGGATTTTCATTACTTGGAATTATAAATTTATTCCCTCAAGAAAATCAAATATGCAAGATGGCAACATGGCTAACAATTTTAGAATGGGGAATACTTGCAATAATCTTGATTGCAGTTATAGTATTAATTTTAGTAAATAAAAATAAAAAGTAGATTAATATTATTTTATAATGTTTAATGAAACAATTCAAAAAATTTCCTACGAACAGATAACTTCTGTTACTCAATCTCCGTTGATATTAATTATAATTGGGGCCATATGGTTTCTTCCTTTATTATTTTATTTATTAATTGCAATTTTTACTCATGCAAGAACATCACATGGAGAGAAATTAAAGAGGAGAATGATTTCCTCACCAAACGCTTGGATTCCTCTAGCGGTATGGTTTATAGTTCAAGCAACATTATTTGTCCTATTATTGATATTTCCTTTCTGGAGTAATTTATTTTGAACAAAAATTCAAAAAACGAAATATATAAAAAGAAAAGAGTTGTAATTAATCTATGAAATATATAATTTTATGGAAGGGCTTTGGGAAATTTAAACATTCTCCGAGAATTAAAAAAGTAAGTGATAAAACAGCAGAAAGAATTGAATCAAAAGGAACAAAAATTTATCATTCAAAAGAGGAAGCCGAGGAAGATATATGAAAAAACAAACTAAAAAAATATTAACTCTATCAATAATAATATTCTCTGTTATTGGTTTAGTAACTCTTGTACTTTTATTCTCTGGATTTTTTCAAAGTTTTGTTTCTGCAAGACTTTCCTGTCATGGAGATTGGAATGTTGGTTCTTATGATATTAATGCAAATACAATAACTATCCCTTTTTCTGTTTCTACATCTACTACTTGTTTGAGTCCAAATGCAGTTATGACTAATTTAAATGTTAATGATAAAAACTTTTGTCTTGGTTTTATGGAGGGGACTTGGAATGATGAGTTTAGTTATTGTATTTTAACTTCTGAATCTTGGTTTGATAATAAACAAATAATTTCAAATATAGGTTCTTGCACTGAAAGTTGTCGAGTTAGTAGAGGGTGTGCAGTTAATTTTCCCTCTGGTGCAGTTAGAGATCAACCTTATGCTGTTAGTTTTGACGGCTCTGCTGTAAGTATGAGTAGTCCAATTGGAGATTCTAGTATGCCAATTGCTTGTTCGGGAACATTTGTAATTGGATATAAAGAAATATTAACAACATTATATAGATTTGAAGATAATATTTGTAAATCAGTTTCAATTCTTCCTTCAGAAAAAACTTCAAATGATTACACGACATTAACAGAATGTCAAAATAAGATAGTTGTAGATGAACCAGAAGTAATTATAAATGATACAGAACCACAGACAGAAAATGGAGAAACACTTCCAGCAAAATCAAATATAAATCTTTTTGTTTTCATAATTTCTGGTGCAATAGCAGTTATTTTTATTATTGTAACTACCATAATTGTAATTAAATCAAGGAAAAAAAGAAGATGAAAAAACAAAATAAGAAAAAAATATTTAAAGGAAGTATAATTTTTATTTTAATCTTATTTGTAATAGGAATTTATTTTATGATAAATAATAATATAGAGATAAAAGATAGTATTTTAATAAACGACCCTTTTATCTCTTATAACTCATATTATAATTATCCCGATGTACATTTCGAAATATCTTGTTCAAAATATTCTTGTGAAATAGATTCAAATTATTTAGAAATTAGTGATAATGTTCTTAAAAAAGTTTATAATTTAGAATATGACTATCATTGTTATGATTTAAATTTAACTAGTTTACAAGAATGTTATAACAGAAATTTTGTAAATAAAGAAAATTGTATAGATTATACAACTCTTCTGCCTTTAAAAGATGTATCTTTAGAAGAGTATCTAAGGTATTACCCTGAAAATTTTATAAAATCAATTAAATGTGAAAGTATAAATAAATGAAAAAGAAAAAATTACCGAGAATTTTAAAGATTGGAATATTTATCTTAGTTGCATTGTTCTTATTAGCGTCGGCATCTTTAGTCTGGCAGTTAGTTTCAGATAATGCTTTAATAATTTTAATTGTAAGCGGAGTAATTATTTTCATATTAATTCTTGCAGGTTTTTTGACATATAAAGGAATAACAAAAAAGTTCATAAGATTCTTAGGATTTTAATTGAAGTGATATTGACTAATTTGACAAATTAGAAACATTTATATACTATACTTTCTATTATTCTTTATGAAAAAAGTGATAGCAAAAATTAAAGAGGACAAAAGAGGATATAAGAGGGTTAGTGTTCCTAAACAAAGAGAAACTAATTCTTGGAAAGATGGAGATTTAGTTGAATTAAATAAGGTGAAGGTTTCAAAATGAGTTTATTTGTTATTCCAGAGTCAGAACTTTCAAAAGAGGCATGGAGATTAGCTCTAAGACAGAAATCTGAAAAAGAAATCTACCAAGAAAAAGTTAAGAAGATGTTGGAGGAAATTAGACAGTGAATAAAGAATTATTTAACGATGGAGAATATAGAATAGAAATAAATCTATCTACTAATGAATATGAAGTAGCACAAAAGACAGAAGATAATTTTGATGTATTAAAGTCATTTAAAATTTATTCCGACGCTGAAAAATATATAGATGGAAGAAGAGAAAGAATTTCTAAAGGAATTATAAAAAAGAAAGAACCATTGAATTGTTTACTTGAAGATTATAATAGTAGAATTAAAACAGCAAAAATAACTTCAATATCTTTAGGAGAGAAATATGGATTGTATTTATGGATAAGTTTAAATGGAAAAAGAAGTAAAGAAAATTGTTCAAGATTATATAAAGACACAGAAAATAACAAAAATATTTTTAAAGAAATAGAAAATTTGAAAGATAAACTTGGAGAATTAGAAAAGACAAAAGAGCATTTTACAGAAAAAGAATTAAAAGAGTATTTTGGTGGTGAAGAATGAAAAAAGAGGTTTGTGTAATACAATGAAAAATAAAAAAGGATTATCGAAAATCGTTTTTAAAATTATTACAATTCTATTGTATTTAGTTTCAATAGGGGTGGGTGTGTGGGTTATTGTTTCTTACTTAATTAATGATTCCTATTATTTTAACATAACAGAAATTGTTTGTCACAATGAAATAAGAAACGTTCAAATGTCAAATGATTATAGTTGCCTTCATGGAAGCATTTGTAATAGAGACTGGGATTATTCAACAAATTCATATAAGGTTTATGGAGGCGGAATATGTCAATCAAACTTTACATGTGAATTTTGGTACGAGAATGTTACAGAAGAAATATGTATACCTGTGGAAGTTGATGAAATATATTTAGGATGTAAAGAGAAATGTATAAAGAAAAATACTTGGGAAGAAGCGGAAAAATGTTTAAAAGATAATGGATGTTTTGATTTTTTCACAACAATTATCTCAAAAGATTATCTTCAAGAAAATCCTGAATGGCTTGATGAAAATTGTATTCCTTATTTCAATGAATTTGATAAAGAACCAGAAAAATATTCCTGCGGAAATTATAATGTCGAGGTAAAAAGATGAATAAACAACTAACACTTCTATTAAGCATAATTTTCCTAATTGGATTTATCAGTGCGGTAGATATATCTTTGAATCCTGAAGAAACTTACACTTTCGATTCTGGAACAACAGAAAATGTTAATTGGACAATATCTGGAATAGATAGTAATTATCTTAATATCTCTAAGAATGGTTATTTAATTAGCGTAATATTAAGCAAATATGCACCTTCATCAAACTTTTCAATGGAGTTCTATGTAATGAGAGAGCAAAGTCAAGAAAGTTCAAATTCAGATAGTGGCGGAGGATTCTTTGACTGGAGCAATTACGGGAAGAAAGAAAAATTGATTATTAATGAAAATAAAACAAAAGAAGATGTTCCTGTAAATAATACAGAACTTGAACAAGAGATAAATGAAGAAACAAAGGATAATTCATACATAATGAAGATTGCTTTAATTTTACTTATTTTATTTTTAGTTTGTGTTGCAGTTTATATCTATAAAAAAGATAATCATAGTCAGGAAAAAAGTGAATCTGTTTCTAACTCGAGTAATATTATTGAAGCAGAGGAAAAGGAAGTTAATTCTTCGCCTGACACCAATAATCAAGAGGAAAAAAATGGAAATAAAAATTAAAGATATTTTAAAAGCAGTTCCAGAATTAGGTTTATTGGAATTGTATACTATTGAGTCAAGAATAAAAAAAGAATTTAAAAAAAGAAATACTTCAAAAGAAGATCATAAAGATGAAAGGGGGTTAAAAAAAAGATGAAACAAAACAGAAAAATATTAAGCATACTTGTTGGAGTTTTATTAATTGCATGTGTTAGTGCTGGGGCAGTTTATTACGCTTTAGTAACTTTCAATGTAAATATAATTCAGCCAATTTCTGTAAACGGACAGCAAATACCAGCTACAATTTCATTAAGTGATATAACTTGTGATGTAGGAGAAACTTGTACTGGAAGTATTATTAGAATAGATAATTCTGGGGATAAGGAAAAGACAATAAAAATTTCATCAGAATCTGAATTAAGTGTTAGTTATGTTGGAAAATTAGAATTGACAAAGAAAGACACATTATGGCAACCTGTTGGAGATGCAGTTGAAATTTCTTACACATTAGTTGGAGATAACTTTGAATATTCTGGAGTACCTGAAGGATATGTTTTAGTTTATTACAAAGACGCAGTTGTAGGATTAGAAGGGAGACTTGACAATCCACAGCCAGTTGGAATTTTAAGCGGAAACATGCCTAATTTAGACGATGCAAACTTAAATGCTGATTACTCACAAGCACCAGATAATTATGCACATAAGACAGGAGCAAAACTTTGGGCAGTTCCTGTTGGAGCTATAGATGGTAATAATTTAGACTGGAGTCAGATGAGTAACTTTTACTATGAGACAGATTTAGTTAGATATTTCGCTAATGCAGAAGGAGAAATAATTGTTCCTGCAGATAGTTTTATAGAATTATATCCTCAAGTAACAAGCAACAATTATCAATCGGGAAGTATTCCTGTTGAAATAACTATTGCTTAAATAAATTTATTTTTTATTTTTTATTTTTTTTAAAATGCGGGATAGGGTGTCCTGGTTGAGACACAACGAGAGATAAAAACTCTCACCTCAAAAGAGAAGGTTCGAATCCTTCATCTCGCTTTATGCAAAAATGTCCAGTATGCAATCATAAACTTTATTCAAATGGAATAATTTCGCATTGTAAATTTTGCGGTTATTCAAACGATAAAAAATATTTAGAAAAATGGAAGAAAAAAGATGTAAACACTGCGGAAGAATGTTAGGGGCTAAAAACAAATCTGGAATATGTTCAAGTGTAAAATGCAAAAGAAGAAACAGGGCAGAAAAGAATTGTTCAAAAGATATGACTAAATTTCTAGAAAGATTAAAAAGGTGTAAAGATTTAGGTGTTTTATGAAAAGTAAAGGGTTGACATTCAGGGTTGAATTGCCCCATTTTGAGACTTTAAAATTAATTAATGAAGGGGTTACAATATCTAAAATTGCAGAATATAGACATACTTCTAGGAATGCTATTTATAAGATTTTATCGACGATGAACAAGCACGGACTTATAAGACATCCTAAACGATTTGTATATGAAATAACTAATAAAGGAATTGAGGGTTTACATTCGTTCGTGGCGTTACGATATAAGTTAAGACAACATAATTTACATTTCAAAATTAAAGTTCTTGAAAGTAATAGAAATTGGGAACAAAAAAGAAATGAAATGCGTCAGATTCCATACTTTAATAAAACTTTAAAATTAAAGAATAACGAGCAAGATTTATTTAACTTTGGAAATATAAAAGTAAAAACAACTACACAATCAATAATAATTAAGATGCCAACAATTTATTCAACAGATTGGGAAAATGCAATAATTCAAGCAATTTCAATTCTTGAAAATACTTTATTCAAGATAGAAAATATGTTTAAGATAATTTTAGTAAAGAATTACAAAGCGAACATAACAATAATTTCTCAAGAATATGCAATAATTCAAGATACATTAGCAAAATTATATAGAAAAGAAAATAATAGATTATACCTTACAGGAGAGGATGGAAAGATTTGGCTAATTACGGATTTCTCTTTCTCTACAGATGAAACAGAATTTATACACCCAGAGAAAGCAACAGATGATGTTGATGCAATAGCACCTTTCCTTAATGATTTAAGAAAGAACCCAACAACAATGACTGATATGAGATTGTTAATGAATGATGTAATGTCATCGACAGTTTCTCAAGCACAAAATGTAGTAAAGCACCAAAAAGTTTTAGATGAAATTTTAATAACATTCAGAAAATTAAATGAAAGATTAGACAAGGCGGGTTTATGAATAAAAGTTCAAAAAAGAATAATTATTTAAAATCTGTTTATTTATAAATAAAATGGGGATTGAGTTTAGAAAAAAATATGTTCTATTTGCAATAATATTAATCTTTATAATTTGTGCAGGATTTGTTTTAACTTCGACAAATGTTCTTTCTTTTAATTTGAATGCAAAATTAAATGAAGGAATAAAAAGTTCAGGACTGGATTTTGAAGATGCAGAATATATTGAACTGCTTGTAAAAACTTCTGATAATATCCCTTCAAAATTGCCTAAAGAACAATGGACTTCTGAAATATTTACAGAAGAAAGAAGAGGAAGTGCAAAACAGGGTTATGTTATAACTGCAAGACCAGAAGGATATGAATGGGGGAATCTTGAAAAAGACCCAAAGAGTTTTGCAATAATTAAAATTCCTATTTCTGATTGGAATGCTTCTTGGTTAGAACCAGAGTATAATTATTCCGCACCAAAGTATGAAACAGATTATGAATGTTTAGATAAATGTAATTTAGAAAAAGAAAAAGATTGTGAAAAAAGATGTAAAGTTGCTAATGGTTTTGAAATATTAACTGAAAGAAAATATAGAATACCTTTAGAGAATTTTTTAACAGAAAAAGAAATTACAGATTTAAAAAATATTCCTTACAACGACCCAACTTATAGAGAGCCAATTATAAAAAATATTGAAAACATTTCACCATTAATTGAAAAAACAGATTGGGAGAATATGCCAACAACAATGAAACTTCACGGAAGTTCTGGGACTTTTACAATTTGTCCATCGGGATGTAATTATACAAGTTTAGTTACTTGGGAAACTGCACAAGATTCTGATTTAACAGGAACTGGAAATTGCATAGCAAATATTACAACTGCATATATAGAAAATGTTGGAAATGTAGCATTCACTTTTGATGGATGGACTACAACACCCGTTGATGCTATCAAAGTAATAGTTGATAAAAATGCAAGACACGATGGAAAATGGAATAATACTGCATTCAGACTTTTTGCTAATAATACAAATGGTATGTATGGTAATGAGAATAATATTATAATTGATGGAGTTCAAATTGAGAGAAATATTTCTAATAGTTATGGAAATTATTCTGGTGGTATATATTTTTCATTAGCAAACACCAACGCAACAATTTACACAGTTTCTAATTCTATTGTAAGGGTAAATACTAACTGGAATCAATCAACAGGGATTAGAGGAATAATGCTTACAACACCTAATACTTATGTAAGTAATTTTACTCTTTACAATAATATTGTTTACAACCATCAATATGCTTACCTTATAGATGATTCAAATTATACCTTACTTGCAAATAATATTGCATTTAACAATACTCACGGAATTAGAGTTGATTATAATTCCCTTGGAAAAATAGATGTTTTCAATAGTGTTTCATTTAATAACACCGATGATTTTTCTTCTGGAGGCGGAACTGGAAAATTTTATAATATAAGTAATTGTGCTTCTGATGATGGAGATGGAAATCTATCAGTGCAACCTGCAAATTGGAGTAATGTTTTTGTTGATTACATAAATTTTGACTTTCATCTAAAATCAACTGATACTGAATTAAAAGATGTTGGAGTAAATTTGAGTTATGCTTTTACAAAAGATATAGATGGAGAAACAAGAACAGGAACTTGGGATATTGGAGCAGATGAATATGTTTCTGAAGAACCAGCAGATACAACAAAACCTTACTTCACAACAATCCCTGCAAATGCTTCATTGAATTATCTTCAAGCATTAGATGTAGATTTCAACGCTTCAGATGAAACCTCTTTTGGAACTTATGCAGTTAATGACACAAGGTTTACAATCAACTCAACAGGCGGATTAAAGAACAACACAATTCTCGGAGTTGCAGTTTACATAATAAATGTTACAATCAATGATTCTTCAAACAACTTAAATTCAACATTGTATCAAGTAAATGTTTCAAAGATAGCACCAACATTAACTTATTCAATTAACTCTCAACTGAATAATATTTCTATAACTTATCCTCAGCAAGTAAATGCTTCTGGTTCGACGACAGCAGGAACAATAAAACTTTACAGAAATGATGTTGATGTAACAACTGAAAATAGTTTGAATCAAACCTTGGGAGTTGCTAATTACACTTACATTTTCAATGTTACAGGAAACCAAAACTATTCAGATATTGCTTCGGTAACTATGACAATAAATGTTTCACAAGCAGGAAATCCTTTAACTTTGGTTTTAAACGGCGTTGCAGATAATCTATCTATAACTTATCCTCAACAAACTAATGCAACTATAACTGGAATAAATGCTAAATTATACAGAGATGACGTTGATGTAACAACTGAAAACGGATTAAATATTTCTTTATCAGCAGGTTATTATGTTTACAATGTTAATTCAACAGGAAACCAAAATTATTCAATAAATTCTTCTTTGATAATCTATTCTGTTAATGTTTCAAAAGCAATCTTAACTGGAGATTTGATTAACAATACTGCACTGACTTTAACTTACCAAACAGCATTTAATTTTACAATTAGCGAATCAAATACAGGGGATGGAGATGTTACATATAAGATTTTTAGAAATAATGTTGATGTCACAACTGAAAATAGTTCTAATGTTACTCTCGGTGTTGGGACTTGGGAATATATATTAAATTCAACAGGCGGACAAAATTATTCAATAAATTCATCAATAGAAAATTTTACACTTACAATTTCACAAGCAACAGGAATTATTAACGGAACAATTAACGGAACACAGGGAAACTTTACAGCATATAACGGAACAGCAAATCAAAACATTTACATAAATGCAACAAACAAAACAGGATACGGTTCAGGAAAGATTTACGTCAACGGAACTTTATACAATTCAGGAACTATGCCTTTGTTCAATATAACAAATCTTTCAGTTGGAATTTACAATATTACGACAACATATTCTGGGAATGAAAATTATACACTATCCTCTGAAACTTGGTGGGTTAATATTACTTTACCAATTGTTACACCAGTAGAAACTCCTTCAAGTACAGGAGGTGGTAACAACGCTCCAGATTCAGATACTCCATATGTACCTACTCTTGGAAATATCTCCAACTTTACTCTATATTATAGTGAAAAATGGTTTACTAATAATACTCATTATATTGATTTAATAGTGAAAGATAACGAAAATAAACCAGTAGATTTTATTAAATCAAATATAACTTATAATAGTAGTTACATGATAATGGAAAATTTAATTAGAAAAAACGTTGGAAAATATCAAATAATATTTCAAACAAAAAATATTGTGGGGAATCAAACAATAAAAATAGATATATCGAAAGTTGTACAAGAAGCAAAAATAGAAATAATAAAGAAAAATATTTTTGTTGAGATTGGAGATAACTTTAAAAAATTACCTTCATACTTCTATATCTTAATTGGAGCTTTAGTACTTTTATTTATTTGGGTAATATCAGTTATTATAATTGTAAAAAAGAAAGACAGATAAAATAATTTTTAAAATAAAATAATTTTTCTCAATTTTCTTTAGAAAGGTTGTATTAAAAAACTTCTTAAACAAAAAATTATTTAATAATTTATGAAAAGAAGAAAGAACAGTAATAATAGAAGTAAGAATAAAAAAGTTTCTAGAGCAGTTAAAAAATATTGGTGGGTTGGCCTAGTTTTGATTATTGGTGTTATTGCTGTATTTGCTTTTGGACTTATGCAAAGTGTTCTCTTTCCAGATTCAACAGGATATATTGTAGATTCCTTTAATGATGGTAAAATAACTTACTCTGGTGTCATAACTCAAACTCAAGGTGGTGGCTTTTTAAGAACAAATCAAGTATGGACTCAGTGGGTTGGAGGAACAGGTGCAAATTGGATATTTTATAATCACTTGGGCTGGCTGAAATATTACGTAGAAAATGGTTTAGGAATTAATTCTAATGATTTTACAATATTAGCTGGAGATGGAGACCAAGTTAAGTACGGTTGCCATCTTAGACCTAATTACTGTAAACAACCTTATGGAGATTATGAATATGTTGGATTTGATTCTGATGGATGTCCACGTTACAATATTTTCACTGTATCTCAAAGATGTTGGTGTTATCAGGATTATAAAATATGTGAACCTCAGTCAAATCCTTGCATAGGAGCAGCTCAATGTGGTTGGGGAGATTGTAGTACTAGAACATTATCAATAAGCCAATATGGTGGTTCTAGTTTTGGTGTAAAGAATTATAAAACAATACTAGAAGCTGATGGTTGGAATTATGATTGGCAAGAAAATTGTTGGATGAAAAGTGAAGCAAGTATAACTACTGCTGATAAAATAGCAGTTGGTAAGAGTTGTAAAGCGTTTGGAACTTTTGTGGATGGGTTGAGTTATAGCTATTTTGGAAAGATGAAATGGGAAGGAATCAATGATGGTTATAGTTGTCAACTAACAGATACTTTTGAAAGTAAAAAAATAGCAGATGGAAAAGTAGAATTTACTCCCGAAGTAAGTGTTAGTTTTTATCACTTTGAAAATAACATATGTATTGTAAAGGACATCTTACCTTCTCAAAAAACAGAGAACGATTATTTAAGTTTAAGTGAATGTCAATCAAAAATAATTACTTCAGCACAAAATCAAACAACAAATATTTCTAATAATCAAACACAGCCAAGTGGAGATAACACACAACCTAAAAAAATGAACTTCTGGGATAACTTTTTAAAGTTTATAAATTGGATAGTAGAGTCATTTAAAAATTTATTTAAATCAAAATAAAAACTAATTAAAAATGAATGAAATAGTTGCTTATAAAAAAACTGAATTAAGATTATGTAAATGTGGTTGTGGAGAATATACTCCTTTATCTAAAGACTCTGGAAAACCTTTAACATATATTCCATATCATCAAAATAGAAATTTAAAATCAAAAATTACTAGAGAAAAAATGTCAAATGCAAGAATAAAATGGTATAAAAATAATCCAGAAAAAGCAAAACTGAAGGCAGAAAAGCAACAAATAACTATTATTTTAGAAGGAACACATGTAGGAGAAAAAAATTCAAATTTTGGAAGTAAAAAATTTACAGGAATTCCTTATAATGGTCCTGCTTGGAATAAAGGTTTAACCAAGGAAAATAATTTAGTTTTAAAAGAAATTGCTAAAGATAATATGGGAGATAAGAATCCTAATTGGAAAGGAGATAATGTTGAGATTACTGCCCTGCATAATTGGATAAGGAGATATAAGCCTAAACCAGAATTCTGTGAAGAATGCCATAAAAATAAACCATATGACTTAGCAAATATTTCTGGAGAGTATAAGAGAGATATTAATGATTTTGAATGGTTATGCAGAAAATGTCACATGACAAAGGATGGCCGAATTTATAATTTACCAATATTACATTGTAAGGAGGTGATATAAAAATGGTCAAATTATTATTAAAAACAAATATCAAACGAGAATCAGGAAAATTATATTTTTGTAAAACAGGAAGTAATGGAAATATAGAAATTTGTGAAGCTGTAATGGCACGTGGTGGCAAGAAGAAAAGTAAAAGAAAGAAAAAGTAAATAAGGATAATATTTTTATGAAAAAAAATGTTGTTAGTAAAAAGAGTAAAAGAAAAGTTCAAAGGATTATATTAACAACAGTTATAATAGTTACTATAGTTACCTTATCTTTTTTCTTATTCCAATATTTTAATATTAAGCAAGAATTTGGTTGGATTTCATATTCTTCGACTACATCTCAAATAACAGGATTATCAGGTCCTATAAGTAATGGTCAATTTGCACAAAGATATAATTCTGAGTTTTGGACAATAGATTTCAATGGAAATAATGGTATTTTAAC
>Ga0265297_10006159_pt1 | contig 17624 bp, 20 predicted proteins | sample Munlanlwell13791_FD_192502 | JGI IMG/M metagenome (GOLD analysis project Ga0265297, IMG submission 192502) | Leachate microbial communities from a municipal landfill in Southern Ontario, Canada - Leachate well 137-91 | ecosystem: Engineered > Solid waste > Landfill > Unclassified | place...
ATCCATATTGAATAAAACAACATAATCAAACCCCTGCGCTAAAGCCAATTTCATCGCGTCATTATTTCCCTTAGCAAAACCATCGTTATTTTTATTTCTGATAATCTCATAATTTCCCCCTTGATAAAGGGGGTTAGGGGGATTTTTCGTTTCTATAATATTCTTTAACAGCGCAAAACTTTCTTCACTGGTTTCGTTGTCAATTAAAAAAATCTTGGACTCCCCCGCCCAATCCTGTTTTTTTACGCTTTCCAAACAATCCATCAGATATTTTTCAGCGTAATTCCGCCAATTCGGAGAAATTATAATCGCAACTCTTTTGTTCATATTATAATAAATCGTTTATTTCATTAAATTTGTTTACCGCCACCTTTGTGTAAATTTGCGTTGTTTCAAGTCTGGCGTGCCCCAATAACGACTGAATATATCTTAAATTCACATTATCTTCTAATAAATGAGTGGCAAAAGTATGCCGGAGAGAATGCGCGCTTACTTCTTTTGTTATCTCCGCCCTGATAGCGGAATCGGTAACTATTTTTTGCGCTGAACGAACATTTATTTTATTTCCAGCCTCATAGCTCTCAAATAAATAAACCAACGGCTGGTATTCAGCGAGATATTTGCTGATATTGTCCAAAACGATTTTTGATATTATGGTTATCCTATCTTTTTTCCCTTTACCTGATTTAACTATAACCAATTTACGCTGAAAATCAATATCATTTATTTTCAGATCAACCAATTCGCTTATCCGCAGACCCGAACAATACAAAATTTGAATAATCAATTTATGTTTTATATTATCCGTTGATTCAATCATTTTTGCAACTTCTTCTTTCGACAATACAACTGGTAGTTTTTTGGGCTCTTTCGGCCTCTTAATACCCATCTCAAAATCAAAAAATTTTCTATGTAAAATGCCTTGGTAATAAAACTTCAAGGCATTTATCGCCACGTTCAAGGTAGATGCTGATTTATTAAAAGAAATTAGAAAATCCAAATAATCTCGAATATCCTGCTTATTTATCTCATTAGCAAACTTATTTGCAAATCTTAGCGCTTCTTTGTTATAATACAAATAGGCTTTAATGGTTTTGGGGCTAAAATTTCTTATCCTCATTTCCTGCATCAAATGATGCATTGGATCCCTAGACAATCTCGTTGTTCTATTGTTTGTTGGTGTATCCATAAGATATTCCGGCTACACATATTTAATTTTATTTTACCTTATTTTAAATAAAAAATAAACAAGTTCGTATATAACTTGTTATGTGAAATTTTAAAAAATTACTTTTATCATTAATAACATTTACTATGTCAGAAAAATTTCCAGAAAATTATGAACATGGAGTTTCTTTTGAGGCACGAGAAGGATACAATCTTGAAAAATTTTCTTCCGAAGATGGTTTACATAAGCGCATGGAAGAGATAAGGAAATCAAATCCCTATGAAGCACACGGCTTTTTTGTTGAAAAAGAAGGTAAATTTGGGTTTTATTATCAACTTGGGGATAGTGAAATATCCACAGAGTTTCCGCAAGGAATTGACAATAGTTGGCATAGCCATCCCGACAGCAGTATCTCCGAAGTAATTTTCAGAGAAGAAGATTTGCCCGAGGACGTGTCCGTAGATTTAAAAATACTTGCAAAAGGAGTAGTGGAAACATATGCTAATGTTGATGAGATTTCTTCCCGAAAAATTTCTTTGATGGATCTTATAAATATTGCTTCGCATGGTAGAAAAAGGGATTTAATTTCCTTACCACAGGGCCTTTTGGATATAAGATTTTCTGAATCTGAAGCAAAATCATTGTTTTCTGGTTATGCAAAGGATATCGATGAAAAATGGAAAGAGTTGGTATTTCAAATAAAACCTCAATTAACGGAAGAAAATTTTCAAGAATTAAGAATAAAGATGGTTTTAGAATACTATCAGTTTGCGAGTACCAAGTTTGCAGAAATGTTAAAAGACATTGGATATGACAAAATGGAACAAAATAATTTTCTGGAAATTTTAGAAAGATTAGGATTAAAGCATGATTTTAAAAGATTGTAATTTTTCAAAACATCACATAACACGCGATAAACAAAATTAAAACTTCGTTTATCGCGGATACGTTAGCTGAAATAAATTTTTTAATTTTCAGTCTATTTTTAAATTTATGAAGCATATTCATTTGGAAAATTCATGGATAATAAAAGCTCCTATCGGGGAGGTTTTTAATATCATCACTGATTTTGAAAATATGCCAAAAAATTTTCCTAAAGTTGCCGAGTCAATAACTATTACAAAACGAGAAGGCAATAATTTGGAAATTGAGGCTCAGGTAAAATCTTTTGGCGCCACTTTCCCCGTCAAAATGAAAACTAAAATTCTCCCGCAAAGAGGTTTTATTTCTGACAATCAGAGCCCAAAATTCGGCACATCAGGACATGAAGAGCTTTTATTGGAGAATGCGGAAGGCGGCACAAAAATCAGCTATGTCTACGAAGTGGATATTCATAAAAAATGGCTGCGAATTATTGCCAAACCGTTAATCGGCTGGTTTGCCATGAAAGCATGGGAAAAAGCTGTCATAGATAAACTGAGAAAAATTTTAGAAAAATAAGGGAAAATAAATTAGACAAAAAAAATAAACGGCGCTTGATTGGGTAAAATCAAACGCCGCTTTTTTAAATCTATCAAAATTTTATCTCAAAACATAACGTACTTTTTTTATAATTTCTTCAAAACCGCAAATCCATCTATGCCGGGGATAATCAGATCTAATAAAATAATATCGGGCAAAAAACTTTTTGCTGTTTCTTCTACTTGCAGCCCGTTATCAACAACTGCGACTTGGAATTTCTCCTCCAAAAAACTCTCAGATAATATCTTTGCCAAAAGAGAATCATCTTCCACAATTAAAACTTTTTTTGCTGGTTTTTTCTTTTTCCCGAACATATTAAAAACGTTTACTATCTACTTTCAGAGTATAACACAAAAATAAGAAATTTAAAATGATTATAATAATAATTTTTCTTTGACATACCGTCCGCTTAATCCTATAATACATATAAGAATATTATGTCTTTTAAAAAAATAATCTAATATATACTATTTTATATAATTTTCAACAAACGCCAATAACATAGGCTTTTTTTATTTAAAAAATATGAATTATAAAAAAAATAATTTAATAGAAGGGTCCATACTGAAATCCATTTTTGCTTTATCAATACCAATTATTTTTGCCAATATTTTGCAGACCGCCTATCAATTAACCGATACTTTCTGGGTCGGACGATTAGGCGCCAACGCAGTAGCGGCGGTTTCGATCAGCTTTCCTATTATATTTCTGCTGGTCTCTTTGGGCGGAGGTCTGGCGATGGCCGGAACGATTTTAGTCGCCCAATATAAGGGGAAGGGTGATAAAAAATCAACCGACCACATCGCTACTCAAACTATAGCGATGGTTTTGATTGTTTCTTTTATTCTTTCAGTCTTGGGTTATATTTTGGCGCCGATCTTGATAAAAATGATGGGAGTAGAGCCGGTAATATTTAAAGACTCTCTCTCTTACATGCGCATATCAATGATAGGAGTTGTTTTTATGTTTGGCTTTGCGGTTTTTCAATCATTAATGCGCGGAGTTGGGGATGTAAAAACTCCAATGTATATAGTTCTGGGAACCGTGCTTCTGAATCTTATTCTTGATCCTCTTTTTATATTTGGTTATGGCTCAATACCGGCTTTTGGAGTAGGCGGAGCGGCTGTTGCCAGCATTGCCACCGAAGGACTGTCGGCCATAATCGGAATTTTCATACTTATTAAAGGCAAATATAACGTTCAAATAAATTTAAATAACTTGAAGCCAGATTTTAAATTGATAAAAAAAATGTTTTTTCTCGGCTTGCCAGTTTCCATTGAACAGTCAGCCCGCGCTTTAGGAATGACCGCTATGACTTTTTTAGTTGCCGGCTTCGGCACAATCGCCTTGGCCGCCTATGGCATCGGCGGAAGAATGCTTAGCTTTATAATCATCCCCGCTCTCGGATTTTCTATGGCCACTTCCACTTTGGTTGGACAAAATATCGGAGCCGGTAAAAACGACCGAGCAGAAAAAGTTATAAAAATAAGCGCCATAATCGGATTCACCGTCCTGTCTATTTTGGGATTATTCGCCTTTATTTTTGCCGAGCAGCTTTGTGCTTTTTTTATGCCAGGAGAGATCGAGGCAATTAAATACGCCACTTTATTTATGAAAATTATGGCGCCAACTTTTGGTTTTATCGGTTTGCATATGACCTATGGTGGAGCTTTCCGCGGCGCTGGCGAAACTTTTGTACCAATGATTTTATCCATAATTTCTCTATGGGCCATTCAATTCCCGCTTGCTTTTGTTCTCTCCCGCTACACCAGTTGGAATGAAATTGGAATTTGGGTCGCTTTCCCTATTTCTAATATTATAGCCACGATTATCACGGTTTTATGGTTCATGAAAGGAACATGGAAATTAAAGAAAATAACAGAAGAAATTGAAATCTCCGAAAAAATATCAGAAGAAACCATTATTGAAGAAGGCCTATAACAACAAAAAAAATAACCCCGAACGCTCGGGGTTATTTTTTATTTTATATTATCTAAGTTTTAATTCTACTTTTTAAACCCAGCACATTCCCTATCCACATTATTATCAACCCTATCATCCATATGATTTCCAAAACCAGGCATTGCCAAAGAGGATGCCATTTCTTAAAATATTTTAACATCGAATCTCGAAAATATTTTTGTTTTTTACCTCCCGAAACTTGATTAAAGCTCTGACCTACATAATCAAGACACATTGCCGCCGGCGTATACCAAACTTCTCCCCCACTATTTTTTACTCGCTGGCAATAATCAACTTCTTCAAACCAAATAAAAAATTCTTCATCCAGCAAGCCGACTTTATTAATAGTCTCTTTTCTAATCATAAAAAATGAACCACGGATAGAATCAACTGAAGCTTCTTTTTTGTAATCAAAATCAACCCGCAAATATCTATCTAAAATTTTCGGGAATAAATGAGGTAGTTTTAAAACAATTATTAACTGGTCAAAAAGTTTAGGAAATCGACGGACGTGTTTTATTGTTTCCCCTTTGGCGCTGACTAACTGACAGCCGGCCACGCTCGCCTGTTTATTTTCCTGCATCCATTTCACCATATTTTTTAGAGTGTCGGGAAAAACACGCATATCAGGATTGAGAAGCAAAATAAAATCACCGCTCGCTTTTCTAATCGCCTGGTTATTTGCCTTAGCAAAACCTAAATTCTCTTTATTGGTAATTAATTTCACTTTTGGAAACTCTTTGGCGACCATCTCTGCCGATCCGTCTTCAGAATTATTATCCACGACAAAAATTTCGAAATCAAAACTCCCCTCGCTATTATAAATCGCTTTTAAATTTGCTTCTAATTTTTCTCGGACATTCCAGGAAACGATGATTATGCTTAAATCCATATTTTCTACTTTAAATATTTTTTTCCCTTCAATTTATCAGGCAAGTATTCTTGTTTTTCTTTATAATTAAAATCTGGTGAATATTTATAATTTTTACCATAACCCAAATTTTTCATCAAATCTGTAGGCGCATTGCGAATATGAAGCGGAACAGGTAAATTTCCATATTCCTTTATATCTTTAGCTACTCTTCCATAGGCCATATATAGATCATTAGATTTTTCGCATTTAGCCATATAAACCACGGCTTGGGCAAGTATAACGTTGCATTCCGGCATCCCTATGAAATGACAGGCATTGTAGGCCGCTACCGCTTGTTCTAGAGCACGAGAATTAGCTAAGCCGATATCTTCACTGGCAAAACGAACTAAACGACGCGCTACGTAAAGAGGGTCTTCTCCGGCTTCTAACATTCGAGCCAGCCAATAAAGAGCGGCGTTCGGATCTGAACCGCGCATTGATTTATGCAAAGCCGAAATTATATTATAATGTTCTTCCCCATTTTTATCATAAAAAAGATAAGATTTTTGAAAAGCCTCTTTAATTATTTCAAAGGTAATTTTTTTACTTATTGAACTAGCATATTCCAAAACATTCAGGGCAACGCGGGCATCGCCGTTGCTCATTTGAGCTAAAACATCTATTGATTTTTTATCCATTTTAATTCCCAAATTTCCTAAACCATCTTTTTTATCTTTCAGGGCTCGACCGATAATTTTTATTATGTTATCACTGCCTAACTGCTTAAGGACTAAAACCCGGCAACGAGAGAGCAAAGCTCCCCGCACTTCAAAACTTGGATTCTCGGTAGTAGCGCCAATTAAAACAACCGTCCCTCTTTCAATATGCGGCAGAAGCGCGTCCTGCTGAGCTTTGTTCCAACGATGAATTTCGTCAATAAATAAAATTGTATTTCTGCCCAATCTTTTATTTTCTTCTGCTCGGACAACCACTTCCTTCAAATCCTTCACGCCGCTAGTAACAGCGCTAAATTTAACAAATTCTGATTTTGTTTGTTTGGCGATAATAAAAGCCAGAGTGGTCTTTCCTGATCCGGGCGGACCCCAAAGAATTATTGAAGGCAGGCGATCGTTGGCAATCGCTTGCCGCAGTAATTTTCCCTCTCCCACGATTTCGTCTTGGCCCAAAAAATCTTCTAATTTTTCCGGCCTGATTCGATCAGCTAAAGGCGTATTTTTATTAAAACTTATCATAGCTTAACCTTAGCAAAAAACCAAGTAAAATTCAATAAAAAAACGCCAGACATTATGCCCAACGGTTGTTATTGCGAGAATTATTTTTCCTGTCATCCTGAATCCCGAAGCTTCGGGATGAAGGATCCCGTGGCTTTTTTATCAACTATTATTTATAAACAGTTCATTGTTCTCGGGATTCTTCGCCCCGCTTGCGAGCGGGACTCAGAATGACAGGGTATTTTATTTTTGTTCTCCGTCTCCCCCAAATCTTCTTTTCCGGCTAGCATATTCTTCCAGAATCAAGTCAACATCACTTTCTTCAAACTCGGGCCAATATTTTTCCAGAAAAAACAATTCACTATAAGCGCCTTGCCAAAGCTCAAAGCCGGAAAGACGCTGTTCCCCAGAGGTTCGCACGATTATATCTGGGTCTGGCAGATCGCCATTGTATAAATATTTTTTTACCATTCCCTCGTGGACTTGTTCTACCTCCACTTTATTTTTTATCATTTTTCGTATGGCGTCTATTATTTCGGCTCGACCGCCATAGTTGAGACAAATATTCAAAATTCCTTTCGTATTATCTTTTGTCTTATTTATAGCGCCCAAACAGCTTTCCGGTAAATCTCCGGGCAATTCATCTATTCTGCCGCTAATTAAAATCTTATATCCCCTTTTATTAATTTCTTCAGTTTCTTCATCTATTGTTTTTTTCAAAAGCTTCATCAGATAATTAACTTCTTCCTGGCTGCGATTCCAATTTTCCGTGGAAAAAGCAAAAATTGACAAAACTTTCACTCCCCGCAAAAAAAACCATTCCGGCGCCTTGCGCATTTTTTCATAACCAGCTGAATGCCCCTCAAACGACGGCAAATTTCTTTCCTGCGCCCAGCGTCGATTGCCATCTATAATAATACCAACATGCTCGGGAATATTTGTTTTAATTACTTTTTCCATATTTCAAAAAATTATAAATTTTAACTACCAAGGAAAAACGCGACCGGTTTTCATATGTCTATAAACACCCAGTAAAAAAAACGACCCGATAAAAGAAGAAATACTAACTAAAAAAAATAAAAGCGTAAAACCAAAATAGAAAGCTAAAAATCCACCACAGGAAGCAGTTAAAGCTGCCCCCAAATCGACTAACGTCTGGCGAACCCCCCATTCAATTCCTTCATGTTTTTTATCAATGTGGCGGGTAAAAATCGCCAGCCAAGAAGGGATAGTCGCCGCCGTGGACAATCCATAAAAAAATTGAACGATATATAATTCAATAGGTGTATTTATTAATAAATACCACAAGGGTATTATACTATAGATTATACTACCAATAAAAAGAACCCAGAAATCGTCCTTTTCTCCTTTTATTTTGTCAATTAAACTGGCAGCCGGAATTTGTATAATACTTTTAGTAAACAAAAAAATAGCCTCAGCAATACCAACAACAGCTAGAGTCCCGCCCTCAATACCATCAACAATAAACACGGCGAATACTGGCGTAACCAAGCCGAAGCCACCAATAATTATAACATCGGAAATGGTTAAAAACTTGATAACTGAATTAACCTTTCTGAAGGTTAAATAATCTCTCCAGTGTGTTTTATCGTAAAACATATATTTTAACCTGTTATTTTAACTAATTTTAATTTATCTCCAGCTCCGCTTATTATACTTGCGCATCCCTTTTTCAAACCAAATTCTTTTGCCAGAAAACCAATCAATTCTTGATTTGCCTTGCCTTTCACTGCCGGAGCGGCGATATTAATTTTCATAGTTCCATCGGCCATTATTTCTCTAACTTCAGTTTTAGCTGCTCCTGGTCTGGATTTGATTCTTAGATACAAAAAACCATCTTTCTTTAATTTTTTTTGGAATTCGGAGAACATAAAAATTATTTGATAGTAAAAGTCTGCGCTATTCTATCAAATTCTTCTCTATTCTTTTCCCAATCCATCGCTCCAGAATTAAAAGACATATTCCAAATATCATCATCTTTGCCCTTAATCAAGAAAATGAGAACTTTAAAATTGGCTCCCTGCTGATTTAAGTCTGCTTCAAGTTTATAAGCGTCATTGGCATTAATTTTTATATTTTCTTCTGGAGTAAAAACGATATTAGGAGCAAACTCTTTCACCATATTTTTAATATAAGCAGAATATTCTTCGATGGTTTTTTCCTTCAAAGTATCATAGGAAACCGAATAATAACTTCTGAAATTTATATTTTGCAACGCCGGATCGCTTACTTCCTCCCCGGCATTTACTACCATAGCGGAAACTCCCGTAGGCGCCGCCACCTCTTTCCAGCCCATTGGGATCAAAACGGAAAATCCTCCTCTTTCTAATACTTCATCTTGTCTAGCTGCTCCCTGAAAAATATCATCGCTTCCTTCATTAAATTGAGCTGTTTTCTCGTTCCCATCATATCCACCTCGCCCCAAAAACCAGCCAATCCCCAAGCCAACAACCAGGATAACGATGAAAATTAAAATAATGGTGAGATTTTTTTTCATAATATGGAAATTAATAATTATTTTCTAAAGATAATAGCATTAGGCACATTTCTTCCGGGGCCGATCATGTATTCATCATTATAAAACAGGGCCGAAGAAGAACCTCCATCCAAATTTAAAGCATACTCCATGTTCATCGCCTGCATAATTTCCGCTAAATCCGGAACAGTCGCGGATCTGGCGACAACCAGATAGATTCTTCCTTCTTTATAGGCGATAGCGTTACGCAGGGCTTTTACCTCCAGTTGCGATTTGTCGACTTCCCAATCTATCAATAAATTCTGGTTGTTCTCAATCAGACGCGGTTTATTACCGAGAGCAGCCTGCAGTTTCACTCCATATTTTTCTTCAAAACTCTTCACTCCGACGAATTCCCTGCTATCTTTAAAATAATAAAATTTATTGTTTTCGTCAAAGGCCATGATCGGTCCGGTTGTCCAATATTTTAACTGGTCTTCATTTATTAATTTTCCCAAACGAGAATTATAAACTGGAAAAAAATAATAATTAGCCGCTCCACAGCCGCTGCCAGAGCAGAAATAAGTGGCATTAACTCCGGCAAAACCTTTATTCTCAATAATATATTTAATAAGCGGCTTGGCCTGACAATTGCTGTCGCAATCTTCATTGTCGGCTGTATCAGTGATAATTTCCAGATTCGGATCAGATAAATCTATTTCTACCACATCTATAGCAAAACTGCCGCTAGGCGTGGTAATATTTTTCTTGAACTCATAACTGCTATACTGGTCTATAGATTCATTATAACCCAGCTTATGAATTCCCGCCAAATTTTCCCTACTTATCCCCAAAGAAAGCTCTCTCATGATTTTAAAAGCATCAGCCGGACGGCCGAGATAATATTTCTTTAAATCCAAGGGATTTATATACCAAGCCTCGCCGTTCTTTTCTGTTTGTAAAATTATTCTGCCGGAAAGTCTTTTGGCTAAATCAACATCACCCGCCACCGGCATTCCGGCTTGAGCGATTTTTTGAAAATTTTCTTCAGAAATGCCAAGCCCCAATTCTCTCATCACGGCAAAAGCATCGGTCGGACGGCCAAGATAATACCTTTTATTATTTTCCGGATAAACATACCAAGCCTCCCCGTTTCCTTCCACATTTAATAAAATTCGGCCTGATAATTCTTCGGCCAGATTGGCCGCTCGCGAAGAGAAAACGGGAAACAAAAAAGAAAATAAAATGATTATAATTATTTTTTTCAGCATACTATAATTATAGCATAAATTCTTTTTTTATTTTTATCTATTTAATAATATTGACTTTTATATAAAATTATGATATAATTTAAAGTTAATGTTCATTACATTTTTTATAGATAAAATCGGCGAAAAACCGGAAAAACCAACAAAAGGAGGAGTTTCATGCATCGAGACGAGTATTATTACCTCAATTCCGGAGGAAACACAGGGCTTGGCCTGTTTTTCGGCTATGTTCTATGGGCCACCTTCATACTGGCCGGTCCTTCCGATCATCCGGAATGTATGGCAGCAAGAAGTGGGGCAATCATCTATCTGATCCTCGGGCTGACTTTTTTAGCCGTCAAAATCGCTTCCGCGATAAGAAGCGGTAAAACAACGCTGGCGCAGGAAGTCGTATTCGGGTTCAAAGGGGGCGAAGTTTTTGCCGAGCTTCTCATATGGCCAATCATCGCTCTGATTTTCATTTTCCGCGATTCCTATCAGATTTCCTTCAAACGCCAGTACTACGACTGGTACTGGCAGAATTTGAAATCCGAACGGCAAGGCATCCACGTGGCAACAGTGAACGAATGGACGGATGCGGAAACGACCAGACTCGCTAAGAAGGCTGACGAACAAGGAAGAATAATAGCGGAAACCGCCAAACCGGCTCTCCGTGTCGCGACCGTTGGTGCAACGGCAGTGGCCATATCCACCTCTTCGGCTTATCCGCAAGAGGCGAAAAAATCCGAGACGACCGAGGTTCATACGACAATATCCAGCGACCGAGCTGGAGATCGTGTAACCACTATGGACGCCACTCGAAAAAAATCCGGTCTTAAACTCGGACTTTATGTTGTAAACCGAGCGGCGGCGCCAACTAACGGCGACACCAGCACTTCGTTCTTTGGACCGGGAATCACGGTTCCGCCGTGGAAAGGCGTGAGCGCAACCCTGATCATCGGCCCCCAGTTTAACTGGAAAAATGAGGGGAAACTCGCCACCGTCAAGACTTATTGCAACCTTTCTGGAAAATTTGGAAAATTTTCCATATTTTCCAACAACTGGTTCGGATATGGGGTGGAGCAGCGAAGAATCACTGGTTCGCGCCATACCCAAAGCATCGGGATCCCTGACTTACCCTGGTTACAGCCAAGTCTGGAAGAACTCCATGTTCGAGGAGTGGGATTGACCGAACTTTACACTGGTCTGAAGATCAGCTTCGGCCAGTGGCTCGGAAAAAACAGTTTCTTCAGCAAAGCCTCGCTCTTTCCCTACTACAACTGGGTGAAGGGTAGAAAACGCTTTGATATGAGATTACAACTAGTATTTTGATGGTTTTTACCATCAAAAAAACGGTACAGAAATGTGCCGTTTTTTAATTGCCGTCGGGCTGCGCGGAATTGAACCGCGATTACACGCACCCGAAGCGTGCGTAATACCACTATACCACAGCCCGCAAAATAAATTTTCAATTTTATTTTTTTATCAAATCATCTCTTTTTAAAATCTTCTTTACAACTACATACAAAATCACCATAACAATTACAAATGTCAGAGAAGAGCTAATAATTGAACCAATATCAAATCTGGCGCCGGCGATAAAAAAAGCTAAGTTAGAAAATTTATCTCCCGGGACTATTAAATCAATAAAGGGGGTAAATAAGCCTTTAACAATTGAATCAATTAAATCTTTTGAAGTTTGAGCAACGATAACGCCAATTGCCAAACCGATTACCGAATATTCTTTTAAAAATTCAAGTAAATCTTTAGCAAAACTTTTCTTTTTTTCTGTTGAAATTTCCTGTTTTTTTTCTTGTTCCATATTTTTATATGATTACAAATTTACAATATAATATAAATAATTTAAAGCGAAGTGGTGGACTCGGCGAGAATCGAACTCGCGCCTCCGCAATGCGAATGCGGCGTTTTACCACTTAACCACGAGCCCCGGAAACTGCCGTTATTTCTGAATATTCAATAATACGATATTCTCTATTGCAATATCTTTCAAAGGATGATCATTTTCATTAACCTCCGTTGCTTCAATTTTATCAATTACGTCCATTCCATTTTCTATATAACCAAAATTTGTATGATGTCCATCCAGCCAGGGAGTTGATTCGGCCGTCACTATAAAAAATTGCGAACCATTGGTATTCGGTCCGGAATTAGCCATCGCCAAACTGCCTCGAACTAATTTGTGGTTATTGAATTCGTCATCAAATTTGTATCCTGGTCCGCCCATGCCGTCGTTTGACCAATCATCGTCTTTACTGTTCGGATCGCCACCCTGAATCATAAAATCTTTTATCACTCGGTGAAATTTCGTGCCGTTATAAAATCCTTTTTTGGCTAAATCTAAAAAATTTTTAACCGTTTCGGGAGATTCATCTGAATAGAATCTTACACTTATATCGCCAAAATTTGTTTTTATTATCGCCTGATTTATTAAACTTGTTTCATCTTGAGCGTTCTCTGGAGCGGAAGAGGCATTTTCTTCTGTTGGTTTTACCGTTACTCCCAAAACTTCTCCTGCCATATTCGCTTTGTCCGCCGCTTCGCTTTCGCTATAATTGCTATTCGCCGATGGCGCTTTTTCAGATATTTCGCTTGTTTTGTTCTGACCGCAGCCAGAAAGAATTGTTAAAGTCATAAATAAAAAAAATATTTTTTTCATAAATTTATAAAAATAAAGTAATATTACTTTTTTAGTAGAATTGCCTTTAAAATGATTTTTTTGGAAATTTCCCGTTCTGATTTTATCATTTTTCTGCCAATTGGTATAATCTTCTTCCAGCTTCTTTCTAATTTTTCTCCCAGCCACTTTGCCCCTTCTCTGGTTTTATATTTATGAATGCCGAAAGCGAGATAAAACATATCCGCTAATTCAGTGAAATGTGACATAGCATCTGCCGAAGCCAAAATTTTTTCTTCTAAACTTTTCTTCTTCATTTCCACGCTTCCGCGGTGATTTATTATACATTTCTTTATTAAATCTATTTTTTCTGACGGGAAATCCAAATCATTCAATATCTTATCAGCTAATCTGGCGCTGTGCAAGTGATGTTTTTTATAGAATTTATAATTTAAAATTCCAGAATAATCATGAAGATAGGCCGCTAATTCCAGGACTTCTAAATCAGCTTTTAAGATTTTTCCTAAATGTAAACTATGCTTCGCCACCGGCACTATATGATATTGCCAGGCCGTATAAGAAAAATTATTATTAGCCGAATAACAAGCATCTTTTACGATTCTTTTAACCTCGTCTCTGATTTTTTTGTAATTATATTTCTTCATGTTTTATTACTTTTCCCTCATCGTCAAAATAAAATCTTTTATGCTGGTACTCGCCTTTCAATAAATTTTTAAGCCAATATTGGTCGTCATCCCACATCTTTTCCAAAGGTATTTCATCAATTTTAAACCAGCGCAATTCTCCTTCTCCTAAATCCTTCGGTTCTCCCGTCCATTCATGGCAAATAAAAACATGGGTTAAAAAATTTGAAGCTTCATTATTCACAAAAATAAATTCCAATTCGCCCATTTTCTTCAAACTTTTTATATCCACATTTGTTTCTTCTTTAAACTCTCTTATTGTTGATTCCTCAATAGTTTCATCTTGTTTCTGTTTTCCGCCCGGTCCGTTCCATTTTCCCATACCAAACCCCTTGCTCTTACATTGGAGTAAAATCTCGCCCTTGTCATTAAAAATATAACAAAGATTGGCAATAAAAGGGAACATAGGGATTAGTTAATTTCTAATTTTAAATTTCTAATTTCTAAACAATTTTTAATGATTTAATTCTTCAATTTTCAAACCTAGTAATACAAACAATTAGAAATTAAGAAATTAAAAATTGTTTGAAAATTGAAAATTAGAAATTGAAAATTTTTATATTACATATTTACAAGTTCGTAATTTCGATTTCCTAAACCAATCTCCTTTCCATGTTCCAACTGTTCATCTCCCTTTTGTTTCTCAAAATTCTCACATTGCTTTGCAACCAAATCATAAGACGCTTGATCAATTGCTACCGGGTCGGCCGAAACTAAAACCCCGATGTCTTCCGTCATTTTTTCCATCTTTTCTCCGGCGCAATCGCATTTTTCTGTAATATTTATCAAAAAATTTACAAAAAAACACTGCCTGCTTTGCGTCCCGGCCAAAGCATATTCTGCTAACCGCTCGCGAAAAACTTTTATATCTTTTCCTCCCCAGGGAATGCCGATAGCGCCAGTTGGACAGACCGAAATACATTTTGAACAGCTTATACAGATTTCCGGATTTATCTCCGCCTTTTTTTCTGAATTAAAAGAAATAGCCCCGACCGGACAATTATTGAGACACGCCCCGCAAGCAATACATTTTTCCTCTTTCACCTTGTGCTTCATAAAAGCGTGTTGAGCCAATTTTCCTCTACGGCTCGCCAGGCCCATGCTTAAATTTTTTATGGCGCCGCCAAAACCGCCGGTAATATGACCCTTGAAATGCGAAACGACCAAAAGCGATTTATATTTTTCCAAATTTTTTCCCAAATAGCATTCGGAAAAATGTTTTCCCTTGATACTCTCCGCCAAACTGTCATCGCCATCTGGACCGTCCAAAAAATCAATCGGCGCAAAATCAAAACCGTGTTCTCTGGCTAAATCCAGATGAGTTTTCGCTTTTGAGCGCGGGCTCTTATATAATACGCTGCATTCCACCAAGGTAGGATTTTCTACCATGCTTGCTATTTTTTTTACATAGGAGGCTGGAAGATAAGTAATGTTGCCCTCTTCGCCAAAATGAACTTTTATCCCCAGGGGTGAAGAAAACTTTGGCAATAAATCTTTTATTTTTTCTAATTCGTTTAATTTAACAAAATAGACTTTTTCTTTGTTCATAAATACATATTTTATTATTTTCTATCAATCTAGAGAATTATTTCACCCAAAAATCTTTTTTTAGCTCTTGATCATCCTCTATTTTCCTTTCTTCAATTTTATCTTTAGCCTTTTTCCGCAATTCTTCCAATTCCATTAAACTTAATTCCCGGCTTCTTTTTTCTAAATATTTCTTGTTATTTAATTTTGGGTCTTCAATCACCTCAGACAAAAGCACGTCTAAAATCGCTCCAATTTTTGGTCCAGGAGATATTTTTAAAAATTTGATTAAATCATCGCCGTTAATTTTGAGCATTTTTACAGAAACCGGATCTTTCCTAACTTTTTCCATCATATATTCCAGGTGGCGCAATTTGTAAGGCTTAGCTTTCGGCACGCCAGAGCCAAGACGGTCGGCAATCCGCAAATCAATTAAATCTTTCAAATTTTTTTCTCCGGTTTTTTTTATCAAACGCCTGACAGAAGCTTCTGTGACTTCTCCGACATTATAATAAAACATATGATTGCGTATCAGATTGGCAATCCGATCATTATCTTCATTTGAAAATTTTAAGCGATTCATTATTTTTTTTGCCACTTTGGCGCCGACAATATCGTGATTATAGAAAGTAGCATCTCCGCCGATAAATTTTTTTGTTTCCGGTTTGGAGATATCGTGGAGAAGCGCGGCAAATTTAACCTGCCAATCTTTGCTTGGACAATATTTTAAGGACAAAACACAATGGTTAAAAACCGTATGGATGTGATGATGATTTTGGTCTACGCCGACTCCTCGTTCTAATTCCGGCAAAATATACTGCAATAATTTATTATTATAAAGAGACATAATCCCTTCATAAGCCTTTTCGGTTTGCAAAATTTTTATCAATTCTTCCCGAATTCTTTCCTGAGAAACAAATTTTATTCCGCCCGCCATTTTTTTTATTGCTCTTTCCGTCTTAGCTTCAATAGCAAATCCAAGCTGGCAAGAAAATCTAACCGCTCGCATCAAACGCAAAGCATCTTCCTTAAACCTATCTGCCGGCTCCCCAACTGCTCTGATGATTTTTTTCTCCAAATCTTTCCTTCCCCCAAATAAATCAACTAATTCATATTTTCGATTTTCAATTTCCGATTTCCGATTTAAATTGACAATCTTCATCGCCATGGCATTAACTGTAAAATCACGCCTTTCCAAATCTCTATCCAAATTATCTTCAAATTTAATTTCGTCGGGATGACGGCGGTCGCTGTATCCTTGTTCACTGCGATAAGTAGTTATTTCCACCACATTTTCCGTTTGGCCGTTTTTATTTTTTATCGGCAGTATCACCGTGCCAAAAATATTTTCATATTTCCCGTCTGGAAAAATTTTAAGAATCTGCTCTGGCCGGGCATTAGTGGTGATATCCCAATCTTTCGGCTCCTTATCCATCAACAAATCACGCACGCATCCGCCTACGATATAAGCTTCAAAGCCCGCTTTTTCCATATCTTTCCCTATATTTTTTACAAATTCCGGTATATTCATATGTTTACATTATAACATAAAAAGCCAATTTTTAAATTGGCCCCTTCTTTTCTAAACAATAATATAAAATATAATTTTAGTCAAAATTTAGTAAATCTTTCCAGCTTTATAATTTTTTATAATTCCCTCCGTATTATCAAGCATTTTTTCTGGTAAATTATCCAGACTATACCATTTCCATTCTCGACATTTATCCGGCTCCATTATTTTCGGAATGCCTCCCTTATATTCAGCTTTGACTCCCAGGCCGAGATAATGTTTGTTATCTGTTTTTATATAGCGTAATTCATCATAAACGGAAATCAATTCAAATTCATCCGCATCTAATCCTGTTTCCTCTTTTACTTCTCTCTTGGCAGTTTCAAAAATAGTCTCTCCAAAGTCTAAATGCCCGCCTGGAAAACTCCATTCACCCGCACCGTGCGAACCTTGGCGCAAGCCAAGAAGAACTTCCCCTTTTTCATTTTGAATCATCACGCCGACGCCAACGCGCGGATATTTTTTTTCCTGCATGTCATTCTGAGGAGGAGCGTAGCGACGACGTAAGAATCCCGTCATACACGCTCCGTACTATTTTATTGAAATTATTAGACTCTTCTCAACCATTTTAAAACCGCCCAAGCGATTAAACCGCCGGCAATAGCCGTGGCAAATTGCGGCCAGCTCATCATTTGCGCCACTTTGATAGCCAATTCTTGTTTTATCAATAATTCGCCGATAAAATTCACGCTCAAAAGTAAAAATAAAAATTTTAACCCAGCGCCGACAATAACTCCCAACCAATATCCTTTTATCTCGTTTTTATTTTGATTATAAAACCAATCAATG
>Ga0265297_10006160_pt1 | contig 17623 bp, 22 predicted proteins | sample Munlanlwell13791_FD_192502 | JGI IMG/M metagenome (GOLD analysis project Ga0265297, IMG submission 192502) | Leachate microbial communities from a municipal landfill in Southern Ontario, Canada - Leachate well 137-91 | ecosystem: Engineered > Solid waste > Landfill > Unclassified | place...
GCGTTAGAAGAAGTGGAAAATCAACTCTTTTGAAACAATTTTCAGAAAAACTTAATGGAGATTTTTATTATATTAACTTTGATGACGAAAGGTTGATTGATTTTAGCGTTTCTGATTTTGATAGATTATTGACTGTTTGGAAGAAAAGTCACCAATCAAAAAATATATTGATTGATGAAATACAAAACATAGAAAAATGGGAAAGATTTATAAGAAGGATTTATGAAGAGGGCTACAAGATTTTTATAACCGGCTCCAATGCCAAGTTGTTGTCTTCTGAGTTATCAACGCATCTTACGGGAAGGTATTTCAAAATTGAGGTCTACCCATTTTCTTTTAAGGAATATTTAATCTTTAATAATATAGAATTTGAGAAAGTATCATCGTCTAATAGAATTAAAGTTATGAAAGCGTTTGATAATTATCTTGTTAGTGGAGGATTTCCTGATTTTATAAGATATAAGGACGAGGAATTTCTAAAAAGAACATACGAAGATATTATATATAAAGACATTATTACTCGTTTTGGTGTAAAAGAGGTAGTTGCCTTTAGAAAGGTTTCATCTTTTGTTTTTTCTAATTTTACAAAAAGAATATCATATAAGAAAATTGCTGAAAATTTGGAGATTAAAAGTCCAATATCAGTAAGAGACTATATTGGATTTTTACAAGAGTCGTATTTGGTCTTTGAGTTGTTTAGGTATGATCATTCTCTTAAAAAGCAATTTGTTTCTGATAAGAAAATATATGTTATTGATAATGGAATGAGAAATATAGTGTCATTTCATTTTTCAGAAGAAAAAGGAAGGCTTCTGGAAAATCTAATATACATTGAACTAAAAAGAAGGGGACATAATATATTTTTTGATAAAGGAAAAAATGAGTGCGACTTTTTGATTGAAGAAAAAGGAAAAATAATTGAAGCAATTCAAGTTTGCTATTTTCTAAACGAAGAAAATAAAGAAAGAGAGATGACTGGACTAATAGAATCACTAAAAAAGAATAATTTAAAGAAGGGAACGATTGTTACCTATGCTGATGAAGAAGAAATTAATTATGATGATTTTACTATTAATATAGTTCCCGTAGTCAACTTCTTGACAACAAAAATTTTATGAATATAATATAATTATCACTCTGATAATTTAATTGATAATAATAAATAATTAATAAAAAAATATGAAAATAAAACCATTATCTAATAATGTTATAATCGAACAATTTAAGGAGGAAGAAAAAACAAAAGGAGGTATTCTTCTTCCTCAATCAGCTGAAAAAGAAAGACCACAACAGGGCAAAGTTGTTTCTGTTGGTCCAGGCAGGACAAATAATCAAGGAAAAATCATTCCAATGAATGTTAAAAAGGGGGATATAGTGCTTTTTAGCAAGTATAGTCCTCAGGAAATTAAAGTCGAAGATAAAGAATATCTTGTCTTAAAAGAAGAAGATATATTAGCAATAATTGAATAAAAAAATATGGCAAAACAAATTTATTATTCTGAAGAAGCAAAAGCAAAATTAAAAGCTGGTGTTGATAAACTAGCGGATGTAGTAACAGTGACATTAGGACCAAAAGGCAGAAATGTCGTTTTAGAAGAAAGTTTTGGTTCTCCAACAATCACTAATGATGGTGTTTCAATAGCAAAAGTTATTGAGTTAGAAGACAAAGCAGAAAATGTTGGAGCAAGCATTGTTAAACAAGTTGCTGAAAAAGCAAATGAGGTTGCCGGAGACGGAACTACAACGGCAACACTATTAGCCCAATCACTAATTAGAGAAGGATTTAAAAATGTAACTGCTGGTTCATGTCCTTTGGCAATTAAAAGAGGAATGGAAATGGCTTGTGTAGAAGTAGTAAAAGAGCTTAAAAAAATAGCTAAACCGATATCAACAGAAGATGAAATGGCACAAGTTGCTACAATTTCAGCCGAAGATAGTAATATTGGGGCATTAATTGCTAAAACAATTACTGAAATTGGAAAAGACGGAGTTGTTACTATTGAAGAATCAAAAGGAATAGGAATTGAAAAAGAGGTGGTAAAAGGACTTCAATTTGATGAAGGATATGTTTCTCCATATATGGTGAGTGACCCCGAAAGAATGGAGGCGGTTTTGGAGGACCCATATATTTTAATTACGGACAAAAAGATTACATCAATTCAAGAAATTGTTCCATTATTAGAAAAAATAGTAAAAGTAGGTGGAAAAGATATTTTGATTATTGCAGAAGGTCTTGAGGGGGACGCACTAACAACATTGATAGTGAATAAGCTAAGAGGAACATTTAATGCACTAGCAGTTAAGGTCCCAGGATATGGAGACAGAAAAAAAGAAATTCTTCAAGACATTGCAACTGTTACAGGTGGGCAAGTAATTTCAGAGGATTTAGGAATAACAATGGAAAATGTTGAGCTTTCTCAATTGGGAAAAGCAAGAAAAGTAATATCTACAAAAGATAATACAACCATTGTTGAAGGAAAAGGCAAAAAAGCAGATATTGAAAAAAGAATTGGTCAAATTAGAAATCAAATTGCGAAGGAAGATTCAAGTTATGAAAAAGAGAAACTTCAAGAGAGATTGGCAAAACTTTCGGGGGGAGTTGCTGTAATAAAAGTTGGAGCGGCAACTGAAATTGAGCAGAAGGCAAGAAAGCACAAAACAGAAGATGCTTTAGCCGCAACAAGAGCCGCTATTGAAGAGGGAATTGTTCCAGGAGGGGGAGTTGCACTACTTCGATGCCAGAAAGCATTAGAGCGATTAAAATTAGAAGGAGAAGAGAAGGTTGGGTTAGAAATAGTAAAAAGAGTCCTCGAGGATCCATTAAGAAAAATATCAGATAATGCGGGCAAAGATGGTTCAGTAATTGTTTCGGAAGTTAAAAAGCTACCACTAACAGAGGGATATAATGCTAAAGATGATAAATATGAAGATTTGGTTAAGGCAGGAATAGTTGATCCAGTAAAAGTAGTGAGATCTTGTATTGAAAATGCATTGTCAGCCGCTTCAATGCTTCTAACAACAGAATGTATCGTTGTTGACAAGCCAGAAGAAAAAGGAAAGGATCATCCTCAAATGCCGATGGACTACTAATCTTTGACAAAAAGAAAATAAAAGGGTAGTTTCTTTTCATGAAGAAAAGACACATTGTTGCCCTTTTATTTTTTTATACTTTTTTGATGTAGATATTTGTAGGTAGGTATGTTAGTATAATAATATATGTATATAATATTAGGATTAGCGTTGCTTTTTATTCTTTTAAATATTCTCTTGCTTAAAAGATTTAAAAGTCAGACAAAAACATTTTTAAAAGAGATTAAAAATAGTTTTATTTTTCAATCAATTATAATAGTTAAGCTAATTTCTAGAATATTAAAAAAGATTAAAAAATCTTGAAAATTAGGAATATTGTGTAGCTCAAAAATATTATAATGATTTTAGTTGTCGGAGGAATTAATGGTGATGAGTCTACTGGTGTCAAAATTGTTCGTCGCTTAAGTGTCGTTTTATTAAAACAGATATTAATAAAAGTTTTGGATTAAAGTATTTCAAATCATACGAAGAAGAAATAGTAAAAAAGATGAAATGAAAATATGTAAAGAAACCTTTTTTTATTTGGTATTTTTTTACCAATTCTTTGGTCGAGTAGACTTAAGAAATTAGTTCTTCTTCTCCATAATTCTTAAAATTAGATATCCATCTTTCAAGAGTCCTCTTTCTGCCAGGGAAGAGATGAATAGCATCTTTGAGTCTTATTTCTTTGTTTACAATTGGAAGAACCCAACGAAGTCTTTCTTCTTTTATATTTTTTTGACATTTTAATACTCATTTACTAATTATATCAAAAGTGTCAAAAGTGTTTAGACATTACCTATAAATATTGACATGAGATGTAGTTTCCAATATAACATAGTTAGATTTATAAAAGTCGAAATATTTTTTAGACAAGAATTATTTTTATTATCATAGCAAAGCAAAATAATAAAAATGAAATAGAAAAAGAGAAAAAAATAAAGGAGACAAAAGAAATAAAGCCTGGCTAAATTAAGAAATATTATGAAACAGAATCTTGGATGTTTTCTTCTTGTGGATATTGATTTTTTTCAGATTGTTAATTTAAGAAATATAAGTTTTAATTTTGGTAAAAATAAGACTAAATATTAATTTTAAAATTGAAAAAGAAAGAATAATCTTTTTCGAGGATTTGTTTTTTCAAGCGAACAGAAAGACTCCCTTTATAGCTCTATTGATAATTTAAATTATACAAAAAATAATCGGAAAACGAATAAAAAAATATGCAAAGAAATAATAAATATTATATTTAGTGAGTATCACTTTAAAGAAAAATCACCAAGTAAAATTTTAAATGTATTACCCGATCCTGAATTGCTTAGCAATTTAAAAAGAAAAAGTAAAAATAATCTTTATGTATCAAACAATAATTAAAAATTTAAAAAAAGAAATTGATAGCATAGCTTCTATGGAGGAACTATCAAAAGTAAGAAATAAATATCTTGGCAAAAATGGCTTAATTAAAATATCTCCAAATATAAAAAATTTGAGCATTCCAGAGCGAAAAAAATTGAGTTTCGAATTTCATAATCTTAAAGAAGCCACAGAAAAGATAATTTTTGAAAAAGAAAGAGAACTTAATAAATTTCACTCCTTAGAATTATTAAAAAATGATGCTGAAGAGTTAGATTTTAATATTCCTAAAATTGGACATTTACATCCCATAACTCAAACTGTTAGAATGTTAAATAATCTTTTTATTGAAATGGGATATAGCGTTATGGATGGACCAGAGATTGAAACAGATGATTATTGTTTTAAGCGCTTAAATGTTCCAGAAGATCATCCCGCAAGAGATATGCAGGATACGATTTATATCAAAGAGCCTAATTATCTTTTAAGGACTCAAACTTCTTCTGTTGAAGCAAGAGTTTTGGAAAAATATAAACCACCCTTTAAAGTTGTGTGTCCGGGCAGGGTATATAGGAATGAAAAAGTGAATAAAAGCAATCATTTTGTTTTTCATCATTATCAAGGATTTGTTATTTTGCCGAAAATAACTTTGAAAGATTTGTTTGGGACACTTGATTATATTTTCAAAGAAATGTATGGCCCAAATGTTGTTGTAAGATATAGAAATAAATATTACCCAGAAGTTGAGCCTGGTGTAGGTCCTGATATGCAATGTTTTAAATGTAATGGTGCTGGTTGTCCACTTTGCAAGGGAGTCGGCTGGATCGAAATGGGTGGAGCTGGAATAAGACATCCAAATGTTTTAAGGATGGCTGGAATTGATCCAAATAAGTGGATGGGTTTTGCTTTTGGATTGGGATTAGACAGATGGGTTATGGCAAAGTATAATATAGTTGATATAAGGACTTTATTAGGAGGTAATATAGGATATAATCCATACGAAAATGAAAATACTTTATAGTCAAATTAAAGAAATGGTTCCAGAATTAAAAGCGACGCCCAAACAAGTTGGAGAAGTTTTGACGATGATTGGTTTTATGATGGATGATTTTAAGGAGGTTGAATATCTAGGCAAAAAAGATTTTTTAATTAGTTTAGAAATAAGACAAAACAGGCCTGATTGTTTATCTGTTATTGGTTTAGCAAAAGAAGTAGCTGCTTATTATGGACTTACCTTTAAAAATCCTGTTTTTTCAAAAATTAATTTTGGAAATGATAAACTTGCCATAAAGGTTAATGCTGAAAAACAGGTTAAAAGAATTATTGCTGCTAAAATAGAAAATATTAAAAATTATGAATCGCCAGATTGGATTAAAAATTTCTTAAGTTTTTATGGGATAAATAGTAAAAGTTTTTTAGTTGATTTATCAAATTATGTAATGATAATAACTGGTCAACCCTCACATATTTTTGATGCAGATAAAGTTGATGGTAATCTTTCATGGTCTTTAAATGACAAGTTTAAGAGTATGAAAACTTTTGATGAATCAGAAATTAAAATAAAAAAACAATCTTTAATCATTGAAGACGAGGGAAATATTCTTGCTTTGGCTGGAATTATTGGAGGAGATAGAGCTAAAATAGAATTAGAAACAAAATCAATAATCTTGGAGATGTCGGTTTATGAAGGAGCAATAATAAATAAAAATTCAAGAGATTTAAATGTTGCTACGGAGGCTAGTATAAGGTTAGGCAAGAAGCTCGATCCTAATAATTTAGAATTTTCAATGCAATTTTTAATTTCACTTATCTTAAAATATTGTGGAGGTCAAGTTCAATCAGCTCTTTTTGATTATTATCCTCAAAAATATTTTTCTAAAAATATTACTTTTGATCCAATGTTGCCTGGTCTTTTTGCTGGTGTAGATATTTCCCCAGAAGAAGCGCAGAAAATTTTAAAAAATCTTGGATGCAAGATTAAAAAAAGAAATAAAAAATTAATTGTAGTTCCTCCAACAAATAGAACTGATTTAGAAATAAAAGAGGACTTAGTGGAGGAGGTTGTTAGAATTTTTGGATATTACAACATTCCTTCTGATAAGATTCCTGTATTAGAGGTTGTTCCTAAAATAACACCTAAAACAGTTTATTTATCAGAAAAAATTAGAGATATTATGCAAGCTAGTGGTTTTGATGAGATTCTTTCGTTGCCGTTGGTTGCAAAAGAAATAAATTCAGAAACGAAATACAGAGATATAGAAATTATATCTACTCAAAATTCAATCAATGAAGATTTTCCAGAATTAAGACAGTCTTTAGCAGTTGGCTTGATTTTACAATTAAAAAATTATTTGAAGCTTGGTGTAGAAGATATAAAGATATTTGAAATTGGAAAAATTTTTGAAAAAATAAATAATAACTACACAGAGAAAGAATATTTAGGTATTTTAGTTAAGTCAGATCAAAAAAATATATCGGGAATAAAACAAAATATTGAAATTTTATTGAGATCATTAGGCGTTCGGAATATAAAATATTATTCCTTGAAGGAAGGGCCAGGAATTGCTAATCCTTACTCTGTTTTTAATATTGTAATTAATAAAAAAATAGTTGGCATATTATATAAATTAAATATTCCTAAAATTAATAATGCTTATTTTGCTGAAATTAATATTGAAGAAACTTCAAAGATAATTGAAAAAAAGAATAATTATTCAACTTTTGAAATTACTCAAAAAATAGTTACATTAGATGCAAATGTTGAATTAAAAAAGGAAGAATCAATTTATGATTATTTGGAGAATATTGAGAAAAAAATAAATAAAGAAAATATAATATCATTAAAGATTTTAGATTTTTTTCCACTAAATACAAAAATTCGTTATACCATAAGGGCATCTTATAAAAATCTTTCTGATCAAGATGCTAAAAAATGTCACTTATTAGCGTTTAATTTAAAAAATATATAATTTCTTTTAAAGGGATGCATAATGACAATGAGCAATTAATAAGCTTGGTTTGTGGTGAAAATATTGGTAGCACTTGGTTAAACCTGGTTGATGTTGTATTGAGTAGAGGGGCATTAGATTTTGATGAGGGAAGAGAAAGAATTTATCTTCGAAGCGTAGTAATTCGGTCATTGACGCAATTATTTCCTGATATTTTTTTGAAAAAGAAATTGGAGTTCTTAAAAATTCAAAGAGAGCAGCAAATTTTATTGAAAAAGATTTAATAGAGTCATCTTTTGTTAAAATATATAAAAATACTGGAGCTAGGATTTATTTTGAGAAGAGCCCCAAGAAACTTCTTAAAATGATGAAACTTATCTGATAATAATTTCAATATATTTATTTTAGGTTCATGATTTATTATGAAAACAAAAGCTTGAAAATTGGCTACATATAGTGTAGGATAATTACATAATCAATTAATAAATTAAAAATATGACAACAGAATTAATGATAATTGTAGGGATTGTAGTAGTATTGTTGCTATATATAATCCTCACATATAATGGTCTTGTAGCTTTGAGAAACAGAGTAAAAGAGGCCTGGTCAGATATTGATGTTCAATTAAAGAGAAGGTACGATTTAATTCCTAACTTAGTTGAGGTGGTTAAGGGCTACGCATCTCATGAAAAAGAAACTCTTGAGAAAGTAATTACTGCTAGAAATGTAGCAATGTCAGCTAATGGAGCAAAAGAAAAAGGGGAGGCAGAAAATATCCTTTCAGGAGCATTGAAGAACTTATTCGCTTTGTCAGAAAATTATCCTGACTTAAAAGCATCAACTAATTTTTTAGAATTACAAAGAGAGTTGTCTGATACAGAAAATAAAATACAGGCAGCAAGAAGATTCTATAATGGTAATGTTAAAGATTTTAATACAAAAATAGAAACGTTCCCAGCAAACATTATTGCCAATATGTTTAATTTTAAGGCAAATGACTTCTTTTCAATTGCTGATGAGGAAAAAGAAAATCCACAAGTAAAATTTTAATAATATGAAAAACTTTTATAAGAGTGTGATAAAGCAAAGAAAGAAGATAGAGAAGAAGAATAAGGGTCTTTCTCCAAAAGAAAAAAGAAGGAAGAAGATAAAATAATTGCTTATTTATGGCTACTTTATATAATATAGCTGATTCTAACAATAGAAAAACATTCTTTTTAATTACTATTTTTCTAATCTTTGTCATTCTTCTAGGATGGCTTTTTAGCTATGTGCTAGATAGCACTGTTATATTATACATCGCTGTTATTTTCAGCATTGCAACCAGCATTTCTTCTTATTGGTTTTCTGATAAGATTGTTTTGAGTGCTACTAGAGCACAACCAATAAAAAAGGAAGATAATCCAGAACTATATAGAATCGTTGAAAATCTTGCTATCACGGCTGGTATCCCAATGCCTAAAGTATTTATACTAAATGAAGCACAACCAAATGCTTTTGCCACAGGTAGAGATGAAAAACATGCTGTTGTCGCTGTTACAAAAGGACTACTAGGAAAACTAGAAAGAAGTGAAATTGAAGGAGTTATTGCTCATGAAATGGCACACATTAAAAACAAAGATATACTTTTACAAACAGCGGTTGTTGTTTTGGTAGGAATTATTGTTATTTTGTCTGACTTCTTTTTAAGAATTAGTATGTGGGGAGGAGGGGACAAGGATAAAAATATCTTAGCGATTGTTTTAGGTATTATTGCCGCAATTTTAGCTCCAATTGGTGCTTCATTAATACAATTATCAATATCAAGGAAAAGAGAATTTCTAGCTGATGCATCAGGTGCATTATTAACCAGATACCCAGAAGGTCTTGCTAGCGCTCTTGAGAAAATATCTTCTGATGATTCTCCATTAAGAACAGCTAATAATTCCAATGCTCATCTTTTCATATCTTCACCACTAAGAGGCAAAAGTAGTAAGGGATGGTTTAGTAAATTATTTTTAACTCATCCTCCAATCGAAGAGAGGGTAGCAAATCTTAGAGGAATGAAAATATAGGAGAGGTGCTCCGAATGGTAAGGAACACGCTTGGAAAGCGTGCGCTCGCAAGGGCTTGCAGGTTCGAGTCCTGTCCTCTCCGCCAATAGAAGTTTTACACTTTTTTCTAAAGTTTTTTTAAAAAAGTTCTTTATTATTAATTTTAAAAATTATGAAAACAACAAAAAATATTTTAATTATGATAATATTATGCTTTTCTTTTGTGGGAATAGCGAGGGCTGATTCTGGTCCATTAACCAGACAAACTACTTTCTATTTTCAGCAAAACGGGCAACCAGTGATGCAAGCAGTAACATTTAATATTAAATGTTATGGGACAAGTATGATGGGTAGTGGAAATAAATTATTAAAAATTTCAGAAATTTCAGAAATATGTCAAGAATACGGTTGTAAATTTAACACAAACAATCTCTTTGAGGTTTATAGGCAAAATACAGAATATTGTGACATAGAGGGAGAAGTGAATGGACAAAATTTTTTTGTAAGTAATTTTGTAGGGGATAATCTAAGTGGATTAAATTGTCATTATGCTGATTATGATATTTCAAACGATGGTAGATATTATAGGGAAACGCCAGAATATAAAAGTTGCTATAATGCTGTTGTGAAAGAATATTATCCTTCATGGAACGGAGAAAAAGATGGCAATTTAGGAAAATTTTTATGTGACCAATACAAAACTTATGAAAAATTAATTCCAACAACAATATCAACTGAACCTAATGGGCCTTGCTATCATCGTGAATATATAATAAAAGACGATATTTGCTATCAAATCCCACAAGATTATTTTGATTGTATTGCAGAAATGAACGCAAAAAAGGCACTTTGCAAACAAGAACAATATTTAGAAGATGTGACTTCAGAACTTGCGATGGATAGCAATGGTTATCTATTTGAACAAATATGCGAAATCATAGTTAATATTCCCGCTCCCGCTAGTGTTTCTAATGTAAATAATCAAGAAAATCTTAATACACAACCAACACAAATTACGAACGAACAACCACATAAAGATATTTTCAGTCAAATAGGTGATTTTTTTAGGTGTTTATTTTTGAAAATATTTGGTAAGTCCTGCTAATACTATGTCTTACGGATTTTTCTTTTTTATTTCTCTTTTGCTTACGTTAGTTGTTGAAATTCCAGCATTGTTTATTTTGGCAAAATATTTATTAAAGGTAAAAGTACCAGCAAGAGAAATATTATGCTGGGGGTTTTTTGTAAATTTATTTTCTTTTCCTTATTTGTGGTTTGTTTTTCCTCTTTTTATTTCATCACAGAATTATATTGTGATTGGCGAGGCCTTAGTTGTTCTAATGGAGTCAGTAATTTTGCTTAAAGTATTGAAAATAAATTTCAAAAACGCTATTATTTTATCTCTAATTGTAAATGTTGCATCTTATCTTATTGGATTGATTGTGTTTAGATAATCATATTTGAATAAAATAGCTAATAGAAATTTATTCCAGACATACATTAATAATAGAAAATTAAATTGCTTTCTAAATAAGACCATGATAAATTAGATATAGATAATTTATAAATAATCCCAGTTTTTATGAAAATAGTTATTTGTGGAAGTATGAAATTTTCTAAAGAAATGTTAAAGATAAAAGAAAAATTAAATTCTTTAGGATTTGATAATGTGGTTGTTCCTCGTAATGCTGATAAATATGCTTCTAATCAATTAGCTGAAGAGAATAGTTATGAATCAATAAAAAATAAAATTGAAGAAGACTTGATTCGTTCTCATTATGAAGAGATAAAAAGTGCTGATGCAGTTTTAATTGTTAATTATGATAAAAATGGGATAGCTAATTATATTGGTGGTAATTCTTTCTTAGAGGCGGCCTTTGCTCATGTTTTAAAGAAAAAGTTATACCTTTTATTTGAAATTCCAAATATGTCTTATTCAGATGAATTAAAAGCAATGCAGCCAATAATTTTAAATAATGATTTAAGTAAGATTATTTCTTAAAATGCTTGTAATATATTAATGTTATACAATAATATTATAATAACAATATTAAACATATGAAAAACAAAATTTATATAGTCATCATTTTAGTAGCATGCTTTGTTTTAATTGGAGATGTTTTTGCTGGAATGCCAAAAGAGGGGAATGGCCAAAATAATAGACAAATTCAAAACAATGAAGTGGGACAACAAGTAAGAAGCCGAGTTGCTAATACCGTGCAAGAAATGTTACAAGTTGCAGAAAGGAATGAGGGTATAGGTAGTCAGATAAGAGTAATTGCTCAGAATCAGAATCGGAATCAAGAAAGAATTGAAAGCGGTATCCAAAAAATTAAGAGTAGAAATTCTCTTACAAGATTTTTTGTTGGTCCTGATTATAAAGAGATAGACAAGGTTAAAGGGATAATAGAACAAAATAATCAACAGATTGAACAGTTGATTCAGATTAAAGATCAATTTATTGAATCAGGTGACAAGGAACAATTAACCGAACAGATTGGATCATTGAAACAAGCTAATCTAGAAGTAGAAGATTCTTTACAGGAAATGCAAAAAGGATTTAGTTTGTTTGGTTGGCTATCCAAACTGATCTCAAAGTAAGAAATACTTGACATTTTGTAAAGTATTTTATACAATTATGGCATAATAATAATAAATAAAATATGTCATATAAAGCATTTAGAGGTCTTAGGATATTAGTAATTATCTTCGTATTATTAACAATGAGCATTGCTATAACATTAGAGAATGCAATTTTAGCAACATCAGCGGTGGCTATTGGAATAATTGCAATGCTTACAATTAAAAGAAATGTTAAAGAAATAAAAACAGATGAGATGATACAAAATATTGCTCAGAAATCAGCATGGTGGGCATATAATATATTTATTCCTTTCTTAGCCATTTTATCAATCTTTCTTACGGTAGATAATAAAGAAGGATCTGATTTGTATAACTTAGGAGTTACTTTGAGCTATGTAGTATTAATTCATATAGCACTTTATTTAATTGCATTTTTATACCTTAAGAAAAAATATATCTCAGATGAAAAACAAAATTAAAATATTAAGAGCTGAAAAGGGAATAACTCAAGAAGAATTAGCAGAAGCGGTAAATGTAACAAGACAAACTATTATTGCCATAGAGAAAAACAAATATGTTCCATCGCTGGAGCTTGCTTTTAGAATTGCAAGATACTTTGATAAGGGGATAGAAGAGGTTTTTGAGTATTAATGTTTGAATTATTTACATAGCTATTGACAAGAAAACTTACATAACATAGAATGAAATTAATATTATTATGCTTGGAGAATTTATAAAAGAACAACGGATAAAGAAAAAAATGACGCAAGAATATCTTGCATCAGAACTTGGAATTTCTCGTCCGACATATTCACAAATTGAGCTTGGAGCAAGGGAGCTTACAATACCTGAAGCAAGAAAGATGGCAGCTGTTTTTAATATTTCATTGGAAGATTTTCTTGCTGAAAAAGAATCAAAACAAAATGTTATTCTTGAGAAGAAAACTGCTCAAAAATCAGACAATTTAGAAATTCGTGTTACAGAGAAAAATCTTGATAAATTCAAGCAGGTTTTGCTTTATATATTAAACAAAGTTGGAGGAAAACCAAACATTGGAGAGACAGTATTGCATAAGCTCCTTTATTTTATTGATTTTGATTATTACGAAAAATTTGAAGAAAATTTAATGGGAGCAACTTATATTAAAAATCACCATGGTCCAACTTCTGTTGAACTTGGGGTAATAATACAAGAGATGCAAGAACAAGGGGAGATAGAAGCTGTAAACAGTCAATACTTTAAGTATTCTCAAAAGAAGTATTTGCCACGAAAGCGTCCTAATCTTGATATTTTATCTGCACGTGAAATTGAACATATTGATAATGTGTTGGCGCGTCTTTCTGATAAAAATGCCGCAGAGATAGAAAGTTATTCACACGAGGACATTCCCTGGAAGTCCGCGCGTGATGGTAGTCCAATTTCTTATGAAAGTGTTTTTTATCGTGATGATCGATATTCTGTAAGAAATTACGACGATGAGCTTTAAAGAGTTACCAGAATTTCAAAAAGAAATTAAACGATATAGCAAAAGATATAAATCTTTGTTTGATGATTTAGAACAATTTTGTGACGTAGTTTCTGTTAATCCACTTGGTAACAGTAGACATTTCAATATCATTACTCAAAATGATATTCTTTTTATCGTTAAAGCTCGGTTATTTTGTCGTTATTTGAAGGGCTCATCTCTTCGTATTATCTATGCCTATTTCAAAGAAGATCAACAAATTGAATTTATTGAACTTTATTTCAAGGGCGATAAAGAAAATGAGGATAGAAATAGAATTAAAAATTATTTAAAAAGTTTTCAAGACAAATGACTTATTGTTATTAATTATAAATTTGGTATAATGTCTGTGAAAAGATATTAAAATATGGAAAAACTTAATTCAAAAACAGAGGAGATCATCCTTGTAATACTGGCTTTACTTGTTCTATCCTTTTCAATGTTTAATCCCACCGTTTCTGTTATTTTGGCAATTAGTGGTTTGATTATTGTCTTATTATACAATTATCTAACAAGAAAGAAATGATACTAATTACAGGAAACAAAAACAAAGTCAAAGAGTTTGAATTTATTTTAGGATTTAAGATTGAAAATATTAATTTGCAATTAGAGGAAATACAATCAATTGACGTTGAAGAAGTAGCAAAACATAAAGCAAAATCTGCATTTAATATATTAAAAAAGCCAGTGATTGTTGAAGATACAGGGCTTTATTTTGAAGAATTAAATGGATTGCCCGGGGCCTTAATTAAGTTTTTTGTTAAAAACATTTCATTAGAAAAAATATGTTCCTTAATTAAGGAAAATAGAAAAGCAAAAACAATAACATGTATTGTTTTTTTTGATGGCGAAAAAGAAATTATCGCTAAAGGAGAAACAAAAGGAAGTATTGCTTTAAAACCAAAAGGGAATAATGGTTTTGGATGGGATCCAATCTTTATTCCTGAGGGGTATAATAAGACATTTGCAGAATTAACCTCAGAAGAAAAACAATCTAAGTTTATGCGTCAAGAAGCTATTGCTGAATTGCGAAAAAAATTAATAACCTGACAAGTTTTTAGTTTTTAGTGCATAATTGGAGCATAAAATAATATAATAAGTATTACTTTATGGGTAAAAATAACACAATAACTTTATCTGCAAAAGAAATAAAAACATTAGAACAGCTTATTGCTAAGCATGGTAATATTGTTGTTTTTGATATGATTCATGAATTAATGAAAAATGAAGGGAGACAGGAAGTTAAAAATTTTATTTCTAATCTAACTAAAAAGGGATGGTTAATTAGGATTAAGCGTGGGTCTTTTGTTATTTCTGATATTTCTAATCGTGGCACTGTTAATCTCAATCAATTGACAATAGCTCAAATTATTAATAGCCGTTCATATATATCATTTGAGGCAGCGCTACAGTATTATGGATTATTTGATCAATACCTAAGGGTGATTACTTCTATTAGTGAAAAAAAGACATATAGTAAAGAATTTTCTAACTGGAAATTTAGATATATAAAAACAAAAAAAGGATTGTTTAATAATTACAAGGAGTTTAATATGGATGGACGATTAGTTAAAATAGCTAGTAAAGAAAAAGTTATTTTAGATTTTTTAACATATAGAAGATCTGTAAGTAGTATTGATTTAATTATTGAAAAATTAAAAAATCATAAAAACGATTTTGATATTAAAAAATTAATAGAAATAAGTAAGGATTATTCAATAACAGTTAGAAGAACACTTGGGTTTATTTTAGATTTAGTTAATGTCGATTATAGTGATTTATATTTAACAGTTAAGGGTGATAAAAACTATAGCTTTATGACTAGCAATAGTAAATTATTTAATTCAAAATGGAGAATTTATATCGACAATAAATTTAAAGACTAATGCAATTAATAACAAAAGAACAGTTATCAATACTTAATAGGCAGAATTTAAAATATCCTTTAGCTATAGCTGAAAAAGATTATTTTTTAGCAATTGTTTCAAAAATAATTTTTGATTCAAGTATAAAAAACAAATTAATTTTTAAAGGTGGAACAGCTTTACATCATGTTTATTTGCCACAATTAAGATTCTCTGAAGATTTGGATTTCTCTAGCAATCTTTAAAAAATTGAATTAAATCAATTAAGAGATATTTTAAATGATTATAATTTTCTTGAAGTTAAAAAAGAATATGTATCTTCATCGACTATAAAAATTGAGAAGCTACAATATTCAGGGCCTCTTGGTCAGCCAAACTCATTAAAAATAGAAGTCGATTGCTTGCAAAATGTTGTTTTGCCACCGGTTGAAAAGGATTATTATAATTTTTATGGAATTAATACGAAAGTTAGAGTAATGGATATTAGAGAGATTATGGCTGAAAAAATAAGAGCAATGAGCGATCGTGCAAGATATAGGGATTTTTATGATTTTGTAATGATAATTAAGAAAATGAAAATAGAAGCAGCTAAATCAGTAGAATTAGTAGGAAAAAAAGAAGTAAGAAGGACTATTAGCAAGGAAAGTATCTTAGAAAACTGGAAAATAGCGAAAACAGAAAAACAAGAAGATATACAAAATATTTATTACACCGAAGGTTTGGAAGACGGGGAAATAGAGATGGAAATAAATAAGCTTGATTTTGAGCCGAATCGAAAAGTTGACGAAATAAACAATATATTGTATACATAGTGTGGTTCTTATGGACTTTGAAGAGTTTGTTATCATTGCATCAAGAGCGTTACGCCATGATCTTATTAATGCTTTGTTCGTTGTGCAAGCACACATTGAATTTTTGAAGGATGATATTAGTCCTGAAAAGTTTAATGTAATTATGGCACAGACGGAGAAGGTCTTCTCCATCATGGAAGTATGGAAGGAGCTTGAGGAGTTCGGAGAAAGCTCCTCATGGCAAGAATTGAAAACCTTACTCTTAAGAGTAAGGACTCAAATGAATGCTCCTCATCTTGAGATAAACACTCAAGATGTGAAAGTGAACACAAATGGACTATTCCAATTTGTGTTTCGCAATCTCATTGATAATTCAATGAGACATGGAGGGAAACCTGATATAGCAATGTCAGTATCGACAAGGATTGAGGATTCCAATCTCATCATTATCTACGAAGATAATGGAATTGGTATCCCGGCGAGTAACAAGTCGCGGATATTTGCTCAGGGATTTGGAAATCATACTGGACTAGGAATGTTCTTTGCTCGTCAAATTATTGAGTTAATGGGAGGCACAATTGTTGAAAATGGTGCTCCAGGAAGAGGAGCAAGATTCGAAATTAAACTACCAAAAGATGCCTACAGAGTATCTAATTGTGACCTATGAAAAATTCATAGGTTTTTTTTGCATTTTTTTTGAAGTATGATATAATGATTTTGGTTCATAATAGATCTAAAAGAAAGAGAGATTATTCACTGGCGCGTCAGTGATTTTTAAGTGGGTTGGTTACAGTCCAGTAGAGATTGTAACCAGTATTCTCTTTCTTGTTTTTACATGGTCTATTGGATGGACTTTTTTTATTATTTAAGATATAATTAGGGTGTATAATTATTGAAAAATATACAAATATGGAAGGATTAAACTTTACAAACAAAGCACAAAAAATAATAGTAAATGCTCAGAATATTGCGCGAGAAATGGGGCAACAACACATTGATGCATTGCACCTTCTTTTAAGTATAATTACAGATAAAGAAAATATAGTATTAAATTATTTAGACAGAAATAGCGTAGACATTGATGATTTACACAGAAAAATAATAAGTTCGTTAGGTAGGATTCCTACTGCTTCGGGAGCTCAGCCAATGGGACAATTCTATCTTACTCAAGATATGGGTCATATTTTAGAAAGAGCAAGGGAAGAAGCAATTAATATGGGAGATGATTTTATTTCCCTAGAGCATCTTTTCTTAGCTATATTATCTTCAGAAACACTAGCTAACGAAGTATTATCTAAAGCACGATTTTTGAGAGAATCAGATGGAAGTGGAAAAATTGACTATTATTCCGCCCAAAAAGCATTTAATGATATTAGAGGAGGAGAAAGAATTACTAGTCCAGATCCAGAAACAAAGCAAAAGGTGCTTCAAAAATACACGAGGAATTTGACTGATTTAGCTAAAGAAGGAAAACTTG
>Ga0265297_10006161_pt1 | contig 17623 bp, 13 predicted proteins | sample Munlanlwell13791_FD_192502 | JGI IMG/M metagenome (GOLD analysis project Ga0265297, IMG submission 192502) | Leachate microbial communities from a municipal landfill in Southern Ontario, Canada - Leachate well 137-91 | ecosystem: Engineered > Solid waste > Landfill > Unclassified | place...
GCAGCTCAACTGGCTCACCAAACCCAGTAACAGTCACTGCCGATATCTCCGGCCTCAGCGCTGGAACTTACAACGGTACTATAACCATAACCGCAACCGATGCCACCAACACGCCTCAAACAGTACCGGTAACCCTATCCGTTCAAGCACCATCGCCTAACTGGCTTACCGGCTGGAACCATCGCAAGCAAATCACCATTGCAGGGTCAACCGCAGGCGCTCAAACAAACTACCAGATGAAATTGACCATCAACAGGTCTACAGGTCCCGATTCCGGCTCCACCGTATATCTCGGAACAAATTGTGCCAGCGACTACAGCGACATAAGGTTTACTAAAGATGACGCCACCACTCTTCTAGATTACTGGATCGAATCATCGGACAGTGGTACTGCTACAGTATGGGTCGAGTTCGATTCTATCCCCGCTTCAACAAATACGGCCAACTTCTACCTTTATTATGACAATAGCTCGGCGCTATCTGCTTCAAATATTCAAAATACCTTCGTCTTTGCCGATGACTTCGATGACGGAACATTAGATACCACAAGATGGACTCTCGGCGGCGGTAACGGAGGCAGCTTCACTGAAACAAACGGCGTCCTTACAATGACAGCAGGAACTTCAAATCAAAAGTATGCCGCCAGCATAAATACTTATAACAATGCCTATGCCCTGCATGCTCGAGCCAGGCTAAATACCGTAACTAATTGCTCCGGATATAGACTTATCGGCTTTGTGACCACAAAGGGAACTACTGCCGCTAAACATTTCACCACAGCCTTCAGATGGCACTACTCAGGCACCAATTTCGAAGCTCTATCAGGTAACGGTAGCAAAGTAGCTTACGCAAATATGCAAGTAGCTGGAGATACCAACTACCATATCTCAGAATGCAGAAGATATGCTGTAAGCGGGACAAACTACGATACCTTTATTATGGATGGCGGTTCCCCCATAACCGGAAACAGACCTACTGCAATAGCACGATATATTTATATCAACTCCCTCGATTACGGCAAGTCAATCATAGTTGACTGGATATTCCTCAGAAAGTTCGTGCCCGTAGAGCCTGCATGGGGAACCTGGGGCAGCGAAGAAACACCATAGCTATTGCTCCTAAAATATGACTAGAATTGAGTCAACCGTCTGCTGGCCTGGACTAGCTCTGGAATAGTTCGTATGGTCGGGGAATACCTCACTATAGAGGGCATTTAACAGCTTTGGACAGTGAATAATTACGACAGCAATTCCTTGGAATATACGAGGTTTTGTAGAGCAACCTTCACCACCATTTCCTAATTTAGCGGAACTTTAATAAGCCAGCGCCATTATTTTGAATTGTTTAATTGACGAGTTCAAACGTCATCGGGAATCTGTTATCTCCTCCAGTCATATAATCTCCGGGGATTTCTTTATAACCGATTCGGACTATCTTTCCTATAATCTCCATACTTACCGTGGTCGGGTCTGTGTTAATAACGTTACCCATTACTCGCCCACCTTCTTCCAGGTCTGCTACTGCCACGATATACGGACCTTGAAATCCAGCAGGAGTTGCATAGCATACAGTAAAACTCCTGATCTCGCCCTTACCTTTGAGCTCGATAATATCCAGATTCTCGCTGCCACATTCAGCGCAAACTTTTCGTGGAGGACAAGTTACCGTGCCACAGTCCTTACATTTAAGCCCTAAGAGTTTACCGTCTTTTAGACCATCTCTCCATACGACGAAAGGCAATTTATATTCCATGATTACCACCCCCTCTTGTAGATAATGTTGGCAATGGAAGCAAAAGGCCCACCTAGAGTATCCGTAAGGCCTATTCGGGCACCATCGACCTGTCTGGGACCGCATCTGCCTCTAATCTGATTAACTATTTCATAACCCTGGGCTATTCCAGTAGCGCCTACCGGATGTCCTTTGGCCTTCAAACCTCCAGATGGGTTAATAGGTATTCTTCCACCTATCTGGGTTTCACCTTTATCCAGGGCATGAGTTCCTTTACCAAAATCGAAGAAACCCAATCCTTCACTGGCTACTATCTCAGCTATAGTAAAACAGTCATGAAGTTCACAAACATCGATTTCTTTGGGAGTTAGTCCCGCCATCTTGTAGGCTTTCTGAACTGATATTTCTCGCGCAACTGGTCTTGTATAATCCTTCTGAGTAATCAGCCCGCCTGAACTTGCCTGGCCAACACCGGCAACAAGTATCGGTTTATCGGTAAGCGTCCTGGCTATTTCCTTGGAAGCCAGTACCATAGCCGCAGCGCCATCAGAGATAGGACAGCAATCATACACCTGTAGAGGTGAAGCAATCATAGCACTATTAAATACTTGTTCTCTGGTGATTTCTTTCTGGAATTGAGCTTTTGGATTTTTGGCTCCATTCTTATGATTTTTGATCGCAACCATAGCCATATATTCCTTAAGTTGTGGTAGCGGGATATTGTACTTTTGCGAGTACATATGACACATCATCGCAAAAAGGCCAGGGAAAGTAATACCGGTAGGTCCTTCATAACGATGATGGTTACCCGTGTTCATTAGACGCATGGCAGCAGGAGTAGGAGTAACAGTATTTCTCTCACAGCCTGCAGCCATCACTATATCGGCATAACCCGCGGCTATCCACATGAAAGCATTGACAATAGCAACAGTACCGGATGCACAGGCACCTTCCAATTTAATTGCCGGTACATTGTTTAAGCCAATCTCAGCAGCAGCATGGGAAGCAATAACCGTAATACCTTCATCCGCATCTCCCTGGGCATTTCCCAGGAATAATGCCTGGATGTCTTTAGGCTTCAAGCTCGATTCGTTAATGGCATCCATAGCCGCCTCTCCAAAGAGCTCTAACTGGCTCTTAAATTCGCTGCGGCCAAACTTGGTCATACCCACTCCAACCACATATACTTCTCTCATAAAACAATCTCCTCCTTTTTTCTTCTACTCACTACCCGGTTATTTGTAATCGTAAAAACCTTTGCCGGCTTTTCGGCCCACCCAGCCCGCAGCCACCATCCTTTTCATCAGGACAGGAGGCGCATACTTGGGATCACCAGTCTCTTCATAAATGGAAGTAGCCCCGTGATACACATTATCAATTCCAATAAGGTCTAATAACTTTAATGGCCCGATTGGATGGTTTAAGCCCAGTACTACGGCATTGTCGATATCGTCCCTGGTAGCAAGTCCGTTCTCCAGCATACGGACTGCATCAAGCATAAATGGCGTTCCCAGCCGATTTACTATAAAGCCCGGGGTATCCTTGGCCAGGACAACCTCCTTGCCGATTATACTGCCGAATTCTTGACAGATTTTAACTGTCTCATCGCTGGTAGCTACAGATCTAATAACCTCTATCAGCTTCATAATAGGCGCCGGATTAAAGAAGTGGATACCGATAACCTTATCAGGCCTCCTGGTAGCCATTGCAATATCAATAATAGAAAGAGTCGAGGTATTTGTTGCCAGCACCACTTGCTGGGGAATAATTTTGTCTAACTCCGCAAAAATAGATTTCTTCAAGTCCAGTTTTTCCAAAACTGCCTCAATGATAAAGTCACAATCAGTCAAGTCACCCATATTAATGGTTCCTTTTATATCAGACATAAATGTATCTTTATCTTGCTGTGACAGCTTATTCTTCTCAACGCTCTTAGAAAGATAGGAATCGATCAAGCCAATCCCTTTCCTGATTAATTCGTCATTCATATCAATGACTGTTACCTGCAAGCCTGCTTGAACGCAAGCTATAGCAATACCCGAACCCATTTGGCCGCATCCTACTATTCCAACCTTTTTGATTGCCATCTATGCCCTCCTCTGTAGATGAGAATATGCCTGAATTTTGTTTTCGCCCCAATTTAGAGCGGTTTTTAGACAAACTCAGAATTAGACAATATGCTTTTTAGCCACTACATATTCGCTTTAAACTCACCGCTTAGCTCAGTGGTGATACTCCCATCCACGATGTGGTCTGAAATTTCGTCATCTGTCATGCCCAGTAAATGTTTGAAAACATACTCATTGTGCTCACCAAGACATGGTGAGGGCATGCTTATCTCACGTGGGGTTTTGGATAACATATAACATGCCTGAGGTTCAAAAGCCTGTTTGCCCATTACAGGATGTGGTAAGCGCACGAAATAATTACGATATTTCAACTGGACATCGTCATATATATCGGATGATTTTTCCACTATGCTGGCAGCTACACCAGCACTCTGTAATATACTTTCCGCTTCATGAGGAGCTAAGTTTATGCTCCAAGACGTTATCAATCTCTCAAGTTCGTCTTCGTTCTGCTTTCTTTGTGCCAGCGTGGAGAATTCTTTTCTTTTTGTCCATTCAGGATTATCAATGGCATTACAAAAAGCTTGCCAATCTTCCTCAGTAAATACAGCTATAGCCACCCATTGGTCATCACCTTTGCACTGGAAAGCACCGTGGGGGGCAGCAAAAGGAGAACGATTCCCCTGGCGATGCATTATCCTTCCATTTACCGAATAATCCATAATCGGAGATGCAAAGAAATGAAGGGATGTTTCAAATTGTGATTGCTCCAGCCACTGCCCTTTACCAGTTCTTCGCCGGTAATCCAGAGCTGCAATCAAAGCAGTCGCATTGAAACGGGGGCAAATATAATCAGTATAGGCACCATGGGGAGGAGCGGGTATTCTATCCGGCCACCCGCTTACTTCGCTGAAGCCACACAGGGGACAGGCATTTTGACCATAGCCCACATAATTAGCATGAGGGCCACTTCTTCCCTGCATGCTGGAACTAAGATAGATTATGTCTGGCTTTATCTCTCTGATACTCTCATAATCCAGACCCCATTTCTTCATAACAGGAGGTGAGAATGATTCTGTCATGATGTCAGCCCACATAATTAGCTTTAAAGCAAGCTTCCGTCCATTAGGATGATTCAAATCGATGCTAACACAATATTTATTGGCATTATACCTTCCGTAACACATGCTCCCATCCACGTGAGGTTCACTTCCTGAATACGGGCTGGTTGCTCTCAGCGTATCCAGGCGGCTGTGAGACTCAATCTTCACTACCGTAGCTCCATGGTCTGCTAAATATCTGGAACTGGAAGGCCCTACAACTGTCCAGGCGAATTCAGCTACCTTTATGCCTCCAAATACTTTGCTTTGCATATCTCTTTGCTCTGTCTCTATATAGCCTTTTTTTGTTTTAAATCGGCCAACGTTTCCTTAGAAATACCAAGCTCACCGACATATACTTCTTCATTATGCTCACCAATAAGCGGCGCACGGCGACGATACTCTATAGGCGTCTGGCTCATCCTGATAAACGGGCCGCAATATGTCAATGCTTCTTCCAGTTCGGGATGGGCGATCTTTAACCAGTAGCCACGAAACTGAAGTTGAATATCTTCACTTACGTCCTTGGTAGTTGATACCGGAGCAATAAGTATACGCCTCTTTATAGCTCCTTCCTGGTAAAGCTCTTTTTTGGATTTGGTCAATGTGAATTTCTCAACTTCTTTCCCCACGTTATCTGCCAAGTGCTGACCCATAGTCGCAGCATTATAATCAACTCTCCAATCAAGTTTTTTAAGCCATTCAGGAGCCATGCCTTCCTCGTCCATCCATTCAACCAGCCTGTTAGACGAGGATACGAATGGTTCGTTACCTCCCTGGACCAAAATCATTACGTAGCCATCCTTACAATTGAAATATATAGGCTGACGTACCCCTGTACTGGGCACATACATAAATCCCCCAACCCTTTTGAATTCAACCTTATTTACATCCCACATCTGAAGTACGTTAAAAGTAGGAGAAACCATACATTCTTGCATTGAAACATCTACGTGTTGCCCTTCATTGGTATTATTACGATGCCACAGCGCAGTCATAGTTCCCACTGCTGCCTCTGCTCCACCGAAAAAACCCGCCTGAGGAAAAGAAATCCAGGTCGGAGCACGATCAGGATTGCCACAGGCATATAAATATCCACTGCTAGCCCAGGCAGTCAGCTCACTTCCTTTATAGTATGCTTTAGGCCCATTCTGACCGAATAAAGTAATGGAGGTCATTATGATATCCGGTTTGATTTTTCCGAGAACGCTATACCCCAGGCCTAACTGCTCCATATACCCCCTCTCAAATGACTCAATCACGATATCGGCAGTCTTTATTAATTTCTTAAATAGTTCCTGGCCTTCCGACACCTTTATATCCAGTGTTATACCTCTCTTGTTTGTATTGTAAGCAAACCAGAATAAGCTCTTTTCCGGTTCCTGGAAGTCTTTGTAAAACGGGGCAATACGCGAAGGACTACCCCCAGGTGGTTCGATCTTAATTACATCAGCGCCAAGATCAGCCAACATCTTGGCACCAAGCATACATCCACCTTCGGTGAGATCCAAGACGCGATATGGTCCCAGTGCCGAATCTTTATAAGTAATGCCACCCATGCAACGACCTATCAGTAAAATCTACATAAAGATAATCAAACTGCGATTAAGCAAACCACATTTATACTATCTATGTATTACTAAGGGTACTCCGGCGGCACATAACATCCCCAATCTGCGGTATTGTTAGGGTCTAAAGCCGCCTTTATTTTTCGCTGCCAGACATCGTAATTATCATATAGAGGTCCCCATGTCTGGTGAATGTGGGTAGCCGGCTCAAACTGGAGTCCTCCCCCCAGACAGGGAACACCCAGCCTCCTGAATTTGCCATTTGGATCGATCGTCTTGCTTACCAATTCTTTAGTTCCCTCAAGAGAATCAGGATCGTAAGGGTCGTACATATACATATCTTCATGATGGGCACCTACAGTGTAGTTCTCATATACTGGGTGAAATATTGCCGAGCCAACCTGTAATATTGTTCCATTGTTCCAGTATGGCCCCATAGCCTCTTTGGCAGCTCTATGTAGATTTTTAATTAGACCTTCCGAGGCATCGGCGCAAGGATTTATGAAGAAGTCAGAAGTAAGGCGGAAAACGTGTCTCACAGAGCCGAAACTAAACATCGATGCATCGAAAAGTCCCGACTGTACCATAGGAGCATTTAGAGGAGGCGGCAATGACCCTCCGAATTTTTCGATAATCTTTAAGAGATACTTTTCTCGATATTCCAATTCTCGCTTGGACTTGCTTCCTATAATTACAATTACCATGGTTGCAAACATTTTACGTGCTTCTTCATCAAGGTTTTTCATGCTTTCCCACATCTCGTCATTACCTTCGCCCAGATTACCGCCGGGTGGGAGAGGAATCTGGTAATCGGAGATGGCTATCTCGGCTTTACCAATTTCAGCCAGAGCATCAAAGCCATTGTCCTGGGTAGGAAAAGAAATCACAAACACTTTGTATTCATCTGGCACCTGCTTTACCGCTCTATATGCCGGTATCTCCCCGGCGCGTTCCAATTCCGCAGGACCGTACCAGGGGTAAAGTTTCACGCTGACCTTGGTGATAACTCCGTGCCCACCGTTTGCACCACAATGACCTCTGAGTACTCCTCTCAGGCTTAATCCAGGCCCGTCTGCGCTGAACCATCCATCTCCACTGGCAGCCGTGCCCAGTTTTAATACGTCTCCTGTGGGCAGCACCCATTCAGCACCCAGAACATTGCGCTCAATAGCTCCGGCAAAGACGTTAGTCTGCCCGGACCCGGCATGGCAACACGCAGAAGCGATAACTCCTGCACTGGGTCCAGCAGCTATAGCACCATAGTAAAGGCCATATTTGGCAAGTTCTACCTGAAACCTGTGTACTGAAACATACGGCTCTACTACAGCACGCATGTTTTTAACGTCTACTTCCAGTATACGGTCCATTCTTTTCAGGTCGAGCATGATAGCCTTATCACTTACTAACCCGATTGCGGTAATTTCAAATCCTGAGGAGAAGGGTTTAAATTGTATACCGAATCTATTACAAGCTTTCACTATAGCCTGGACTTCCTCAGTGCTCCCCGGCAGAAGTACTGCTGCCGGACGAGGTGACCATTTCTGCCCGAAGACAAGCTTATTTCCCCATACCTGATTGTATGTTTCCAGTATGGCTGGTTCTCGCGATATATTTTCACTTCCAACGATGTCTTCTAAAGCCTTATATTCCAGATCAGTTAATTCCATGTCATAACCTCCTCATTGTCTTTTTCTACAATTTGTTTGGTTGTCAAATTAAATTGATTCTTGAACAAGCTCCATTACATCAAAAACCTTGAGCTTTTCTCCTGTCTCTTTAATAGCATCCCTGAAATTCTGAGTACACCAGGGGCAAGCGCTGACTATAGCCTCAGCACCTACTGTTTTTGCTTCATTAATCCTTTCCGTAGCAGTCCAGATGGCAAAGTCAGGATATGCTTCTTTAACTCCACCTCCAGAACCGCAACACCATGCGGCGGCTCTAATTCGATACATCTCTACAAGTTTCAATTCGGGTATGCTTTTGAGTATATCTCTGGGAATGCCATAGACTCCGTTGGCACCACGCCTGAATTTTTTCGGCGGGTCGTGTACAATCAGTTGCCCCAGCACTTTGGTTTCCTTACCATTCCAGTGTATCCAGGGCTCTGCCAGCCTGCCCAGATGGCAGGGGTCGTGATATGTTACTGTTAGAGGAACCTTCTTTTTAGGCTTAATCTTGCCTTCTTTAATCAGGCGGTCGATATATTCTGTGATATGCAATACCTCTGGTTCCAGTTTCTTGCCGATTTTATCATATAAGACTTTCATGGTTTGATAACCGTGAGCGCAAGGGGTGACAATAGTTTTAACTCCAGCCTTTTTTAATGTTTTTTCATGGCGCGAGGCGTATTTGATAAGCTCGTCCTTGTATCCTAACTCGTAGGCACGCCCACCACAGCACATCTCAGCATCTCCCATAATACCGACATCGACGCTGGCATCTATAAGCATAGTTAACATATCTCTAGCTGTGTTCCAGAGTCCCTCGTCAAAAGAATATTTACAGCCGGCATGAAAATAGACTTCTGCTTGTTCCTTGGTAAGGTCTTTTACGTTTAGACCTTTAGCCCATTTTCCTCTATCATTCCTGGATTTCTGCATCATATTATCCGTTTTCTGAAGTCCCTCTATGACGCTGGAATGCGCCGGGATTACCTGACCATCCTCAACACATTTAATCCTGAGTTCCTGCATTAGCTGTAATGGTTCTATATCTTGAACGGATTTACAGGAAACGTCACAACTGCCGTCCATCTGGCATTTATACACAGCATCCAGAAAAGTATCCGAATAAGGTATTCTACCTTCCAGGAAGGACAGGGCTATATTGAATTTCCCGCCCGCTGAATATGCATGCCAGTTATATCTGGCTACAGACGGGCAGCCTTTTACAAAATCAGAGTTTCGAAAATTTTCGAAAGGTATCCATTTGCAGTAGGAACATCGAGTGCATCTCAACATATCGTGCTTATATGTTTCTAAAGACATTTCTTAACCTCCGTTTTTGTCCTATTTTTGTTTTTGCTCACCTTCTCAGAAGCAGAGTTTACCTGGGTTTAAAATTCCTTTCGGATCGAATATTTGTTTAAGCTTTTTTTGCAGGATGACTGTTTCCGCTGAGCCGGTATAGGCAAAATCTTTCCATGCTCCATAGGGTCTGGAAAAGAATCCGCCACGTTTAGCCAGAATGCGGCTGCCTTCATTAACCAGCCATTTAGTTTTCTCTAATTCATCTTGTTTTGTTGGGTTACTGTATAAATTAAATTCGCAATGACAGCTAGTGCCCTGTACCACCGGCTGTATGTAAACGCCCACATTTTCTGCAGGGTATTTCTGCGAGGTAATTAAAGCAGAAATTTCTGCTATGAACTGGTGGGTTTTGTCAAGAGTGGTCAGGAAGAAGATATCATTGCAACCGCCTTTAAATCTCAACTTCCAGTATGGCTGGGATGACGAACTGGATAAGACTTTGGCTATATCTTCAGCATGTACTTCCGCAATTGTAGTCTTGGGTTCTGATTTACATGAACGAGCTATATCCAGAAAATCAGCTTCTTGATAACTCACCTTGTCCTCGGGTAGGTCTCCATAACCTTCGAAGCTTGTTATAAGAACCCACGAGGGGAGAGCCGCTCTCAGTTTTTCGATTTTGTCAGGAGTCTCGGCTAACAAGCATGCCAGATTGAGTCCGTTCAATATAAAGCAGTGATCGCCCAGCCTGATTCTCAAAAGCTTATAGCTTAGATCAATTAAAGATTCAATATTTTCAGATGGGGTCAGAAAAGTGCGATTTAGCCTGGAAAGGCGACGACATTTTAATGTTGACCATGTAACGATCCCTATTGTTCCTTGAGCTCCTGATATCAACCTGTGTTCATTAAATTGTCCAAGACCCATAGGGGTCATTTGTGTTTTGCCCATCTCCCACTGCTCTTCTATCGTATCTGGCCCGGCAGCTTCACCACCACGCAATTTATCTCCGGTTCCAAAGACAATCTCGGCGCAAAGCATTGGGTCAGTGCAGTCCCAATGATGTGCCGGCATGGTTATGGGTTCTCTTTCCAGCATGCTGCCGATTATCGATTTTGAACCACGAGGGCATAAGGGTGTGTAAGCACACAGGTCCGCTTTGGCTAATTCTGACTGGAGCTTAGCATAAGTAACTCCAGGCTCGACCATCGCCAACCTGTTTACGGGGTCAACCCTGAGTATTCTTTTCATCCTGCTGAGGTCAACTATCACCGCACCACCTACACTAGGAATGGAATCGCCTCTGAAGTGAGGTGAGCCTGAGCTAACAGGTACAAGAGGAGTCAATGTTTCATTTGCCCATTCCACAATTTTTTGCACTTGCCCTGTATTCTCAGGTTTTACTATACACCTTGGTCTTACTTTCGGAACAAAGCTCATATCCCCTGAATATTCATCCAGAGTTGCTTGTTTCTGGCTTACGTTGCCAGCGCCAACTATTTCTACCAGTTTTTTTTCAGTCATTTGGCCTCCTGTTCTCATATACTTATGGACGTGGTTTTAAATGTAAAGCCCTGAGTGTTCGCTATTAAGTTTATTAACTGGGTTCAAGCTTTTGGCACAATTTTAATCTCTCTACCTGATTATGCAGTGCTCTCCAGATTCTAAGATTCACTACTGCCTGTACGCCACCACTTGAAACAGGATTTGTGGCAGGAAAAAGCTTCGGAAAAGGTCCAGCCTTCTTTTACCTGCCACACCAGTTAATATCCTGACAATCGAACCTTTGTATTGGCTATTTTAATTTTTTACTTATAGATATGAAGTATTTAAGGCATCCACGGGTCAAACCATCGGATAAACTCTACCTGCCCGTTCTGGATTCGAATTATAGGACAGGGAGGAAAGCCCATATGTTTGATCCCGAAAGTCTGCGCGCCACCCATTTTGGCAGGGCCCTTTATAGATTCAAAGGTATCCATATTTTCCCAGGCTGTTTTAACATCGGTAGGATCAAGGCTTTGCGCTTTTTCTATTGCCTGTACCAGAACCCATATCGTGTCCCAGCTATCCGGTCCACCCTCATCAAGTGGAGTTTTATACTTGGCTTCCCAGAGTTTGACCATTTCCTTTACCATGGGTGGTGCTTCTGTCCCATACACATCCAGAGCGGGGTAGAAAAAATCTGTGGCCAATTCTTTGCTGCCTATCATATTTATTATCTCAGGAGGGTCTCCTGCAGTGGAGGTGATCATAGGTCCCTTGTAACCCAACTCTCTACCCTGTTTAATACAAGCAGCCATAGCATTGGGCAATTTTAGACCAACATCCATTGCATCCGGATTCTGGTTTATAACTTTAGTCCATACCGGGTAATATTCAGGCGCTTCCCAGGGATGAATTTCAGGTTCCATAACTTTAAATCCCATTGCCCCGGCTATGTTTCTTGATACCTCTGCTACAGCACGCGCTCCCGTTTCATCCTCCACAATATAGCCCATCGAGTTAACTTGGGGATATTTTTCACGCATTACCTGATAAAGGCCAGGCAAAGGAGCTGCATAGGAATATGCAGGACAGAAAAAATAAGGCCTATCAGGGCTAACAATATCAGTCCTCATTGAGACATACAGGACTTTATTGAGCTCGGTGATAGACATTACACCTTCATTTATAACCGGCACTATACCACCGACAATGAATTTCACTCCATCCTGAAATACAAGTTTGGTGGCGGCGTCTACAGCTCCAGGTGGAGACATCTTACTATCCTCAACAAGACATTCAATCTGATATTTTTCTCCATTGACTGCCACCCCACCTTTCTGGTTAATATAGTCAGCACACAAGAGCGCGGCATCTCTCCATGTCAATTGGGATTGCGAACCAGGGCCAGTCAATCCCCAGATAACTCCGATTTTCAATACTTTGGCATCTTTTGGGGCTTGAGCACAACCAGTAAAAATTAGGGTAGCTATTAGTATAACTATTGCCAGGGTAATAAATAATTTTTTCATCGTTTTTCCTCCTTCCCAGTTTAGAATATTGATACTGCTACAACATAAATCGATGATTCAGTAAATTGTTTTTGTCTCGTCACCACAAGATTGAAATTTTGGGGGCCATGATTTTTGCAATCAAATTCCTCACCTCCTTATTAATAGATAGGCTTTATATTTGTATACTAGCTACCTTTGTAACCTAACTCTTTGGAGATTTCCAAGGCGCAACTTTTTACAGCCGGTACTATCTCCCTCATTCTGGCACGAGTCAAGCGGACAGATGGCCCCAGAACTCCGATGGCACCAATGACGCTGTCGTCATTGTTTCTTAACGCTGCTGCAACGCCCCTTACCCCCAGAGCGTATTCTTCATCATCGAATGCAACTTCTTCTTGCTTGACAATAATAATATGCTTCTTTAAATCGTTAAGGTCTGTTATTGTGTTAGATGTATACTGTTCTAGGGCATTTTCATGAAAATATCTCTGGAATTCCTCCTCAGACATATCGGCAATAATAACTTTACCGACTGCTGTGCTATGCAGCGGGATCCTGGTTCCTTCATCTGGAGCTACTTTTAAAAAGTGATTGGCATGAAATGTCTCATGAGTTATGGCTTCTCTTCCATCCCAGATTGCCACCATGACCGACTCCTTAACCAGCTGGCCTAATTTAATTAAATGTGGAATAGCTATATCTCTTATTTTGATCCTGGTCTTGACAAATCCGCTGAAATCCAAAAATTTCGTTCCAAGGGAATATTTTCCCCTTTTCTCCCGTTGTTTGAGATAACCAAGTTTGACCAGAGCCGAGGTGATTCGGCTGACAGTGGTCTTGTTTATCCCGGACAATCTAGACAGCTCTAATAAACTGATTTCTTCCTTATTGTTCAGGAATAATTCCAGAACTGCAAACGTTTTTTTAATTGCTTCCATCACTCTTCAACAGTCACTACAGAAAGGAAAAATGAAATTTAATTTCTTCTAGGGGTATAATTGACAACTAGTTTATAATAGTTATATTCCATTGTCAATAGTTATTGTTTCTCCTAGGGGAATTATGGTATCAAATATAATTTTTGCTTGGTCTTAGCGAAAATATGATAACAGTAAGGCATCAAAGGGATTAATATGAACTTTAAGTTTACGGATGAGGAAGAAAAGTTAAGACAGAAAGTGATTGATTTTTTGAGAAAGGAAGTTACACCTGAAGTTGTGGCGGAGCAGCAACCACTATACAGACAGTTTAATCAGTGGGCACCCCTGACAAGCAGGATTATAAGGAAAATGGGAGAAAAGGGCTGGTTGGTTCCAAACTGGCCAAGAAAATATGGTGGCCTGGATATGTCTAACACAACAACTTTTATGATACATGACGAGATGTCATATTTTCACTTGCCGGATATATTCATGGGAGCACTTTGGGCAGGGCCAACCTTGATGAAATATGGAAGTGAAGAGCTTAAAAATGAATTCCTGCTCCCCCTTGCAAGAGGTGAAATAGAATTTGCCGTATCTTATACCGAGCCTGAAGCAGGCTGTGATTTGTCAAATATCCAAATGCGTGCAATAGACAAAGGAGATTATTTTCTTCTAAATGGTCAAAAAATGTTCACTTCTGCTGCAAGTTGTGGCAGATATGCCTGGTTAGCAGCAAGAACTGATATTGAAAACCCCAAAAAACACAGGGGGATTTCGATGTTCATTGTAGATTTGAAGAGCCCCGGCGTCACCATACGTCTTATGCAGACCATCGGAGATTGGGCAAATAACGAAGTCTTTTACGATGATGTTAAAGTTCCCAAAAAGTACCTCGTAGGTGAATTGAACCGCGGGTTTTACTATATGATGGCAGCACTCGAATATGAGAGGATGTTTCCAGTGGGATGGTGGCGGAGAATTTTCGATGACCTGGTAGCATACACTAAAGAAGCAAAGCTCAATGGCAAAGCGTTAGGGCAGAACACCCTTGTAAGACAAAAACTAGCTCAGTTAGCTATTGAATTGGAAATTACCAGGCTTCTCTATTATAGAATAGCTTTTTTGATAGACAAAGGTATAGCGCCTTCCTATGAATCATCCATGGAGAAATTATTCTGGGGTGAATTATCCCAGCGTTTATCTAATGTCGGTTTACAGGTACTGGGACTTTACGGACAACTCAAACAGGGCTCCAAGTGGGCGCCGCTTGATGGAATAATAGAGCGCCATTATCGCAGCACTATCTGTGAAACTTTAGCCGCCGGCACCTCGGAAATTCAGAAAAACATTATAGCTCAGCGAGGTTTAGAATTACCTGTGAATTATTAATTTGCCAATTCTAGTTCAGACAGGAGAAACAGTGGATTTCGGACTTAACGAAATAGGAGAAATATTAAAAAAGTCAGCACGCGATTTTCTAATTGCCGAATGTCCCAAATCATATATAAAAGAGATGGCAAAAGATGAAAAGGGATACCGACCTGAGATATGGCGCAAGATGGCGGATTTAGGATGGATGGGACTTATGTTTCCTCAGAAATATGGCGGTGGAGAAGGAAGCTTTCTTGATTTAGTAGTCCTTCTTGAGGAAATGGGGCGTGCCTGTTTGCCAGGACCTTTCTTTTCTACGGTGTTATTAGGCGGGATGACAATTTTAGATGCGGGTAATGAGAAACAGAAAAGTGAGTTGTTACCGTTAATAGCCCAGGGAAAACTTATTGTTACTATGGCCCTGCTTGAACCCCACTCGACATATAGTGAAGAAAACATTAAGATGGAGGCAATTGATAGTAGTGATAGTTATATGATAACGGGTACTAAATTATTTGTACCAGATGCACATGTTAGCGATTATATTATATGTGCTGCAAGAAATAAAAGCAGATTGACAAATAAGGATGGAATTTCCCTATTTTTAGTCGATACTAAGTCACCTGGCATCAAAACAACATTGCTCAAAACTCTTGCTGGAGATAAGCAGTGTGAAGTAAGGTTCGAAAAAGTTAAAATGTCCAGGGAAAGCATCCTGGGCGAATTACATCGCGGTTGGCCGTGTGTTCAAAGGATAATACATAAGGCAGCTATAAGTAAATGTGCGGAGATGATTGGTGGCGCTCAACAAGTCTTGGAGATGACTGTTGATTATGTGAAACAACGCATACAGTTCGGACGCCCAATAGGATCTTTTCAATCTATCCAAAATTACTGCGTCCAAATGTTAACTGATGTAGAGACATCGCGGTTCATTACTTACCAAGCCGCCTGGAAAATTAGCGAGGGCCTACCTTACGCCAATGACGTGGCAATGGCTAAAGCATGGGTCAGCGATGCATATAGGAGAGTCGTTACTCTGGGCCATCAATGCTTTGGAGGGACAGCATATATGGAAGACCACAGTTTACACTTATATTTAACCAGAGCCAAAGCAGCCGAGCTAGCATTTGGTGATGCCGATTTCCACCGAGAGTCATTGGCTTTAGGGATGGGACTTTAAATCTCACCCAGGGCAGTACTCAAAATATAATATTTCTCTACTTTAACAAGATTATGATTAAAAATTACAGGAGCGAAATGGATAGAAATCTATCACAATTGGAAGACATATTTCATCCTCGTTCAATAAGTATTATTGGTGCCTCCACCAGAGAGGGTAGTTTCGGCCGCATGTTTCTGCAAGGCTTAATCCGCATGGGATTTCCCAAGGTTTATCCGGTGCATCCGCGAGACAAGGAGATGCTAGGCCTGCCAGCATACCAGAACATTAAAGATATTCCTTATGATGTTGATCTCGCTGTTTTGATGACATCACCTCGCGATACGTTGAATATAGTAAAAGATTGTGCAGAAAAAGGGATGAAAGGCATTATTATATTTACCGCTGGGTTTGGCGAAAAAGGCGCAGATGGTAAAGAGATTGAGCAGGAGATCGCCAGTACTGCACGTCAACAAGGCATCAGGGTCATTGGTCCCAACTCGCTTGGTATCTACTGCCCTTCTTCGAAATTAACCACCCTTGCACAGGGGTTGATGCATGATATTACAGATGAAAGCGGTGTAGTAGGAGCCTTTTCCCACAGTGGTTCCTTTGTTGATTATCTGACCTATATTCTAACCAGAAAGGGCATCAGATTCAGTAAAGCAGTAAGCTGTGGAAATGAATGTGATCTGAGCGCCGTCGATTTTCTGGAATACTTTGGACAGGACAAAGAAACCAAGATACTAATTTCCTATTTAGAAGGTATCAAACAAGGCAAGAAGTTTTTCGATCTCGCTCGAGAAATATCTAAAGAAAAGCCAATTATTATATGGAAAGGTGGTATGACCGAGCCAGGAGCAAAGGCTGCCCTTTCCCATACGGGTTCTCTTGCTGGGTCAAAGCAAATCTGGGAAGCAATGTTTAAACAGGCTGGTATTATTAGCGTTAGCAGCTTCGAAGAAATAGTGGATTGTCTCTACGTCTTTTATTCCTTGCCTTTACCAAGAGGCAAGAGAATCGCCGTTGTGTCGGCAATGGGTGGTACCAACGTAGGAACCACAGATAATTGTATTGAAGCAGGTCTTGAAATGGCTAAGCTCTCGAACTTAACAATCGAAGAGCTAACAAAACTGCTACCGCCAGTTGGCACCTCTATAGGTAATCCTGCCGATATCAGCGTAGCCACTCTGGTAGCACCAGATCTTTACGGAGAAACATTGAAGATTTTAGACAGGGACGAAAATGTAGATATGTTACTCGCTATCACCGATCCAGGCAGAGCATGCACCCAGAGCATCGCTGATGCAGCGAAAACCATAAACAAACCACTGGCAGTTACCTTATTTGCATTACCAGAACTAGAATCTGCCGAATACGAATTTTTAGCTCAACAAAATATCCCTGTTCTCCCCGATGCTAAACGAGCTGTTTTTGCACTTAGTAAAATCGCTGAATATGCAAGGTATCAAAAGGGGTAAAATCTAGCGAATATATATAGCTATATGCTTACTCCAGACCGTATTCCTTCCAACGCTTCTCGAGTAATGCCTTATCCTCATCAGAAAGTCTGAAGGCAACAGGCGGATAGAAATCATTTCCCCACTCTTCACGTCTTCCGTAGCTCCAGTTCTTAGTAGCATCAATAATTATTCTGCTGGCAGTAACACCACCGAACCTGGGAATATCCTTATATTCCGGGCGAATATTGGGATAAACCTCAGCAGA
>Ga0265297_10006162_pt1 | contig 17622 bp, 34 predicted proteins | sample Munlanlwell13791_FD_192502 | JGI IMG/M metagenome (GOLD analysis project Ga0265297, IMG submission 192502) | Leachate microbial communities from a municipal landfill in Southern Ontario, Canada - Leachate well 137-91 | ecosystem: Engineered > Solid waste > Landfill > Unclassified | place...
TGTTGAATCCAGTGACCATCTACTTTCCCTCCGATGGCCGCAGCACAGGCACAAACTCAGGAAATTCTTGGCGTAACCGATTCTCAGCCATTGTGATGCCGTTTTCTCGCCAAGATACTACGTCCCAGAATGGCATACGATTGGGTAGGTGTTGCCGCAGATTTTCCTTGATGAAGATTGGTATGTGGGCTTTTGTTGCTGCCAAAGCTATCTCCCTTACCCAGTCAACTTTAGGAGCGGTCTTGACGTTGTAGGGTGTCTGCGCCCCGATGATGAGCCAGTTGATACCAGCATATCCATCTTTAGCTAACCAGTCGGCAAAACACCCCGGAATCTCATACAAGAGCGGCTCGAACGAAACGAATTTAACTTTAGCTTGTATTCTCTCGAGATGATATCCGGCGTATTCGGCCATCGTTGCGTCTGTCGCGCTCACGCCCACCCAGCAGTTATCCGGCCATTCCTTCGGTAGATTCTGAGGGCATTTGGTCAGGAAGATGAAGGTGTGCTCTGACCAGTGCGCCGCCCATTTGATGATGGTGTCACGCCATTGCGGGTTCACCCACGGCCCGAACAGTTCCATCGTTGAGCCTACGAAGATACGGGACGGCTTGCTGATTGCGCCGGGTTGCTCCATGATACCGGCATCAAAGCGAATCGCCTCGTCCCACTTGTACCGCTTATACATCCTTCGAGCGTAGCAGTAGGAACAAGCCATCGGACAAAGACCTTTCACCGGGTTAAGAGTGTAATCGCACCATTCTATTTTCGTTTTGTTCATGTCTCTGTTTTATCCCTCCCTTATATCAAGGCCCCGTCTGCTTAGTACACTTAGGACAAGGCAGGTACTTTTCTAGCTTCCGCTTGCCGTAATATCCGGCCTTGCGCCGCTCTTGGCGATTGCCAAAGAACTGCCCCGTGACATCGGCCAGCACGGTTCCCTTGCCGCCGCAATTAGGACAGGGTTGTTTCGTGTTGTCCGCTCGGTAAAGTTCGCCGCAATCATCGCACTGCATCGTGGTTCTCCTTTTTAAGTTTTTCCAGAATGGCTTGTCGCGCGAAAATGGACTCGCTAATTTCTAGTTTTTCACATTCCAACAACAACATCCGAGCATCCAACTCCTTTAACCTGAAAGCCAAGTGCAAAAGGACATAGCCCGTGGCTTCACGCTTCCGAGATAGTGGGGCTAATCCCATTGAAATTCGCAAATCATCAATGCTTTTTGCTGGCATATTTAGTTCACCTACCCTCCCTTATATCAAGGCCAGAAAAGCTACCCCATTGGGATGCCATCGCTTCTGCGATACCTACGAATGTCCGTGCTGAGTCCTCGGCTGAGATATGCTTGAATTGATGTTTCTGTCCTCTCTGCCTGCCATAGCCCGTATTAGAGGGGAGATAAGGTTTGAAGTCTGCCATGTGCAATGTAGGCATGAGCGGCGGCAGGTTCACGAGCCATAGCAAGGTACGTTTGGAATACGGCTCACCGAAATCGTGCGGGTTAATAACAGTAGATGGCATGGGAAGATTAAATATCTTCATCGGCGTGGGGTTTTCCAGTGCTTTTCTATCAATCGGGGCGTTGTATAATCTGAGGAAAAATTCCACCGCCACCTTACCCTGCTCTAAGCGTTCTGGGTCAATGACGCCATCATGGTAAAGCCAGCGAGCTCCCGCACGACTGATTTTAGTACAAGGCGGGTGAGCAATTAGCATATCCCACCTTAGAAGTCCTTTCCCATTGCATTCATAGCAAGGGAAGGTATCTTGTGAAAATGCGTGTCGTAATATGCCCAAGCCATGACAAGTTGAACACTTTATACCATCAAGGTGCTTCAACACATCGTCCTGAATGTGGTTGCCTGGTACTTCTGCGGGTAGAATGTCGCATGACCACGCCTCCCAGCCTCTCTTTTCAAAGGCAGAGGCTACACGGCGGGACTTCTCGCAGGCTACCAGCAGTCTAGGTTTGTTCATCCTCTGTTCTCTCTCCCACTCAGATACAGGGCTACCCCTTTACTTGGAGGTCTACGTGCGGCATGACCTTCTGGAGTACCAAGTCCTCTACGTACTGAATCTCGCCAATACCTACGGTGCGATTGGCCCACCTTCTGAGAATGTCGGCCTTCTCTGCGGCGGTCAGCTTAAACTGCTTCGGTATCTTGTCGTAATTCATTTCCCCTTCTCCTTTTTCCCTACGGACGCCAAACGTTGTAAGCGGTCTATCTCGGCAGCGATGAGTGCTCCAGCGATAACCAGTCTGCGTAACTGACTATGCTTTTTGCGCTTGTCCCACGCGTGCTCACGTCCCTTTGCCCCATCGCCGTAGCGTGTAATTTCAAATTCATCCCACCAGGGCCACGGGTCAATGAAACTCTCATCTTGACCGCTTTGCCGCTTGATATACACGGGAACAGGTGCGGCATAACAGATAGCCGCTAAGGCAAGCTCACCACTGACATGCTGCTCATCATGCTTTGCCGTCCAACCCTCTTTGCCAATCTGGCGTTCGCGCTCTTCTTTAATCAACTCAATCCCGTTCATTTCTTCTCCTCCTGGGGCGATTGGAGAGACACCCTATCAGGAATAAAGACCAAAGTCCCATTCATTCTGCCCGCAAGATATTCAAAGATTCTTCGTTCCTCTGATAATGGGCGGACTAGGTGAATTCCCCCTCTCCGTGTAGCCTCTAGCTTGGCCTCCAAGTTCCTGATTCTTTTAACAGCCTCATCGAGTGACCTCATAGCTAAGTTGGCCGCGCTTTCTTGTGCCTCCAACTGATGTTTTAGCTGGGCGTTCTCGGACTTCAACGATTTTGCCCTGTTATAAAGCGCGCTTATCCGAGTCTCCATCTCGGCAATCTGTGGCTCATAGTGTGCTTTGGCTGCGTCTACCTCAGCCTCCAAAGCCACTTTCAAATCGTGTATAGGGTGTTTTCCACAGGTAAGAATGTGCTCGGAAACAGCTTTGGGAGTTCCCCCTGCATCAATGGGAAACTCTGCTCCGCAGTAAGCGCAATACGTGAGCCTGTTGGCTTTAATGTCCGCAATCCGTTTCTCAAGGGCATCAACCACCTTCCGGTCTGCCTCTAGTTGGGCTTGGGCGGTAGTCTCTAGCACTTTCTTAGCCTGCTTGTAATCTACAAAGGCTTGAGCAGGAATCAAAGCTAGTATCTGCTCTTGGGCGAAGGTCAGTCTCTTTAACTCATTCTCATTTGGCATGGCTAACCTACCTCTCGTCTTTGCTGCTCAAGGCCAGCGATATGAACCTTACAGCTAGGAACATCGTGTGCCAGCATCTTGCCCAGAAATTCACCGAGTAATCTATTAGTGGTATTCGCGTCGCCTTTCTCGTAGGCGTTATAAAAGACGTGCCGCACTTCTGGCGGGACAAGCAGCCCAGGGCTACAGCATGAAAAGTCGGGGCAACACTCATCGTCCACTACGTTATGAGTGGGATTTCCTTTTGCCCATTCCAACGTTTGCTTGTCTAGTCTCTTTCTGTATCCTGGTTTTCTAAAGTTCATGGCTACTCACCGTTCTTGGGGCTAACGACTTTTCGCAGCCACAAGTAATGAACGCTATCACAAGCAACCCTATAGCCGCCACCGATTGACTCATAATGGGCTGGGTCTGTGCTCACGGCAAAAGGTTCCCACCCTTGCGAGAGATACTTACCTTGCTCGCCCCAACAACACCTAACAACTAGCCAATTAGTCATTTACTATCACCCCCTTTGCTGGCTTTGTCATACTTGGCCTTGAAGGATTCCCACGCTTGTTGACGAGATTCTAGTGAATCGGTATGGAGAATAAAATACTCCTGTTCTAGAGCGGCAAATATCTCTCTGGCTACTCTGGCCTCGGCCTCGTGCCATGCTTTTTCAGCTACACCCTTATGGTTTTCAGTGTGCGGTCTGTTGGCAACCCACCATTCTTCAAAAGTCATTTCCTCACTCCTCCCGGCCAGCGGCTATCAATGTAGTCCAGCACCCTCACGGTCTGTCTGCCATCTAATAGTCTGGTGTGAGCAAAGAACGTAGCCACATCTTCCTTAACCTTCTTGAGTGTCTCCTGCTCTTTGGCCTGCTCTATCAGGGGCCGACAGTGGACAAGCTGGGCCTGGCAAAGAGCGTCCCTAGCAAATTGCCCCCGCAGGTCACAGAATGGGTCTGCTTTTTCTAGTGCTATCATCTGCTTACGCCCACTCAGCAGCAGTTCTTTGTCCTCGGCTGGAGCTGGCTCACCATATACTGCACAAGTATGTGGACACTCAATCCCGCCCATAAGAGGGCATTCCCCTGGATTGAACGACCATTTGATACAACCTTTTTGCAGCTTCTCCCCCTCTGGCTCTAGGGCTGAGAGAATATTGGTTGCCGCTTCTTCTAATGTATCGTAGTTCTTCTTGTAGACATCTACTAAGATTGATATTATTTTTGCCTGTTTCTGCTCTCTGGTTAGTTCTGACATACTAGACCTCCTTGAACTTTCAATCAGGGCTAGGACTAAAGAGGGTTGGCTTGTCGCTGTTGCCGTAGGGCTTGTAGGTTTGGGTATCAGCTTTCGGCGTTCTACGTTGCCATTTCCCTCTAGTTGACGTATTGCTGTGTTTCCACCTAGTCCTAACCCTGATTCAACTTTCAAAGATTCACTCATACTTCCTATAGTGCGTGGTAACGGATGCGGCACCCCCCGTTCTAACAGTGGATATGGGAATTTATCATCCCTCACTTTCATATCACCTCCTCCTTCAAAGATTCAGGCTTGGGGGATTGGCTTGCTCGGACTCCTGACTCTATAGCAGAGGATTACCCTGCGTAGTCTCCCGCCGTATAGTCCGATATAATTCTCGGTTGACACCTGCCTCTCCCCCTTGCCCTATACCTTGCCAGCCAGTAGCCCACTGTCCTCCATGTACTTAGGGTTTGCACTCTTACTACTAATGAACCGCTTGCCCTGTCGCTTAGTGCAGGGTGGCTGGCCTTTCCCCTTGAGCTACTGACCTTTCAACCTATAGCCCGTGGCTATTTCATCGGCCAAAAGGAACCTTTGCTTGGCTCAAGGGTTGCTGGCCTACGGCCATTCTCCGTAGGATGCCTCAGCTACGATTGGCTCTGACATATCAGGGTTAGCAACTCCCCTGAGTGGGTAGCACCTATTCAGTCAGGCGCGTTGGCTGATTTTCGTCTCTCTTCCGCCACCAGCAAACTTGTGCTATATTTTTTTGTTAAGGTGCTAATACGGTTCGGCTACCTTCTTATCTACGTAGCCCATACGGTTACAGGCATCACAGGGGACGCTGTTCACCCCTACCTTCTTCCACTTCTTACCGAAGCAGACGTTGCACAGGACGACCTCTCGTATGTTCCTGAGTCTGACGCCAAAGGGCTTCATAATCTCGAAGGCCCATGTCCTACCCGTCACAGCGCCAGCCCCCAGCTTGGTCTCTTTGGTCTTGCCTACTTTGATGATGCTCTCGTTCGTGCCGAAGCTGTCCAACTTAAAGTAGAAGTCAGCCAACCTCTCTGAGAAGGTACCGCCGTCGCCGTAGTCTTTGTTAGGGTCTTTCTGCATATTGACGATAGCAACCCCTTGCCCGATATGCTCTTTAATCCCGTCGTGTATAACCTGTATCTCCCAAAAGTTAGTCGGCATCATAATCCAGTCAATCAGGTTGAAGGCGTCCTTCCGTATGTAGTTCTCGAAGTGTCCCTTGACCGGCTTGAGACGGAACAAGAGATTACCTTCATCGTCAAGTATGGGAGACCAGTCAATCGCCTGAAACCTTCTCCTGAACCTCGGCGTCACTGTCTTGTCTGCCGTCACATACTCGTTGCCCATCAGTAACATATCCTTATCTTTGTTCAAGTTGTCGGCTAACATATTCAGGATAAGGGCCGTCTTCCCTGAGTTCGAGCCACCGGCAAAGACCAACAAGTCCCCTGGAGAGACCGCCAGCATATCGGCAAAAGGGAATCCGCTAGGGTCTTCCTCCTCGTGGGACGCCGGATAGGTAATATCAAGATAGTCCTGTCCTCCTCCCATGACATTGCTGATTTCATCAATCTGCTCTACCTTGTAGTACCATCCGGCGTCCTTGTTAGGTGCTGCGGCCAGTATGTTAGCCGCTCTAAGGTCGCTTATTATATTCCTTAAGGACGGCCATGCCTCGGCGTCAACCAACCCGTCTAGCACCGCCTTATAATGGAACGCCTTGCCCGCCTCTACCGTCTCCAACCAGGTCTGCACCACTTGTTTTGTCAGTTTCGGCATCGTTTCCTTAAAGCTAATTCGCTACACCGCTACAAAGTTTGTTCGTAAATAATGATACGGCTACTTTCCTAGCCCGCTACAACGCTACAATTCTACAAGGTATACTTACTCTTCTTCCCCATCTTTCCCGGCAGGTTAAGTTTCAGCGGGGTGGGCCGGTCAACCCGGAGTGGGGCTACCAGCATTTGCGATTCTACGGGGGTATCCCGGGGGAAGGGGTCACTTACCCCACATCGCTCAAAATAAAGCCCCCTGTAAGTGTCGCTACAAGGGAAGTCAAAGTCTTCTACTCTGGTTTCCTGGTAGTGTTCTATCCCGTCTTGCTTACAAATACAATCGAACCAGGTATTCGGGATAGCCCTACCGCCTTTAATAAAGGGTAATAAGCCAGTTCCCTTGCACTTGTCGCACACGGCTAATACCTCTTGGTAAGCCTTTCCCAAAGAGAGATGGGGGTGAGGTTGGACTTGGCAACATAGCCCAGCCGTCGCTGTAAAGTGTCTAGCCTACGGGCCTTATAAGTAGCCGGAGCTGTCATATCAGAAAAATCCTCTCGGATAATACGCCACCGCCACTCTCGCTGCCTGTCCTGATGCTTGTTGAGCGTAAAGAATGACTCATTGAGCTTTACTACATCGCCTGGTTTAATCATCTACGCTTCTCCGGTTTGTGCTTCCTCAGCTATTTTCTTAGCTACTTCTATGACAGGGTTGACGCCATAGTTACGGCAAATTTCCTTTTTGAATCTCTCCCTCAGTGCTTCGGCGGTAGGCTCTCCGAATGTTGATTGGAGCATCTTGGCCTTCATCATCTCCCATATGATGTTGGTGGTCATCCCAACTGCTGCCCCATTGATTTCCCTTGTAGTTTCACGAGTGGGTGTTGAGGCTGACGTGGCATCTGCCTTTGGGATTGAGGATTCTACCAGCTTCGGGGTATAGGACGGTGCTGGCGTGGGCGGGGGCAACCCCTGAGAGACTTCCCTAATGGTAGCGATATAGGGCTTGTTCATGTACTCAGCCCACCCTATCTCGATAGCGTTGTCCGGCCTTATAAGGGGGAATAACTGTGCTCTCTTCTTCCCCACCTTGAAGTCTTTGCCTGCCTTATCCTTGAATACGAGGTTGCCATACTGGTCTGGTTGCCCCGCATTAACGGGTATAACGATTTCTGTCCTAGTGATTGTCTGTTCTGGCATTTACTCCCCCTTTAATTCATGTATACTATAGTCTCGCTCTTGATAACCTTGCCTAGTGGCTCGCAGTAGCTCTGATAATGGCCCCCGTTAGGCACGAAGTAGGCTACGTCCTCACTGGTGGCTGGAAGCTTGGGCATGGCATCCCAACAAACCAGTAACCGCTTGGGTTGTGGTGTTGCCTTCTTCTCGCGGGTTACTAAGAAGATGATGCTATAGACCACGAGGCCCACCGCAAAGATGAGGCACGAGAGAATGAATACGCCGATATTGGCTAGCCGATACATACCCCTGACCTCATCTCCTGCTCCGTCTGGTATATCTCGGATTGGAGCGTGGCGATGGTGACGGTCTTTGTCCAGCCCCGCCTTTCCTTCCCGTTGATTAGCAGGGAGAGGCAGTGGTCGTCCCTTTCCTGAAGCTCAAAGCCCAGTTTCCTTTGGGACGGTGTTAAGACCTTTTGTACCCAGTCCATAGTTAGAACCTCCTACCTTGAATCGGGCCGATGTAAACGATGTGATAATCCTTTAACTGTGGTTCAAACCAGTAGACGGAGTTGCCTATGATTACCAGGTTGCCCCAGTGCATACCCATGAAGTTTGTCACCTTGATGCCAGGGGCTACATAACCATCGTAGGTATAGGCTACGCTCAGTCTGTAGCCTGCTCTCAATGCCTGGGCCTGCATCTCAAGGGCGTAGTCAACACAGGTTGCGGGTTTACCATCTCCCCATACCGGCTGAACATGGTTAACTGCAATCCAAGTATCAAACTCGTCCATGCTGGCAAAGTCATTCCACTTGAACCTCTGCGCCTCGGCGGGGGTGCTGCCGACAAGTAGGATAATCAGAATCGGTATGACTACTAATAAGCGTTTCATCTTAATCCCTCATATCTACCGGTGAGCGTTCGGGTTCACCGGTAGACGCTCAAGGTTTAAAACTTCCTCATTTGGTCTTGAATACCTCCCTTTTGCCTAGAGATTGTTCCCACTCTCTCACCCTGTCCGCCTGTCTCTCCAAGCAAGCTCTCTTATCCCTGCAACCCAACCTGGTAGACTCATGCCTCGTTATGGGAGACCAGAAAGCCTCTTCTACCAGGTCATCCGACTCTTTACCGCAGAAGTCACACTTATACATCTTTAGACTTCCTTTAGTTGTTGCTTCGGCGCTCTTTGCAAAGTATCTGGTGCACACGTTGGCGAGATATACCGTAGTTTTCTGCGATGGCTTCCAGGGTTTCGCCACGTCCCCGCCGAGAGACTATATCCTTGTGTTTATCGAGCACACCACAATGTAAACACTGGTGGCATCTATCGCAAAGGGTTATCAGGTTATCAATCCCATTATTGGGGTGGGCAGTCCGACTATAACCAAGATTGTCTCTATGGTGAACATCAAGATGGGCTTGGTCATTACACCCGCACATTTGGCAAGCATAGGAGTCTCTTTCTAGACACTGCCTGCGCGGGTCTAGCTTTGGAACGTGAGCAGTCCCGAACACCTCTTTGTATTTAAAGTCGGGATGATGTACTGTCGGCTTGCGGCCAGTGCACCCCACTCCATAATCATATTCGTAGACCCTGCCTGTTTTGGACTTGATAATTACGTGCTTAGACATTAGTCTTCTCTTGACTTTCATCGTTCCCCGCGAGGTATTGGAATACAGACAACTGCGCTTCAGGAAACTCACGCGCAAATGCCCTTAGGAATTTCACGCCGGGTTCTGCCTTTCCGCTTCGGAATTGAGAGATAAGAGAGCGGTCAACTCCAAGCCGAGTAGCGAACGTGCTATCACTCAGTCTGTAGATGATCTCGACTTGGTCTATTGCTTTTAGTATTGATTCCATTCGGTTGCTATCCTTACCTTAGCTGGTGGTATGTAGTATTTTTCTCATCTGTGAATATATTAAACTATCTTTGCGCATTTGTCAATACTAAATTAGAGTATTTTTTCTCAGTCTTGAAAAATATTTTACTCCTTAGCCTCAACACTGGCTAGGACTTCTGCTCATACAGAGCGAACGCTTCATCAATTATCGCCTTGATTTCCTTGACATAGTATTTCTGTGTATCATCAAGGTGAGTGTTTTCAAGGAAAGCTATTTCTGGCAGTAGGTCAAAAAGTTTCTCACGCACATTGGTGATATTCTGTGCTACAGCCATAGGCGACTCGGCATTGATTTCCTTGCAGGCGTTGACCGCAGCACAGATTAGCTCGGCGTTGGCGGTGTACCCCTCGATGTTATGGTATACCTCAGCGACTAATCCTTTATCGCAAAATATGGCTATGTGACCATCCACTAACGGCCCGTGTTTCCATTTTCCAAGGTGCGGGTGTATACTGTATCTTCTCCATTGTTGCCTCCTTGTGCTATAATATTATTGTGCAAGGGAAGAAAACCTATAAGTATCGTATTGAAGCCAACCGAGAGACGTTGAAGAATGCCGAAGGTTGGCTTGATTTGTGTCGTAGACTTTACAACGCCGCCCTTAACATTTTAAGGCTTGGGCAAAGCCATCAGGCAACTTCCCTTGCACCCTCATTGTCCTGAGCATCCCATTCGTGGGAATGTCAAGACATGGCTTATACCTCCGTTTTTGTTAATGTTTCGATTGCTTCGTCAAGGTTCTGGCCGGAATAAAGGCACGTTACCTTGTGCGCTCCATACTTATGCTGGTAGACTTCCCACTGGTCATCCCACACGAGCCATTTATCACCAACTAAAACTCGTGCATTGTTTCCCTCTTTAAGTGCCTCTTCAAGTGTTTTTGTCTCACTCATTGTACTTTACCCCCTACTCAATCGCTTCTTCCCGGGCAATTACCTTTTGCCCCGCTTCACTCTTAACCCATTCGTCCAGTTCTGCCTCTGTCTTGAAACAAGGCGATATGCTACCGCCATAGATTCCGGCTGCTAATTCCTGGGGCCAACCGATGTAATAAACGGGGTAAATGGGGCCGTCCTCTTTGTCCTGGGTAATATCCGTCATTACGCTCATATCAAGGCGGTCACAGGCGTCAAAGGTTGCGGGATAGTCACTCTTGCGATTCGCTCTTATTGACATGTTTGTTTCCCTCCCTCCTTTTATTTAGCAGCAACTAAGACTCGGTAATTTTCTTCCACCAGCCACGATTCTCATTAGCATCATTCAACTCACCCTCGGCATAGCCCTCCTCAAGCATTTCTATAACGTGTTCCTGCTCTGATTCTGGCAGGTCTTGGGACTTGTCATACCAGTATTCGATTATATAATCCTTCGGGATGCGCGCCTCAAGTTCTATGGTGCGATTTCGTTTTGTCATTGTGTTTATTCCCCCTTCTCAAAATACTCACAGTTCTCAAAATCGTAATAGTTATTGGCTTCACGAGCTTGGGAGTCTGGAACGCTTACCACGGTATACCAGACCTTATTTGATTGCACCGCGACCAGTTGTGCATCCTTGTCGGTTGCGAAGTCCGCACCGTTGAGTTTGGTGGCATAAGCCAGCCCCAGGACGCGGGCCTTAGCCCCATGCGTATTGACTCTCTTATAGAGACTGACCATGTTAGGGGTTATGAGTTTGTCTCCCTGCCATTTGTTGACGATTAGGTAACTAACCATCTTGTGTTTTCCTCCTATTTACTCTCGAGTACAAAAACGGTATGCCCTTGTCGTGCCAGTTTGTTTGGAATTGCTTTGGTGGTAACTGCAGAAGCTGTAAACTTACCTGTATTCTGGTCAACAACCCCGTAGATAATGCGATATGGGTAATGTGATTTCAAAAACCCCATTTCGTTAAGTTGCTCTGCATTTAATTCATGGGTACTCATTTCAACCCTCCTATTTACTCTCTTTATATTTCATGGTCTTGACTCTAAACCTGGGACATTCCTTGTTATTGCAGATGTAGATTTGCTTCTTGGCGTGGCCGGAATATCCAAACCCACCCTTTTGCATCTTCTGGTTGCATTCAATACAATTCATAGCTACACCTCCTGTAGCCATATCATATCAAGTTATACCTTACTATTCAAGATGGGATAGAAGCGCTTGGCGGTTTCACGAGCTACCGCTAGATTCTCGGCAAACTTATAGGCTCTGCCATATTGCTCTATTTCGTGTGCGAAGTAGGTATAAGGCACTGACCAATCGCAGTCTTCTTCCCACCATCTCAGGTCATGTAGAAAATTGTCCAGACCGGCCGGTAATTGTTTTACCCTTTCGTCTGATAGCCAGATGCCTCCATGACTGGAAGTGGAATAAGAGACAACCCCTTCTGCTAGTGTTTCTTGACTCTGTGAGAATCCCCAAGGCGTATTCATTTACTTACCTCCTATGACTAAAATGTGATAGGTTTAATTCCTTCTGGTATTGCTCGTATCTGTATTCGTCGCTGCCATATAGAGGCTGACGGCCTCGTGTAAACATACTCTTAGGGTTGGCCGGATACTCAGTCTCAACGACATTCAAAGCCTCATAATCAGCTAAGAGGGTGTTAACGCACAGCTCACCTAAGACATGGCGGTCATAAGAGCTGATATCATCTCCCAGGTTGACTCTGAGCCAATCGGTCTCAACCATTAGCCAGTAAAGGGATGCACTTACTACAATCACTGTGGCTATCATTTCTCTTACCTTCCCTTACCAGATCATACCCTATTATGCCATGTCAATAGAACACCAGATTAGAATTTGTTCGTAAAAAGTAGAACAAGGCTACAAACGCTACAAGGTTTACGTGGGGAAGGGGGACTATAGGGGGATAGGGAGTATAGTAATACTAGTACTTATATAATATATATATACTAGTACTATAATCTAATAGAGTTATACGTAAGTATAATTACTCTATTAGATTAACTATATAGTACCCCCCTTTATATTCCCCCCTGGCTTTGCCTTAGAAGTGTCCCCGCACATTGCGACTAGATAGCAGCCCTTTCTGGTAAGGGCAATGTCAACTATTTCCCTCTGTGCGCCACCTATGGTAACCATTTTGCCGATGTCGGCAAAATGGTTACGGGGGTCTTCCCCCAGTGTTTGACACGTAGTCCGTTGAATACTTTATGTCATATTGATTAGCTAGGGTTTAATCAGATAACTGGATTAAGGGACTAGCGCCGCAGGTTTGCGGCTCAGACTTTATTATTCGTGGGTTAATATAATCGTTCGTGGGTTAGACAACTCTGCAACAAGTCGCAGATGCAATCGGTTGCAATTGCAACAAGTTGCAACTAGCTCAATTCCCCTGGTTTACTCGTGGTCAATAACCCCAAATCGGTATATTGTAAAGTAGTTATGGCAACCTAGCTACGAATAGGGTATACATAACACTCATTGTGCGCCCCACATAGGCGCATACAGACCAGGTGGGGGTGGGTAGGGATAGGGGGAGCTACCTGGTAGCATAAATTGGTATAAATGATTTAACCCCTCTCATAGAAATTCCAAAAAAATCAAGATTTCGGTATTATGGTAAGAAACAGTGGTAGAGTATAAGTAGATAATAAACGGAACGAAACAGGAGTGATTTAATTCTAATGACGACGGCGGTAGTTTCTTTTGAGAAGAAAAATTTAAGCCAGATATTTGAGGAAAGCAAACTAAGCAATGCACAGGTAAGTTATCTTTCCTTGTGGTTACGGGGGTTGCAGCCTTGTTTAGCGAGGGATGTAACGGGTGTCAAGTATAACACGATAATCAAGTGGGATGGTGACGAGACATTCAAGGCGGTTGAGAAGTATCTTGACGACCATTCCAGTGAGTATAAAGAGCAAGCTCTCACCATGTTTGTAGGGACATTATCGGCGAAGGCTCAGGAACTACTTGACAGTCTCATTGATAAGGGAATAAATAAATGGGACACGTTAGACAAGACTGACAAGCAGTGTATTATGCAGGCGTTAAGTATAATCCAGAAGAGGGAGAGGGGGAAGGACAGCTCCCCTGGTTCTTATGAGGAACTGATACTCAGGAGGAAGATAAGCAATGCCTAAGAGTTTAGAGCGTAAGTTAAAGGCTACTGCACGGAGGAAAGGGATTACTGGTAAGAGGGCCGGGGCGTATGTGTACGGCACTATGCGTAATAAGATGGGGTGGAAGCCGAAGCGATAATGGATATAGAACAACTTGACAATCCGTTAGAGTATATACCGGCTTATCTCAAGATAATTGATAAGGCGGGTAATCTTGTCCCTTTTAAACTCAAGCCCATGCAGGCGGACTATATCAAGGGAAGGACTCACCGCGACCTTGTGTTGAAGGGTAGGCAGATGGGTATGAGTTCGGGAGTGCTAGCGGCCAACTCCCACTGGTTTTTTATCCACCCTTATCAGAGGATGGCTATAATCACTCACGATAACGAGACCTCCGAGTTTCTTCTTCAGAACGTCCACCGTTTTCACCGTAACCTACCTGATGAGTTGCGCCCTGAAGTAGACTGGTCTTCATCTTCCAGAATAAGGTTGCCTAAGTTGGACAACTATATCTACATTGACTCAGCCAAGTCGGACTCGGTAGGCATTGGGCATACTCTCAACATCGTTCACGTGTCTGAGTTGGCCCGTTGGCCTGACCGGAAGGCCCGCCAGCTCTGGGCTGATATAACCCAGACCGTTCCTATGGAGGGTTTTATCACGGCGGAGTCCACTCCGAGGGGTAGGGTGGGCCTTTTCTATGAACTCTGGACGGCAGCTAAGAGGAACGAGATACCCTACAAGACCTTCTTCTACCCCTGGTGGTGGGAACCTGATTACCAACTACCTGTAGAAAATCCTTTTAAGCCTACTAAAGAAGAGCAATCCTTGATGGATTCGTTTAAGTTAACCCCCAACCAGATTTCATTTCGCCGGTTGAAGCAGCAGGAACTTAAGGAACTGTTCTTTCAAGAGTATCCTGAGTCAGATAAAGACTGCTGGCTTTCAAATGATATAGGCGTGGTTGACCCCGTAAGCCTTAAACCCTACTTCTCTATGATACGAGAAGGGACAATAGAGAGCGCGTTGACCACTTGGAAAGGGCCGATAGGCGGCAGGCGTTATGTTATCGGTGTTGATATGGCGGCGGGCTACGCTAAAGGCGACTTCTCCGTAGCCGCCGTGCTTGATACCCGCTCTATGGAGTATGTAGCGCGTTTAAGGGGGCGCATCCCCCCTGATGTCTTCTCGGAACAGGTCTATAACCTGGGGATTAAATACAACAATGCCTTGATTGGTGTTGAAAGAGTAGGCCACGGGCATACGGCTTTACGTATTCTACTCGAAAAGAACTATCCTAACCTCTATTACTACGTAGATTATGATGATGTGACCAGGCAGACGGTCAATGAACCAGGCTGGAAAACTAATGTCAAGACCAAACCCATGATGATTGCCGGTCTAGTAGCGGCTTTCAGGGCGCAGGATTTGATTTCTTGGAGTGAGAACCTGCTTGATGAGGCTTCCGGCCTAGTATGGGAAGGACAACAGAAGGTAAAGACCTTCGGCGGCGGGCATGACGACGAGTGGGACGCGGTTAGTATCGCTTTGCAGATAAGAGAGCAAGTCCCGATTATGGAAGAGTCACGAGCGGCGGTGTCCTACTACGCCCGATAGGAGATTTCTATGGATGAAGTAATAAAGACCCCTCAAAAGATGGAACGGAACGAACAGGAACACATGATTCTGACGGATTCTACCCGTCTGCATGACTTTTGGTCTCTCCGCGATGCCCGGATGCTCCTTGACAGGGATATTATCAACCTTGTCCCAAAACAAAAGCAGACTACAGGCATGAAGATATGGCAAACAGCAGAGCCGAAGGTATTTTTTGATACCGCCCGTTCCCTCGTGTCTCTAAATAACCCCCGTTTTAAACTCCCTATCACTATCGGGTATAGCCCAGAAGAAGAAGACAGGATGAACAAGGCGGAACGACTATGTATCGGTATCTACCGTTCCCTGGACTCTCGCGTGGCTGATACTGGCGGCAACAACTGGCTTTATGACCTCGCCTACTGGTTGCTTGGCGGCTGGTATGCTATCTTCGCTATCGTCAAGAAGGGGGAAGACGGGGTAGAGTTTCATGCCGACCATTTCGACCCCATGACAGTCTACCCTGAGTGGAACGGGAATGAATTAGTCAAGGTGTCCAGGCAATATACGGTAGATAAGGTCACTTCGGAGACTATGGCACGAGACTTCATGGAGCAAGGTCTAGAGTTTGACTATAAAGAGCCAGCCGAAGGGTTGACTTATAGCGTCAATAACTACTGGCGAAAAGACGGCAAGAAGGTTTGGAACGCCATACTACTTAACGGTGGTATAGTTAAGCCTCTTACTTTGCAACGTAATCTCGATAGAATCCCTATCCACGTTGGGGCTGTAGGCATCCCCGACAAAATCTCTCCCAACTGGCAGGCGAGATGGGGGGAAAACATCATAGCTTCAGCCAGGGATAATTACGACTTCATCACCCAGATGCGGTCTCTCCGTGCTGAGATTGTAGAAGAGACAGCCTATCCTAACATCGTCAGCAAGACCCGCACAGGGGCAGCAGCCGTTAAGGGAGAAGATATTAAAGGTCATGGTTCGGTCATACCTCTCAAACTTGAAGATAGTATCGAAACGCTTAAACATGCGGCTACTCCCCAGGATGTTAGCTTGCTTGAGTCTCAGATTCAAATGGAGATTCAGAAAGCCAACCTTCCTAATGTGGTCTATGGCGGCATTACCGTCGAGACTTCTGGGTTCGCTATCTCTCAACTCCTGGCGGCGATTAAATATAAACTAGGCCCGTATCTGAACAAGATGCAGTTTGTGACCTCTACGGTAATGACCGATTTGCTCTATCAGTACCAGAAGGGGAACTTCGGCAAGATTACTCTGACCACCCGCAATCCTTATGATATGAAGCGCGGCAAGTATTATCTTGAGGAATTCAGCAAAGAGGATGTTCCCGACCATGTTTATGTGGAGGTAGAGATACCGATTAGCTCGCAGTACGATAAGACGCAGGCTATTCTAAACTCTGTCCAGGCTCTACAGTCCAAACTAATGTCCAGGGAAACACTGTGGGAGAATGAACTGGATATACAGGATGCCGAGCAGGAGAAGGCTAGAATCGCAGAGGATGAAGTGGCTGCTGACCCGTTCATACGCCAGCTTGAAATCATCGCCAAGATGTATGAGAGAGTCCAGGTCTATGAGATGATGCCCGAAGGAAGCGGTAAACCTATGGCAGACGCGCTTAGAAAATATATTCTAACCCTTGAGGCGAATCTGGGTATTACAAGAGGGGCAGGGACTCCTCCCGCACAACCCGGTGTAACCCCCAGTCAGAGGCCGGTAGAGGCGACCCCCGCCAGTCCTGATATATCCAATGCCGCCACTGGGACACCCCCGCCCAGCCCGAATAGGCCAAAGGGTGTTATCTTCAGTCCTGATGGGCAACCAATCCTCTAAGGAGGTAGATTATGCCAAAACCTAAAAATCTCACACTAACAGATATTATAGAGGGGTATAAGAGCGGTGACGTTTCTTATGACGAGGCAGTAACTTATCTATCCCAACTGGGTTATGACCAATCAGAAGCAAATGTCATTCTCAAGGTTAGAACTAGGCCAAAGGTAGCAAGCGAGGCCACGCCGCCTCAAATTAGCAGTATTGACGTTGGGGGTGGCGAGTCTATCCCTGTGTTAGCTTGGGGCAAGCTGTCTCAAGATGTGGTTGACCGTTTCGGGATGAAATCGGTCAGAACTTTGTGGACTCCAATCTTCAGCATGGATTTTACTAGCAAGGGTTATGCCCCTTATTCTTATAAGAATATCTATGCCACTTACGAAGATGGTTCAGCCCCGGAGTTGGCTTCGGATGAGGATAAGGCTAAAATTGACCCCAACCAAGTTCAGGGCATAAGTGTCTTATCGTCCCTTGAGACTTCTGCTATAAAGAACAATATTCTGACTGCCGATGATATTGCAAGCAATGTGGCTCTACGTACCGTCATGGGCGATATGGTCAAGCAATGGGGACAGGGTTTGAACGTAGACCCGTTAGAGCAGTTAGGCAGAATTAAAAAGTATATGCCCGATGTTTCTATGACGGGGAAGGGAGACCCCCAAAGCAGAGACTATCAGAGAATCCAGCAGGCACAGATAGTCTCTGCTTTGGGGGTCTCCCTTCCCCGTCATAG
>Ga0265297_10006163_pt1 | contig 17615 bp, 20 predicted proteins | sample Munlanlwell13791_FD_192502 | JGI IMG/M metagenome (GOLD analysis project Ga0265297, IMG submission 192502) | Leachate microbial communities from a municipal landfill in Southern Ontario, Canada - Leachate well 137-91 | ecosystem: Engineered > Solid waste > Landfill > Unclassified | place...
CTCTTTTTTTCGAGCATCTATACTCATGCTTTCCCTCCTTTCGGAGTATAGTCTCCATTTATCCAGGACTGCTTAGCAGCCACCGTGTTGAATATCTCCTGCACTTTTGCCATGCTGCGTACTTCTTCTCCAATACCTCCCGCATTCTGTATACGGGTCAGTCGAACCTTCTGTAACTTAGATAATTGTCCATCAGCACCTTTAACTTCAAGACCAATGAACCTACCCATGTAGCATACCAATAGATCAGGGACACCTGATTGCTGCTCATTTCCCATAATGTTGAATACTACCGCACCTCGTTGCACACAGTAGCGCATGATCTGCGCTTGTAGGTTCTTTTCAAAACCACTCATGCTGCCACCTTGTAATCTTTCGCTTTACCCCAAGAGTGTCCAACCTTTGCTTCTGCATCAATGGGCACACCAACTTCTATACCTAGCCGATCAAGCATCTTGGGGTGTCTCATAACCTTGATAATCTTGGGCACATAGTAATCTACTGCGCTTTCTTCAATCTCGAAGACAAGACTATCATGCACCTCTCCAAACATGTAGGCTTCCCTGACATCTAGTAAGCTGTCAATCTCCAAGGCACTCATGAGTTTGAGATCAGAAGCGAATCCTTGTACAGGCATGTTGATCGCATACCGTACAGCTTCCTGATATTTTCTTCGAGCTTCTTTCGATGACTGTGGGTCAAGGTTAATGTTGGGGAGATGCCGTCTTCTTCCAGAAGGACTCTCAACATAGCCAAGTCTGAGAGCTTGTCTTTCCTGGCGACTGTACCACGGTTCAAGTCCGGTATGCTCTTCAAAGTATTTCTCTCTGATTCGATAGCACTCTTCCAGGGTAAACTCTACACCATAATCAGTAAGAGCATACTGCTGGAAAGTCTTCGCTCCCATACCATACAAGAATCCGAAGTTGACTGCTTTGGCTTTCTGTCTGAGGTCTTTTTGCTTCTCTTTTGGTAACTTATCCCAATCTTCCTGGGTCAGTCCATTTACCATCTGGGCCGTAAGAGTATGAATATCCATACCTCGTGCGTAAGCATCAAGGAAGAATGGGTCTTTAGATAGCCAGCCAGCAATACGTAATTCGATCTGAGAAAAGTCCACTTCAACAATGCGCCAACCTTCTTTGGCTACAATGATGTCTCTGATTGAGACTTTCTCTTCCCCATAAGTGTCTCTGATGATGTTCTGTAGATTCATTCCATCAGCAGACTTACGAGATCGGGCTGATGCTGTGCCTGCATTCTTTTCTTTGCCAGAAGCAGTTCTACCGGTTACTGTGCCTGTGAGATTGTAACTGGTGGATATTCGTCCTCTGTTATCAGCAGCCCGTAGCATTGGTTCAACGTAAGTGGATAGAGCTTTGGCATGATTGCGCCACTTCAGTAGATTGGCTACAAATGGACGATTCTTTAAGTGTACAAGAGCTTCTTCTCCGGTTGAGGGTGCTCCTGTCTCCGTATAGGCTATCCCTCTGTTAGGATTCATAGGATATTGCAGGTCAACAAAGAGAAGCTTGCCTAGTTTCTGAGGAGAAGCAAACACCTTAGAGTCACAGTCACATCCGGCCTCTATAAGGATTTGGTGCATCTCAGTATCAATACGAGTGAACTCCCGCTCTATGACACTCTTAACTCGTAGACACTCTTGTCGATCTACAGGCCATCCTCTGAGTTCAATATCAGTGAATAGTCTATCAGCTTCTCGAATTACTTCATTATAGAACATGTTCAGCTTTTCATAGCCAGGAGATTCCAGAGTATCGGTGTACTTTTCAGCCAGCATGAGGTTAGCTACAGTATCCCTGACACCATATGGAATCAGCATGTCCAGGTCTTTGGTCAGTTTGTCTGGAATGTCATACGAGGGTAAATTGAACTCTTGTACTATGAGTTTCTTCAGCCCGATGGGTCGGTTCTCATCTATGATATGGGCAACGTGCATGGTATCCATGTGAATCTTCGGGGCAAGTATGGGCTTGCCAAAGACTCGTGTGCCCCACTCATGCAGCCAGATTCTATCAAACTTACCGTTCTGCCAATCAAGCTCAGACTCAAGTAGTATTTGTCGAATAACCTGTATGGCTTCTTCAAACTCGTTCCAGTCAGGCCAAAAGTTGTGTTTGAACTTGGGGTTGGAATAGTAGCAGTCAGGTTCAAGCATCAGTGGTACAAACACCCCACCAAACTCTTTATCCCAGCAGAACTGAATACATCGAATATGTTTGTTCTTGAGGTATTGGTTGAGGCCCTGAGTCTCAGTATCCACTGCTACTCGGCCTCCAGATTCCTTAATGAGTTTCCGAAGTCGTTTTACAGCAGGTAGAGTGTCAGCAATGTACACGGTAGGGTCGAAGGTCGATACTTCGTCTCCCTTCATAACCCATTCTCGAAAACGTCTAAGGTCTTGTCCAAGCAGGTCTTTCTGTTCTTGATTGTACATAGCTTGGGCTTGGTGAATGGTGGCATAGACATAAGCATCCAGCTTTTCATTCATGACACGGCTACCACGTAAGGCAGCGAAACCTTTTCCTAATGTAGCACCATAGAGGGCCATTGCACCGAAGCAGATGATGTGTTTAGGCTTAACCTGTTTGATTTCTTCCTGGAGATATTGAAGAGCACAAACCTTGACCATCTTCTCTTTGATCTTGATTTCTCGTGCAGGTTTGGGACACTTCATAGCATAGGAGCAATGAACAGGTATGTCCGACTTTGTAAAGAAGCCTCTGATTTCCTGAAGACCTTTGCCAGCCCAAGGAATACCTTCTAAGTCATCATTGTACAGTGGTGTCTCTGCTATAAGCATAACATCACACTGTTTCAACTCTTCCGGCATGAGGCATATATTCTTATTGGGCCTGGGGCTATCAATCCCAAACCCGCAGAGATTGCATTGTGGGTTACGCATAAGTAAAGGAATCCTGTCTTAGATACACGGAGGGGCTGTGGAAAATGATATTATGAAATCCACAGCCCCTCCGTTTGATGGAGACTACACGACAGAGACATGTTTCGTCTTATCGTCTTCGGACTTTGACCGCTACCGGCCCGAAGTCTTAATCATCATCATCGAGACTAGGATACCCCTTACGGCCCTTAGAGGATTTGCCATTGTCCTCATCTTCATCATCGTCCTTGCGGGATGATCTGCGGGACTTGGGCTTCTCTTCCTCTTCATCGTCTTCATCATCCTTCTTGGATGATCTTCGAGATCGAGGCTTTTCATCCTCTTCATCATCGTCCTTGCGGGATGATCTGCGGGACTTGGGCTTCTCTTCCTCTTCATCGTCTTCATCATCCTTCTTGGATGATCTTCGAGATCGAGGCTTTTCATCCTCTTCATCATCGTCATCTTCATGCAGCTTCTTCCGTGTGGCCTTTCGATGCTTGTCAATGACGCTTTCTTCGTCCTCGTCGTCCTCTTCCTCTTTCTTGGATGAGGGCTTCTTACCGGTAAGAGCAGCATCCTCATACTCATCGAGGTCTGAGGCATCTTCCCATTCCTTGACCCTGGCATCAGTGAGTTCATGAAGATCATCAATGAAGCTGAGTTCTTCATCTGTCAGAGTGCGAACGATCTTGAAAGTGGGCTTGCTCCACTTGTATCCGGTCTTCTTCGAGTTGTCGATGAACTCAGCCTCAAACTCGATGAGGACATGGAAATACTGCTGGCCCTGCTCCACTACTTCTTTGCAGAGAGCCTTCCATGCACGTACTCCTGTGGGAGACACGTACAGCAGTTCAGGGAACAGCTTGCCAGGACGAAGGACATAGAGTGCTCTCTTTTCCTTTGCTTCCCTGCCAGCCTTCTTGTCCTCATCACTGAGGTAGAAGTTCTTCCGGGCCAAGACTACTACACCCCGGAACGAACTCTTCATCTCCACATTGTCTTCATCATCTTCTGTGGGTTCAGGGAGTTCATAGCGGGGCTTCTTGTTGTCGAGTCGGATTCGGTCAAACCTGAAATCCTCATCGTTCTCCATGATGTCACGGAGCTTTTCCATCTTTCGAGATGAAGGAATACGCAACAGATCGACTTCTGCTTCATCCTTATCTCTGGTTCGTGCGGCCATATTCAAGCCTCCTGTAATTATTGGTTGAGTGGTATATCGCTGGATTCAGTATAGCGCATGGGTAGTAATTAGTCAACCTGTTAATTGTACTGGATTTATCCAGTTTTCCGAATGTACTTGGGGTCAAGTAGAATGGATTTCACTTCAAACTTGCTCCATTTCTCAGTATCTAATAGAAACAGTCTTTTAGAATCTTCAGGACATAAATGCTGGGGGTCATAAAGAAGTTGTCGTGTTCCTACGTCTACCAGCAATCGGCCATCCGAATAGTAACGTCCTGTACATTCAAACTCTTCTCTGCCATTCTTGTCTATGAGCACTATGTTGGCTGGGCATGATTTCATCTTAGTAATGCCCTCCAGTCCTTCTCAATCTGAGCGGCTAATTTAAGGTCACGTTCGAGACTACGCATTACCTTTATATCGGCACTGTTCTTGACCAGTAGGTGTACATATGTGATGTTCTTGGTCTGGCCTCCTCGGTGATTTCGAGAAAGAATCTGATCGTAGTCTTCTGTGTCATGGCTGTGAGCATAGAATATCGTCATGTCTGCAAATCGAAAATCAACAGCCTTAGCTCCCACAGCCTCCTTAACGATAAGACACAGATCATCGTGAGCACTCTTGATGAGATCAAACCTGCGTTGTGCCCCTTTAACAGAACCGTTGAGTATCTTTGGCACAAATCCGAACTGTTTTCTGACAGCCTCAGCAATCATAAGCTCTTCTTCGTCGTGCTGTGTAACAATGATTGTTGGATTGTCTCTCTGTTCCAATATATATAGTAGATCATCCAGCTTCTCTGTACCAAGTCTAACCGCTGGTGGACGAACGATCTTTGCATCTGGGTCAGTTGATGGTTCGGGGTCAGGAAATACGAAGCCAGCACATATTTGGAGTTGCTTACGAAGGATGGAAAATACATGAGTGGCAGTAACGATACCACCATCTTTCTCAAACTCTTCCAGATCGGCCACCATTTCATCTGTAATTTGATCGTACAGCTTACGGCTTTTCGGACTGAGATCAATCATCCTTGTTTCGTGCGTATATGGTGGTAGATCAAACATGTCTGCTTTCTTAATAAGCACACAACACTTAGATAATCTTCTAACAAAATCATCCAAGTTCTGATACCCGATCACTGCTCCCCGAATGGTGGGGTGAGGTATGGCATATTTATTCTTGAACGCAGTGAAGTTGCCAGGAAAGATTTCCTCACCTGTAACAAACTTGATTTGTGCCCAGACATCCAGAGGTCGTTTTTTGTATGCACTACCATTAAGTATAGATCGAAAAGTGGTCTTGGGCCTCATCTTCAATCTGAAGAACTTGGAAGTACGAGAGCCTGGGGTTTTGATTGCTGAGGATTCATCAAGGACACCGAAGTCCCACTGGAAGCTATGAAGTGTAGTATCTACTACTTCCAGTATCTTTACCATTTGTCCTTTGCGTTTTCTAGGGATTCGTTTGTATCCAAGCTGCCATGCCATATCATAGTTCACCAGACAGATAACTGGATACTCACCATCTTCAGCCAGCTTATGTGCCATACGAATACCGGCTGGGCCGGTTTCGTGCAGATCAACAAAAGCTACAGGGGCATGACCCCATTCATGCCATCCTTCTACCCATACGTGTAATCCTGTGAGTGGGCCAGCTATGTACCCTATCCTAGCCCCTTTAGAAAACAGATATTCAAGGTATTCAATGGTTACACGGGTCTTACCTGTACCCATGTCCATGAATACTCCAGTTCCTTTAGAACCTCTCTTTTTTATACAGGATATAGCATCCTTCTGTTTTTCCCATAGGGGTGGCTTCTTCATGGCTTCATTATACTCGATTGAAGCCAAAATGTGCATCCTGGTAGAGTTACCTGTTTTCAAACAAAGGGTGAAAAAGAGACTAGGCAAGGGCCAACCAAAGTTGTATAATGCTTGTCATGGAGGCACGAAGAGACAAATGGCTGATGTAGAAACTTACTCAGATATAAAACTAGCCATAAAGTTTCTATCGTGGTATTTTGGAGACGAGCCAAGCGGACTGATCGGCCTGATGTGGCAGAGACCTGCCAGAGATGAGGAAAGACGGAAAGAGAAGAAATATGATATTGACTGGACAAGTTACAGTAACCCCGAAAAGATAAACACGGAACGATGGAGAAAAGAATCTGATAAATGGGGCATAACATTCTGTACATCTTTGCTCAGATCAAGAGAAGAGAAACACAATCATACTAACTGTCTTGATGTATCTCATTTGTGGTTCGATGTCGATGCTTGTAAGAAGCTAGGCATTTCTGGTAGTGAAGTATATTCAGAGCTTCGCCGGACAGAAGATGTTTCCTGTTGGACACGTTCCTCTGAGAACGGTATACAGGGCTTCTTTACGCTTAAAGAACCATATACCATAGATGGAAATAAACAGGTGTTTGAAGAGGCCATCGAAGGCTTGCTTTGGGACATCTGTTACTATTATGGTGGTGACACACAGGTAAACAATCTTGGCAGGATGATGAGACTGCCAGGTACTTTGAATATCAAGCCGGAGTATCCCGAACCCTGGGAAGTCACCTGCAAGATATTTGAAGACAATGTATATACACTCAAGGAATTAAAGGAACGTTTCAAACCTAATCCTGACTTAGTTCCCAGAGTTGTATTCATGGCCCTGTGCCATGCCCTCGTTGATATATGGCGGCCCAGTGAACGGCATGAACTACTGTTGCGTCTGGCTGGTTCTGTTCGCAAAGGTGGACTGAACAAGGATGCTTGTACACAGCTATTCCGAGAAATACGAGTATTCTTCCAAGACGATGCAGGTGATGACGCTGATCGGGCAGCTATCATTGAAAGCACCTACTCCAACAACATTGAAGAAATGGCCTCAATTCGTACTGATTATCCTGAGATAGCTGACGATGTTGAGAAAGCCATCAATTTTTGGTGTGATCTCAAGAAGAAGTATTGTAAAGAGCGTGGGTTTTCTTTCATACCAGAGAATGTCAATCTATTACAACCTCGTACAGAGGGTAATGGTACATTTTTTGAAACCGAAGACATGGAAACCATGTTCTATGGCAAAGAAGGAGATGAACAATTCTCCAATTTCGTAATCAGACCTATCTCCAGGGTACTCAAAGCTGACTCCAAAGATGTTGTGTGGAGAGCTTTGATGCTTACCAAGAATGAAGTACCCGCAACTATCGAGATTCCCACATCAAAAACTATATCATGGCATCAGTTTGCAAGTATAAAAGGTGTACCTATCGGAGCATCTGTATTGCAATCCTCGATGTGGAATCAGTATATCAAGTATCTGGCTGACAATCCTCCAGAGATAACCATGAAAGAGACCCCGTTTTATGGTCTGCTGGGACTTGAAACAAAGAACCCGACCATAATGTTACAGAACAATCCACATTCGGATTATGTCCTGTCCATCAACTCGGAAGACACAGCCATACCTAACGCTTTTGAGAAGGAGCTTACTGATACTGAGATCAAGAATTACCTTGAAACCTTTCTGGACAGTTATAAGAGATACCATGAAGATCGGTTTATCTGGCCTGCCCTTGGATGGTTCACAACCTGCTCCGTATCAGAAATCATACGTAAAGAGAACGGCTTTCCAAGTATGATGGTGTATGGCTTGGCCGAATCTGGTAAATCTCATCTGATAACCAGGGTACTTTCCATGCACTACGGCTGCGAAAGAAGTCATGCTTATGGCAGCACTACCAGTTTTGCTATGCGTAAATACTTGTCTGGGAACAACATATGCCCACTGGTAGTAGACGAGTTTCGAGACAACTCCAAGGAGCGTACAAAAGAGATTCAAGGGATAATCAGATCGCTCTGGGATGGCTCTAAGTCATCGTCTGGTACGATCACGGGTGATCTCCGCAAGTCTGAGTATGTTGCTCCTCTATGCCTCATTGGAGAGCATAATTACTTCGATGATGAGGCAGCAGTGCATCGTTCTTTCTCCGTCAAGCTCTCCAGAGATTGGCTCAGAAGTGTTCGTAAGAATCAAGAGCTTGCCCAAGAGGGTAACACAGAGGCCCAGGCCCGATTAGATGCTCTGAATGAGGCCAGAGAATGGCTGCACGATACTAAGTATAGAGGTTGGCTTGGCACAATAATCATGGCTTGGGTCAAAACACATTTGAACGAAGTAGCATCTATAATTCAGCATTGTCGAAAGATTGTAGATGATACTTCAACAGTTCGCATAGAACGTAAAAGAGCAGGGTTCGCTTCAGTGCTGACAGGTTATGTGATCTTAGATCAGATACTTGCTCAATATGGGCTGAAAATGCCTATAAAACTCAAGTACATGCTGGAGTGCATCTATACGGCTGACTATGGTATCCAGGAACAATCTGAGTATGATACGGGTACGATGCAGTTGTTGTTCAATTACACTGATCGAATTATTCTAAAAGGACTTCGACAGAAATCTCCATTCTTGGGACAGGTTTATCGGTTTGATTCTCTCGATGAGAGTATAATCTATATGGAGTCCAGTAGATGGTTTGCTGAGATACAGTCAGAAATACATGTGGCTTCTTCAGCATCACTTACAAACTTCGTACAGTTTAAGGAATTGCTCAAAGAGCATAAGAGAAACGATGACAGTCCTATCATGGGCTTCCCTAAGAATGACCCCTATTTTCCAGTCAATTGTGTTAAAATTGATCTGGAGAAGGTACGTCAAGTATTTCATATCAATACTATGCAGTGGAAATCACGGCAAGAGGACATTGACTAATGCCACCCAAATACCCAGCGATATTTAATCGTCCAGATGAAACCAGTGATCTTGTAGATGAGATTACTGAGGCTACAGTAAGGCAGTCCCGTAAAACAAGTAGAAGAAAGCGAGAGCCAGAGGACTGGCAACGACTTCCGGTTGATATGTCTCCTGATGAAATACTTTGGAACGACTTTCAGGTCAAACCAAACTGGCCTCTCCGTACCAAAGTTGAACATTTATTCATGTTCTACCGACTTCCGGCAAGAGACATCTCTAAGCTGCTGGGTGTTGGAGAAGAGCTTATAGAAAGTGAAATTGAGGCTCTACAGACTGATTGGATTGATCTAGGTAAAATACCCCAGGGAGAAGAACGAGAGTTACATAGGGGCAAGGTAATAGCTAAACTGCGAAGGATGGAGGCAACCATCGAAAGTGCCCTGATGAGTTGCCCAGAGGATTCAAAGCTCCTGGCATTACTGCTTAACGTACAAGATAGGATTTCAAAATTGTTGGGGCTTGACATGGATAAGAAGGCAGTGCCCGGAGTAGTTATAGATAGTGAAGACCCATTTGTAAAGGCTACTCAGATCATCAATGACTTAGCTCCAGAAAGACTCGAAGCTCTTCATGCACGGCTTAATCGCTCTGGTCAATCTGTATCCTCTGACGAATCGCCTTCATGAGCGAATCTTGCATCTAACCCACTTGTGTGCTGAGCCTGGTATTCCTTCATATTCTCTACTGCAATCTCATCCAGGCTCTCACTCAAACCGATCATACATACCATCGAATCTGTTATGTTTGAAACAGCCTCAGTATTACTGGCAAGCTCCATAAACTTACGAGTCTGCATTAGATGTTCTATTCCTAGTTTTATGGCTGCCTGCATATAGTACAATGGAGGGCCAGGAGGAATAGGAATCTCCACACTCTTAGGTGTCAACTCGATCTCATTGTTTTCGGTTTGTATGCTCATGCTGCTCCTTCAGTGTGGCATTGAATAGTGATCTTATGGCTCTTTTGGCTCTCAGATTCGTAGCATTACACACCAACATTGTGTGCTCAAAGATCAAAGTAGACAGATTTTCCCATATAGGGTTCAATACACTTAGCTCCATAACCAGATCATTCAAGCCGTGCAGAGCATGAATAGCTTCTGTATGCGTTGTGGCATCTTCAAACGCTACTAAGCTCTGCTCGGCTTGACTAATCAGATTTGGGCTTTCTTTTGCGTAACGGGCTATGCACCGTTTCCTTAATTCGGAGTATGTGATGTGTCGATCACTTACCCACAGGGGGAGGGTCTGCTGATGCACCGGAATCTATCCCTTCCCCTTTGCCCTTCTCTATACAACCAATGTCAAGTTCATCCGGCTGGAAGTATCCCGGTCTGAGTATCCGGTAGCCAGTAACACCTTTGAGCAGTTTCATTTGCTTCGTTGGAACTTTTCCAGTCTGATGAATACCAATAGACATAGCTCCGGCGGCCAAACCAACGGCCAGAGCCAACGACATGCTGACACCGCTCTTATCGAACATGCCAACAATGATCGCTACGATGACTGAAAAAGCATAAGCCAGGTATACTTTAGATTGCTCTGAAAGTTCCTTGCCCAGCTTTGTCATGATGGTCTTTGCTACAGGCAAAAGTATCCATCGAACGATAGACGCAATAGCAAATGCTGCTGCGGTACTGGTCAGTTTCCCACCATCAGTGAGCCATGCAATTATGGCATCGAGTGTGGGGTCTCCAGTTACACCTGTCATTGTCACTCCTCCTTGTCTACTTTGTTACCATTCTTCTTTCCTACACATTCATACACTTTGACCTCTGGCCGATTTACTACCAGTGAGAAGTCCTTAGATATGAAACATCTACTGACATTCTCTTCAAAGGCTTGCTGCATAGTCTGAATAGGGCAACATACAACGATTTTGCCTCCGTTGCGAATCACTTCCTGGCCTAACTGTATCTCAGGCATCAGGGAGTCCATCATGGTAGCAGAGTTGACAGGGACTTGCACCACGACAAGGTTTACACTCCTCTTGTTTAGGAGCTTTGATATAAAAGATACCGATGTAACAATAGGAGTTACTCTATGAAGCACTCTAAAGCTTCTAAGATTCTTCAGATGCTTCATGATTGTGCCATCTTCATGTGGGGTGTCTGAACGTGGGTTAGTTACATGTGTGTCCACCGCAATTACCGATGCCTGACTCTTCCCATAATAGTCCATAGAAGAAGCCAGAACCACCGTAGACAGCCCTTCATTGCAGAATAGGTCTAATACCACTCCTGCATCAGGAAGTTCTTCTACGAGATCGCTAAGAAGGTGACATGTACTGATAGATAGTCGTCCGCTTACCATGCGGAAAATGGCGTCTAGTTCCATACTCACATCATACCTCTAGTTAGTTGATTTGTCAATCGTCGTCTTGTGTAAGGAGCAACGCAGCCCTTGATCTACGGGGTGGAGAATATACCCGTTCTGATGTAGTGTCTACCTGACCAGGAGTGTCACCTAGATGTACAATTACTCTACTCTGTGGTAGTATACCTCGTACTCGGACACTGTAGCCCTTTCTCCAGGTAGCACGACTATCAAGACAAGCAAACATACCCTTATCAGTTACAGTACGTATAAGCCTGCCAAATGCCTGCTTCATATCGAAGAGCATTTGAGGCATAGAGAGCAGAGCAAAAGAGTCAAGGCCCTGCTCATCCAGCTTATCGCTCTGAGCCTGAAATAGAGGGTCTGTGGGTACTGGGAATGGAGCTTTGGCAAGCACTACGCATGACAAACTCTCCCCTGGGATGTCTACCCCTTCAAAGAAGGTCTTGGTTGCAAACAGACATGATGTGGTATCAGCCGTGAATGCTTGAAGCAGTCGTTGCTTTGAGGCTGTGCCTTGCAGGTAACAGTAGTATCCAACCTCTTGGGAGACTTTATTGTGTACCCATCTCATATGATTAGCGTTGGTGAACAATACCAATGATCTACCTTTCATGGTCATAATGATCTTCTTGGTTTCTTCAGCCAAAGCTGACAGATAAGCTGGGTCACTCTGTTCCGGTATATGTTTAGGCAGATACACGAGTACCTGCTGTTCAAGATCGAATGGGCTTTCTCCAACAAACTCAATTGCACTCTCAGGCAAGCCAAGCTGCCTACGCATAAATGTGAATGTCTTACCAATCTGCATAGTAGCCGACATCAGTACCACTGTTGGAATGACATTGAATAGTCTCTCTCGAAGGAGTGGAGCTACCTCAATGGGTTTCAGATTAAGGACACCATACTTGATGCCTTTTGGTGTAGAACCAATTTCCAAATAAGATAGCCAGTTGTCTGCAAACTCTGGGTCAATGTTATCACCAAAGACGTTGACAAGGTTTCTAGCCATTGTCAGCACCTTTTCTTTGCAAGCTCTGATAGCCACTGTTTGTGGGTCATCCTCTGGCATACATATACAATCGTTTAGAGTTTGATTGAGACTACGCAGATGAGTTACCACATTAGCCGCAGCTTCTTTTGCTTCCTCTACAGCACTCTTGGGTTTGATCTGCCTTAGTCTAATGTTATCACCCTTTTGCACCATTGGTTCAAGCGGGGCAAATATCTGATTTTCAAGCTTTCTATACTCTTCAATGAAACCATGCTCGAATACATCTACTCGTACTCTACTGAGTATCCTGTCAACGAGTTTAATCATACGAGAGATACTTCGAGGATTGATCTCTGTACCCCAGCAATCACGAGCCTTGTTTGGTACACTGTGCGCTTCATCAAATATGATAACATCGTATGGCCCAAGAATAGTACCTGGCTCATTTCCTATGTCTATTAGAGCCAGCACATGATTGGTTATGACTATCTGAGCCTCAAGAAAACGTCTATGAGCTTGATATACAAAGCAATCGCTCCACCCTTTACGACCTTCACCATAATAAGGGCAAGCCTTTCTTTCACAGTCCTCATCAGCCCCAATCTCCATCCAGTCGCCTGGGTTGAATGGGAATGGTACAGATGATACATCTCCAGAACAAGTCTCTACCTTTTGAGTGACCGCCCATGACATCAGATTGGATGCTCCACTGTACTCTGTTTCATCAAGTTTCTGTCGGCATATGTAGTTACCTCTACCTTTGGCTACGGCATAGGTAAGGTTATGTCCGGCCAAACTAAGAGCCTGGGCCAGCAAAGGTACATCTTTTTCTGCATATTGATCTTGCAGAGCAAGTGTGCCGGTGGATATGACCACTCGTTTTCCTTCAGCGATAGCTTCCAGAATGGCAGGCACTAAGGCTGCAAAGCTCTTTCCAAAACCTGTGGGAGCTTCAATAATAATGTGTCTCTGCTCATAGATGGCACGAGATATTTCACTGGAAAGCTCTTGCTGACCATCTCTTTTCTGAAAGTCAGGCTTGACCTTTACCAGTAATCCATCTGAAGCAAAAAATTGTTCAATAGTCGGAATCATACTCATAGTGTATCATCATCTCGATGAACTTTCGACTGATAAAATTGCCGGGTTTTTATTCTAAACTTGGTCTTTGCCATATATTGAGCAGTGCCCGGCCCAGAATTGACCTCATATATGACAGTATCGCCTTCAAGTTTTTCTGTCATGATGCCCTGTCTAACAGCCTCATATGCAAAGATCAACTCATGAAACCTCTGCCAGCATACTAACAGATCATCTCTGGTAAAGATCAACTTCTCTTCTTCGAGAAGAGTTTTCATTACCTCACTGATGATCTCAAAAGTAGGTTGATCTATCATCGTCTTAGAAAATGTCTTGTTTCCCTGCACCTGGCTGGTCTCAAAGATGAGCCGTCTAGGAGTGAGTTGAACCAGTACATCATACATCCTCTTTTGAAGATGAGGATAAGTCTGTCTTACCTGTGAGAAAGAAAACTCTTTCAAAGGCTCTTTCCACGTAAGCACTATTTTACTCCAGCACTATGTCATCAAACACTACAGGTATGAGGTCTTGCACTTCTATGAGCAGGGGTCTCATCAATTCTCTCATCTGAGGATGTGCCGTCACTGGTGTTCTCATATGGAAAATATGTCTCCACTCTCTCCAGTTAGCTGTGACCACGATCTCGGTCTTGAGACAGGTGGGTAGTACCCCTCTGGCAATGTTTGGACTCAAACCTTCAGCGATCTCCGCTTCATAGAGTCGCTGAACAGCTTCAAAGTGCTCTTCTCTTCTGGCAAGCTGGCTCTCTGTCAAACCATCAGGGTGGATTATCGAAATGTGCCCACCAAACTTACCCTTGGTGTAGTTACAGTATCTTGTTGACTCCTGTGCAAAAGCACAGAGACGATGACGAACCATTTCATGAGTCACACCACGATCACAGATGAATCGAACGCTCATCATACTATGTTCGATCATTGCAAGATGCTTGCGCTTTAGGAGCATCTGAAGGAAAGTAATGTACGAATCCTCCGTAATCTTGTCCTCAGTTTTGTAGCAAGTTCTTGCTGCTTTTTCGATGTCTTTACACATGTCTCTAGCATAGTCCTGATCGTAAGGACTGATTATGGTATACGCTGGTTTGACTATTTGCATTTATTCCTCCAAATATTGCTGGCCCAGAAGGGACTCGAACCCTCGCCATGCTTCGGTGTAGCAGCCGTCATGTATTTTTGGCTTCCTCACTTTCCTGGAAAAGCAGCCCTGCTACAGCCACCATTCTGCTTTGTGAGACCATGCCATATCCCAACAGGCACTCCTGGGCCATGAAATTGAAAGGGTAGCAATGGTCTTCCCAACACTGCTACCCTTCAGATCACCTTATCCGGTTTCCCGGCCATCCGGTGAAACTATTCAACCTTGAAGGTTTCCTCTCCTCCAGGATTGAAGTAAACACCATGCTCTCTGAAGAGTTCAACGTCAGCCAGTTTCTTTAGAGCCGTGTACTCTTTCTTGATAGCTGCTGCTTCATCAGAAGTCTCTGCGTTGTCATAGGCTTCCTTCAGAGCAGCCATACGAGCCTGTGCTGCTTCTACCGCAGCTTTCAACTCGGTCTTCAGGATGTTCTCTTTGACTGCTATGGCCTCTGGGCACATAGTCTTGACATATGCCAGAGCCTCATCTTCCTGGCCTTCCAGGATTTCAGTCTTAGCTCTCGTAACCCCAAACTTCAGCACGAGCATGTTGAACTTCAGCGTCTTGGTCTTCTTTCCTACCAGCGCACGAGCAGCAAACTCTCGAAGCTGATTGAAGTAACGCATGATAGTCCAGTCCGCAAACCGAGAATAGTAATTGATCTGAGGGTTATACTGGTCATTGATTCGCTTGAGCAGCAGATCACGTTCCACCTTCAACCCTTCGGCCTTTGCCTGAGCAAAAGCTCTACGACCACCTACCCAGTTTATGATCTCTTCGATGTCTGCTGTATCATCGGGAGCACCATCTACAGATAGCACCTCTCCGGTGCTCTCATCAATAGTGACCATGTTCACTGCACCATCAGTAATGATCGCTACCTCAATGGCTTCAACCTGGTTTGGTTGCTCAGTTCCGTCCGGGACTTCACTGATCTGTTTCTCTGGCAGGACATCCATCTTTTCTTCCGTTTCTGTTGACGACATAACAGCCTCCTCGTGTTACTACACCACACAATTGTAGCAGAACTCACGAGCGTTGTCTCCTAGTAGATTTACTTGTTTATGCTATCTTCCTCTATGCGATTATTGGAGCATCCAGTAACCGAAGTAGAATGTTTCCTTATAACACAGGTGTCAATCTTTGAGCAATCTACACAATTTGTTACAGGTCTGTTCATTTCAGTATCAATATCTGGTAGGTCTACTGTCTGTCCAGCTAGGGCATGAGTGCTATCAGCAAGGAACTGAATACGACCATCAGTAACAAAGCTGTGACATTGTGGCTGAGGCTCAGGTATATCAGGATGGGCATGAACAAGAATTGATGGTCTTATAGTAGGTTTATCCGGGTCTCCGTTACATTCCCATTTAAGATCAACCATATGTGGTCGGTCACACCCAGGACAAAAGAACATGTAACCATGAAGAGTGCCATCTGAGTTGTTACAGCGTTGTAGTCTGGGCATCTACTTCTCCAAGAAGAATCGAACAAGCTTACTGAACTTATCCCAGGGATAATTTTCTGGGTCTGTCTTTCTACCTTTAGGCAGGGCCACTGCTGCATGACTTTGAATACAGCCTTTACTTAGATCAAGACTGTACCGTTTGATAAGCCATGCACAAAGCTTTGCTGCACTTTCGATCTGAGAGTCTGTCCAGGTCTCACCTGGTATGTGTTCTTGCTCGATGCCGAAACTGAACTTGTTGCAGTCCTTACGACCATTCCATGCCGATACTCCTGCATGAAAGGTGTAGTTCTGTCCAAGCTGTGGATTGAGCTTGTAGATCGTGCCATTCTTGGCAATCTCGAAGTCAGCAGAAACCTTTTTCCCAGTTTCACTGCACAGTGTTGCGAGATCACCGGCAAGATGACCCCCGGTGTGGTGCAGAACTATGAGGGTTGGTATATATTTCCTCTTGCCCATGTTTCGAGCAGGTGTTGGATGATCTACGAAAACAGGGTCTTGCATCATATATCTCCATTCATTGCTCTATCTAAAGCATAATCGCTGGGAGATAGACACTTTCTTACTTCAAAAGCATATATCCATGCAGACTTGTCTGCGGTTTTAACGAGAAGAGTTTGATCTGTCTCATCAATCTCCAGGACTTCAGCCGTGACCTCATACTTGGTATCACCCAGTCTGACCACTACTCCTCCCCCTACTTCGGGTCTATCACCATTGCTAAGCAGCATCAGGCATACCTCCTACGGCCACCAAGACTGTACACATATCATCTATGTGGGCCACATTGAATACGAAACAGGTAGTATCATCTTGAAGATCATTAGGATACACCCTTACGGCCTGATTGGGCACAATAATCCCACTTGAGTCTGCATCTTGGTTGTCAACCTTTATGAATCCACTACCAGAAGATAGGGCCTCGGTTACATCCTTTGTGGACATATGCCGGAGAGAGATCGTATGTTCTTGGAGAGAGGGATTATGAAGTTCTTCGTTGATAGCTTCAATCGCCTTTACCAAACAGTCAGAGTCTCTTGTGACATAGTATTGCTGCACTAGCTGAGATACATCAACGAACAATTTCATCGTAGGGTTAGTTCCTTTTCAATTCTGGATTTGATATGCAGCGTTTCCTCATCTGTAAGAACGATCTCTTCAGTGTGTTTTACATCACCCAAGACACTATGAAACTCAGTGTCAGTCACAGCATCAAGGATTGCATCACTTGCAAGAAGCATAACCTCCTCAGTTATGACTGTGGCATCCGGCCAGGGAAGAAGATAATCCTCCAAAGGAGTAAGCGGGTCTTGTGTGAAACAGATATTCTTCTCCCCGGTCTCATTATTCACTTGGATAATTACTTTACATTTCATATGTGCATGTTCTCCACGGAAGACAAATCAGGAGCACTAGGCAGAGTCTCATCTCCTTCTCTATAAACTGACTCAGCCTGAGCGTCACGTTGGGAGGCAACATAGGGTGCAAGTGTTTCCGGTAATTGGAAAAGCTCTGCTATGTCATCAGCACCAACGTTGATTGTTGCTGGCTTTAGCACCTCCAAGAAGTGCTCCATTCGTGCCAGGGCCATTGGAGGATATTTATTCAACGGATACACCGCTGGAATCATATGCTCCGTACCTCGAAGCTCTGGGTGGAAGTTATAATATTCCA
>Ga0265297_10006164_pt1 | contig 17614 bp, 24 predicted proteins | sample Munlanlwell13791_FD_192502 | JGI IMG/M metagenome (GOLD analysis project Ga0265297, IMG submission 192502) | Leachate microbial communities from a municipal landfill in Southern Ontario, Canada - Leachate well 137-91 | ecosystem: Engineered > Solid waste > Landfill > Unclassified | place...
ACCGTCGCCGTCGGCGTGAGGCTGGGCAGCGGCGTGCCAGTCGGCGACGGCACCAGCGGGCGGACGCTGACACGGTAGCTGGCATCATCCACGGTGACAACGAACGAACACCCGGCGAGCAGTAGCGCCGCACAGAGGCTACTCAGTATCCGGCGCATTGCGCAAACTCCTCACCCACATAAACGCCTTGCTCAGCATCGTCACGACTCGCTCCTCATGGTCTATACCCTGTTCGCGCATCTCATTCACCAGCGCGTGGCACAGTTCATGCACCACGCCGCGCTCCAGTTCCTCGTCTGATAGCCCCGCCAGCGCGGGGACGTTCACATGGATGGTTGCCGCCGCATAGCGCCAGTCAGCGTTGATGCGCATGGCAACGTTCCGGCCCGTCGCACCACTGGCCTTGCGAAATGCCTTGCCGCTGTCATACCAGTGCACCTCAACATCCCACCAGCCCAGGCCGAGCAGATACGTCCACTTTTCGAAGTGACGGCGAGCGCGGTTACGAGTGCGCTTGTACGCCTTGCGCTTCATGGCAGCAGCGGCGCGCTGGTTTTGAGCATGGCGTCCAGTCGCTTACTTCGCTGCGGGGATGCTCGCCACTGCCCCGCCGTGCGCCACTCCACGATCTGGCGCGGGCAGACATACGGCGCGATGACCTTGAGCATGGCGTCCAGAGAGCGCTTATTTCGCTGCGTCGCCAAGTTCCACCTCACGCGCCACTTCTCGCTGCCCGATGATGGCGTCGACCGTGGCCGTCAGCAGCTTCGAGATATACGCCTCATCGAGCTTGCGGTTTAGCGCCCACTCGCCGATACCGTCCAGAGTGACGATGATATAGTCGTCCGGCTCGTCTACCAGCGGTCTCACCTGCCGCGCCACCTTCTGGACGGACGCCCACACTCCTGCCCCGGCCAGCGCGAGCACGGCCAGCGAGACGAGCGCCACGAACGTCGGGACGAATACGCTGATGATAATCTCCAGCGCGTCTTGCGATTTACCTGCCAGTTCGATGTCCATGCCTCACTCCTCTAGTTATATCGGCCCCAGGTCAATCCACAGCGCCGGGACAGCGGTCGGCGTCCATCCCGCCTGTGACGTGTGGGTCTGCCAGCAGCGGTAGCGCCGCCCGTTGTAGGTTACAATGTCACCATTCCCCGCGCCCTGTGTGTTGTCGCCCTTGTAAGCCACTGGATAGGCCCAGGCAGCCAACGGCGGGGGCGGGGGCGGTGGAGTCAAGTTCTCCCACAGCGCCTCGGCACCTACACTGCCCGGCTCCCACACGTTCGCCGCGATATTGCTCCGCCAGGTATATCCGCCGTGTGTCACTCGTGCGCCGAGCGGATAGGCGTCGTGTGCGCCCAGGGGTTGCACCCAGGGCCAGGGATCGTCGGTTGGCTCATAGTAGCGCTTGAACAAAGCAGGCGCCCGTTCAGGCGGCCAATCCGCCTGCGTCGTGTGGCCCTGAATGACCTCGTACAGGTTGCCCGTCCGATAGAAGACTTGGCCTACCGTCACTGCCAATCCGACCTGCCAGGGCGGATGTAGCACTACCTCTTTGACAGTGCTTACCAGCGCGTCGGCAGTGGCCGGTACAACGTCTTCGACCACCAGCCGGGCCACGTCTGACGACAGCACGGCGGCGAGTTCCGTCCGCATCGTCTCCAGCGGTTCGAGCGCGGGTGGCGGTGCGCCCCCGGCTTCGTCCTGCACAGACAGCACGGCGAAACGGGCGTCAGTACGGATAGCCGCCACCTGCGTCGCGCTCAGCCCTTCGCCAAGCGCGACCAGGCGGTTGAGCCTGTCCGCGCCGATGAGCGGATCAGCCTGCCAGGTGATGTCCGTCCATGCGGCGGGATATTCCTCAGCCACCAGCATGTCGTTGCGGCCCGGCTCCGAGCGCCAGGGCGTGAGAACTTTCGCTTGGTAGGTTGCCATACTTGTCTCTCCTACAGCGGCGTCACCGTCAACTTCGTCGGCGTAGCCTGTGAGCTATAGACTGTGTTGACCCCCGTCTGCGTATCATTGTGCGACACATTAATCTGCGCCCCACGCTTCGTCCAGTCCGTGCCGTTCACCGTCGTCCAAAAGTCGTGCAGGCTGCCCGCGCACTGCACACGGATGCCGATAACATCACCCACGTACGTCGCGTTGATGCGGTTGGTGGCTGTGCCTGCGCTCACGCTGTCCAGGCGAAAGTCCCAGTTGGTGTTGGCGTCGTTGCGCCGAATGTATGCCCGCCAGCAGGTGTAGGCCGCCTCAAGCGAGGCGCCGCTGATGCGGTAGAATACGTTAATTGTATCTCCGGCGACAGGTGAAACAGGCAGCGCGTAGGTGAAGTCAATGATGGCGTCGGCGGGCATGGTCTGTTGCGCGTTCAGGGTGATGCGCTTCGCTGAAATGCTATCAATCGTCGCGTCACCAAGTAGGCCACTAATAAGTATAACGGCAGCCGTTGTGTCTGAGCGCATTATGTCGCGTGCATGGCGTGCTTCGTTATACTGTCGGTACCAGGGACTTATAAAAACCTGAAGATAGCCCACTGCCCACGCAGTCACAAATTGGTCAACTTCGTACCAATGACCTACGGTGAGGACGGTCTGCTGGACCCGAGGGACATTTGCGCCCGTAGTATTGTAAAGATTCAGTGCCCCGCCTACGGTCTTCGCGTCCGCATGTGTTTGGTCAGGGTCGCGCTCAGTCGCTTCAGGGTTTCCACCACTTTCGTACAGGACCGTCCACCCGTCCGGGTTATCGTCCGTCCAGGCCGAGAAGTCCGGATTGGTCAGCAGTTCCGCGCCGAGGGATTGAGTAAAGTCAGTTATGATGAGTGTCCTCTTGTGCTCGCCCAACACCCCCGGCACGCCCAGAATCGGCAGTGACCGCCCCATGTCAACCTCCCTCACTCGCGCCATCAGGCGCGCCCTTGCCCGCGTCCGTCTCAGCGCAGTCTTCTGCTGCCGCCTCACTCACCGCCTGCGCGTGGTTCACTTTCGCCTGTAGCGCGGCCAGCTTCTCCTCAACGTGCACCCGGTCGGTCAGCGCCTTCTCCAGTTCCTCGTGGTGCGCCTTCTCAAGCTCGTCAATGCGCGCCAGCAGTTCGTCAATGCGCGCATCCTTCGCCGCCAGCTTGCGCTCCAGGTCGCCGATGCGCTTATCCCGCGCCGCTACCGCCTTTTCCAACTCCGCCACCTTCGCCGCAAACTCGCAGCGCACGCGCTCCAGTTCCGTTACATGCTCAGCGTCGCGCAGGGCCATGCGCTTCTCGGCGTCATCAAGTTCCTTGCGCATGGCGCGCTTGGCGTCCAGCGCCTCATCTACGCTGTTCTGTAGCGCGATAATCTGCCCGTTCTGGTCGGTGATCGTCCTCATCAACGTGGTAAATGCCCTAGCGTTCTCCTCTAACGCAGCGCCAGCTGTCTGTAGCGCCTTGCCCATAGGCCCGCGCGCTACCAGCCAGTAGCCGAGGCCAACGCCCAGGGCCACGCTCACCACGAACAGCAGCGGTGTGCCCGCCTGCTGGATGATGTGCCACAGGCCGTCAGTGTCTACAATCTCAGTCGCCAGTCCGAACATTCATCCCCCCACCTATATCGGGGCGTGCTACAATTTCAATGCCCGCTCTGCGCGTCGCCCCTCGGCGCGCCGGGCGGGTCTAGCTCACTTCCCGCACCCACATGATGATCGGCGCAGCGCCCGTCGTGGCCCAGGTAAACGCCGTCCCCGCTTCCGTTTTCCACACGGGCTGGAAAACATGAGTGCCACTCGCCAGCCCTGTGACCAGTAGTGGCCCGAAGACTGTCGTATTGCCCGTTGTGGCCGTCGTTATGCCGGGCCGCGCACGTCCTGCCCCGAACGCATAGGCCCCATATAAGGCCGTGCCATTGACCAGCCAATCTAGAGAGATACGCCGTGTGTCTGTATCGCCTGCCAACTGTAGCTGAATGAATACCATAATGTCCCCGCCATAGGTGCCCAGCGAGGCGCTCAGCGCTGACGAGATGGCCGTGAATGTGGTGGCTGTCGTGCTCAACACCAGCGCGCCACTGGCAAAAGCAGTCAGAAACGACGGCGGGTCTTTCAGCGCGGCTATGTTATCGCGAACATAGGTGTTCATGTCCGTCGCGCCCAGCACCTCATCAACCACCCATGTTTTCGGGATCGTGTAAGTCATCGTCTCGTTTCCTACAATACCAGGCGGTTCTGGTCAAGCAGCCCCAGCACCGCATCGTCCAACGTCAGATAGGTGTTGCCGGTGAGCGGGGCCAGCAGAAATGTAATGCGTGGTGCGGCTTTCTCGTGCAGGCTGTAGGCTATGCCCAGCACGCGGTGGCGCTCAGCGCTCAGCGCCGTTTGTGTTTCCGTAACTTCTACCACACTGCCGACCTCTATCGTGTACAGGTTCACCGCGCCAACCGTTTCCACGCCCTCAAAATAGACGGCGGGCACGCGCGCCAGCGGGATAGCCCAGCGCGCCAGCAAGAACCTCCCCACTTGCTCGGCGAAGGCGTCTCCGCCGTCTATCTGCAGCGGAATGCTCACGTCGCGCACGCGCCGCCCGTAGTCCTCTTGGCTCACCGTGTCGTCAATGACCAGGTTTAGCGGGTCGTAGGCAATCACCCCCACGCCGCGCACTTGCAGGTCGTGCACATATAGCGTGCCTGTCGCCGTGTTAGTCATGTGCACTTCGATGCCGCCACCCGTGACCGCCAAACTGAACTTGACGCGCTTGCTGTTGGTGTAGTTGTAGCCCGACTTATCCTGCGTATCATAGACGCTGTAATCCGTGCCGGGCACCAGGGGCAGCACGAGACTGCGCGCGCCGACAATCTGCCCCGTGCTCACGTCCACATAGGGAATGGTGTAGGTGCGCGACCCGAACGCCTGAGTCACATCGTCGGACGGGTTCCAGCGCTGATAGTTGGAACTGGTGCTGCCCACCGTGCCGCGCCCCGGCACCGCCAAGATTTGCTGCGCGCGGGCAATCACGCCGCTGGTTGTGCTACCACGCGGTACATAGGACACGACCGCACGATTGATGATGTCCTCTGCCGACATGACGGTATCCTGGTAGTTGTGTTCTTCATTCAACTCCAGGTCGGCGGCCCGGTTTGCCAAATTAAACGGATACAGATTGTCACGGAAGGTCAGCGTCCCATCGCGCGCGCACCAGAAGTAGCCCCACTCAGACTCGGCAACCTCGGTGATGGCTGTAAGCGCGTTAGTTGTGTCATCACGCCAGGTATCCCCGGCAATGTCAATGGTGCGCTGGCCCGTGTCGAAATCAATCAGCCCCGCCGGTTCATCTACTCCGCCACTCATCGTTGCGCCGCTGACCGCAATGTTCGCCCCGCTCTTGGCTAGCGCGATGCTGTTGCCCCACGCCCCGCGCGCGACGGCGGTGAGATTGACTGTTGCGCCGGAGACGGCGGCAGTGGTGACGGACATAGGGGCGCGCCGCGTACTATAAACACTCCAGGAACCACTGCCCGTTTTCAATGCTTCATGGGGCGGATCAATTCCACCCGCATCAAAATAGCCTCCGAGTCCAGAATAATCATCTGCCGAACCAAAACCAAAAGGGATCACTTTGCGTAGTACCAACCAATAATTTTGCTCAGCAGATAATACCGGCCCACCGATGCCGCTCACCGTCTTTACACCAGTGTAGGGGGCAAATGTGCCAGTCGCTATTACCGTGCCGCTAGGCACACCGCCAGCATCCGTCTGAATCTCCCAGGTGATATTGGTTGTATCATAAGCCGTCTGTTCTAGCGTCACAGAAAATGCATCGAGGCTCCCTGTATCCGGAGTAAATTTCTGTGCACGCTGATAGTTAATGCCTGCTAGCTTGCCAAAATAATCATAACCATTGACTGCCCCCGGCACTGTGGCCGTGCCTCCGCTGGCTCCTGCCGCCCCCTCATTTGCGGCGGTTACATCTGGGTGTTTCTCGGTGCCCGCGCCATATGCGCCACTGATCTGGTCTTCCCCTGTCGTGTGAATGGCCGCCTCAAGATTGGCCGCCGCTTCTGTTGCGCTCGCGCCTATCTTCACTTCATAGGCCGCGCTCGGTGTGACCTTGAACGTATACGTTATGTCGCCAATCGTCACCGTGTCGTTTGCCGACGGCGCGGCGCTGAATGTGATGCTACCTGTTGCCCGCGCCCCGCGCAGCGCTGCACTGGTAATCAGGCGCAGTAGATAGCCGGGACTTTGGCCCTCTTGGAGCGGCAGGCTGATCAGGTGATTTTGCAGCACGCCTAGCAGGTCAACGCATTCGATGGTGCATTGCCGGTTCCCGTACTGTCCCGGCTCCGGGCGGATACTCTGCACAACGCCCGTAAACAGCGTGATCGCGCCCTCAGTGACCACGACCGGGCGATAGGGTAGCAGCGACGAAAAGAGCGGGCTACTCGTATTGTTAGGCGAGAAGCGCCTATCCTCATTGTTGACCACCAGATAGCAGGTGCCCACATCGGCGACGTGTTGCAACGGGTCGCTGAACCCCGTGACGATTTCGCAACTGCGCACGTAGGCGGTGATGTCCGTGCCATCTAGGATGATTGCGGTCACGACATTGCCTCCACAAGACGCGTGTTCTTACGCGCCGCCTCGCGCTTCAGTTCGCCCAGCAGTTGCGCGGCATTCTGAACGCCGTGTACATGGATTGGCCCGGTGATAGTCACGCCCCCACCCCCGCCGCCTATCATCGGCCCCATGCGCGGGAAGTCCGGCGCGCGCTGCCCCTGGCGCATCTTGCGCAGCATATCCTGTGACAGCACATACTCACCCCGGTGTACCACGCCCGCAATCTGTCCGGGTGGCCCGTCGCCGGTGTAGCCGCCGCGCTGAAACTCCGGGATAGCGCGCCCGCCCAATGTCCGCCCGCCGCTTGTCGTCGTGCCCGCGCTGCCTTCTGTGAACGATGACGTGATGGTCACAGACCAGGGCCGTGAGGTCATGGTGTTCAAGCGCGTTTCTACGTCTACAATCTCGCGGACGAATGATTCTTTCCAGCCGCGCACCTGCAAAGTTGATAGATCGACCCAGGCGGTCATATAGCTTTCCATGTTTTGCCATCGCTGCTCGGCATGTTCAGTTAAGCTATCATAACTGTCCTTAAGAGGCTGCAATGGGTCTTCCTCTTGCTGTGGGCCAAAGACAAGTTCTTGGAAACGGCTTATACCCTCCTGAACGGTATTGGTCACCCGAGTGATGTCGTCAAGCCTGATTTGCCCGCTCGCTAAACGCTCTATCAACTGCACATATTGCTCAAGGCCACGCGCGTCTGTAGGAATCCGTACCAGCCGATCTACCCACGACCAGTCTTCACGCGCCAGCAATCCCATTTGCACGGCGAAATCTGCTGCGCCAAACTCCCCGCGCGCCAGTGCCTCAGCCGCCGCGTTTGCCCGTAGCGCGAAAATCTCACTTTGTGCATTGGCCTCGCCCGTAGCCAGCGCCATGTAGCGCATGGCCTCTTCCGACTTTTCAGCGCTCACCCCGTACTCGCGCAGCGCCTCGCCAGCCTTCTGGTACAGCGACGAGTCAAAGGCCGTCGGCGCAATGCCCCAGATTTCGTCTAGCGACTTGCCCGCCCGCTGTGCCTCAGCACTCAGCTTGCTTGCCGCCTCGGTGATGCGCTCCAGGCTGCGCGCGGTCTTTTCTGCGCGCTCCTCAGCGCGCTCATCCGCAAGGCCCATCGCCCGGCCCCACATACCGCCGGACTCGGCGGTGGGACGCCACGCCGTCCGCTGCATCCCGGCCAATGTGCTTTCCCAGTCAATGCCACCGCCCGGTCTCATTCCTGCGGCCCAGCGCTGGAAGCGTTCAATCTCCTGCTGCTGCTGGCGTTGTGCCTCACTGAAAAGCAAGCCGAATGTGCCCGCGCGCCTCTGACGCTCCATGAAATTAAACGTCGGTGCCATCGCGCCCCAGTTCCAGGTTTGCTGACGCTGCATTGGAACGCCACGCTGATCCATACGGGCAATCATGTCTCCATAGGCGCGCAGAGCTTCCAACTCAGCAGGACTATACTTTCCAAAGATATCCGGCTGAACTGTAGCCCCCAGCTGCGCGCCCGGCGCAACCGGCACATATGGCTCGGCCTGCCACTGCTCAGAAATCGGGTTCCAGAAGGCCGGCAATCCCGCCCTGGTGCGCAATTCTTGTTGTCTGGCTCTCGCAGCCGCCTCGCGCCCGGCGTCAGTCATGAAGCCCTCGAAAAAGTCGGTGGCGACAACTTTGGCCAACCACTCTGCGGCCCACGCGGCGTCGCTGATGTCTTCTCTCGGAATGCCCAGCGTTTCTCCCGCAATTGCCTCCATCGTGACTTTCATAACAATTTGCCAGTCGTGCGCGGTTAGCAGTTCAAACCAATTCCATAAATCAAGCGCAGCGCTCGCCGCACTCTCTAGCACGTCGTTGACATTTGTCCCTACTTTTTCTTTAAATTCACGCGATCTGGCGGATAGCTGGTCTTGCTTCAGCGTGACGTTGGCCATGCCCTCGCCGAGCTTGTCCGCCTGTTCCTTCAGCCCATCGATCACGGCTTCCTGGAACGCGGCCTCGCGCGACAGCCCAGGCATGGCACTTTGCAACTCTTCCATGCGCCGCTTGACCTGATCCACGCTGAGGCCCAGCTGGTCAAGGCGCATGAATGACATATTGGCGAGCGTCAATTGAATCTGACTAAGCGCATTTTCAGTGCCGCCCAGCTGCGGGTTCGCCGCCGCCACAACTGACAGCATTCTGGCAAACTTGCCCGCCGCCTCTGCGCTGTCAGCCAAGCCGAACTTCATGAGCATATAGGCTTGCGCAGCCGCTTCGCCTTCGGTAACTGTGCCGCGCATGGCCGTCTGAATAGCTACAGTCCAGCGTTCAGCTTCCTCAGCACTGCCCGCATAGACGCGCAGGGCGTAGGCGCTGCGTTCAGCTTGCGCACCCATGCGCGCCCACTCTTGGGCAGTGCCGAGCACCTGCTGAAAAGCGCCATAGACTATCTTGGCGCTGTTGCCGAGATAAAATAGGTTCTGCGCCATGTCGAGCACGCTGCGAGAGCCACGACTGCCCAGCCGCTCGGTGGCCTGATTCGCGCTATCCATGCCGCGCGCATATTCCCTCAGTTGTTTACTGAAGTCATCTTTCACGCTAAGCGTGATGGTGCGTCGTCTGTCCATTCAGCCCTACCCGTAGCGCAGCAGCGCCAGCAGCGCGTAGGCGGACACGACCGTCGCGTCCACCTTGCCGCTCTCGCCCTGCTCATAGGCCCGGTTTATCAAGTCGCCTATACTCTTCTGCCGCTGGTACTCATAGGCCAGCCAGTCCATGCGCTCATCGGGCGGCAGCGCCTTGAACTCGCTCAGGCTCCACTTCATGCGGTCGCAGATGCGGTAGACTAGCCACCTAAGCCCGTCGAAAGGGCCGATGACGGATGTCTTCCTCCGCCGTCTCGATAAGCTGGTTGGTGATCTTCCACAGCGCCGACACTGCCCAGTTGTCCAGCCCGGCGATGTACGCCAGCTTTTCGTCCGTCGTCTCGCCCGGCACATCTATCGCCCAGCACGCCAGAATCTGCGCGTGCATCTGACGCATCCGGTAGCGTTGTAGTGCGTGCAGATAGCCGGGGTCGCGGAAATCGCGCTTGCGCGTGACCTTGCCATCCGGGTCGGTAAAGAACTCGTCTGTGTACGGCGCTTCCGGCGGCTCGCCCACAATGCGCAGTGCATCCAACGCCTCATCGGGCGTCAGCGCGCGCATCTCAAACAGCAGTCGCTCACCGGATGGTGTCGTCACCTCATACTCATGCAATGCGCCGTCAGAACGCAGGTCGTCCAGCGTCGCCTTGCGCGTTTCCTTCGCCATGCTGAGCCTTTCTAGCGCGCCTAGTACGCGCTCCATGCGTTCGCCTGATAGGAGAACGTAAGCCGATAGACATCCCCTTCACGCCCCGCCAGCCCCACCGAGTTAATCGCCCCGCTGTACAGAAAATACCCGGCACTTCCCTGGTATCCGCTGTGCTTCAGGTGCAGAAACACGCCCGTTTGTGCATCAGCGAACTTGCGCAGGGCGAGCAGGTCTGTCGTATACATCGCGCCAATGTATACGTCGGCACGCTGGCCTGTCCACAGATTGTGGTAGGCACCATCCAAAGTGCGGAAGTTGTCCACACCATAGGCCAGCGTGCCGAAGACGCTCTCGGCATAGGCGACAACAGCCGAGGCCGTCGCGCTGCCCGTCCAGAGGTACATCGTACCTTCGGGCCAGGCGAAGGTCTCGGCCATTTAGCCGATGTACCCGCTCGCCGTCGGGCCGTTCATCGCCAGCGCCACAAACTGAAAGCTCAGGGCGTTCTCCTGATCGCCCTCGGTGAACTGACGCTGCGTGAGGGCAGCCCCATGGAACTGGTAGAAGAAAGCAGCCCCCGCTTCTGGCGCGGTCATCTTCAGTTCCAGATGCACCATCGGCACCGATGCCCCCGCCTCCGCCGACGGGTTGGGAAACTGGGCCGTAGCAGCCCAGGCCACGTCAAACGAGCCGTTGATGGCCTCTTTGCTAACCAGCTTGTGATGGTTCGGAATACCCCGGTCTGAGATGGTAGCGATGGTATTGGCGCTCGTCCAGGTGAAGTTGCGGACGAAGCCCATCAGCGCCGTCGGCGCACCACTCGCCGTGACCCATCCCGACCCGCTGCCACTGGCCTGTACCCAGCGCAGCGCACCCTCGTAACGATTCCTGACTTCTGGCATGATCTGACTCCTTGTCGCCTATGCTCGCTCTATCCAACTGAAGTAAAGTAACATCCGCCGCCGCTCGATGTCCGGGTTTGGGTCATAGGGCGGCGTCCGCGCCTCTACCCTGTCAATAACGATGCGGTAGCTGACATTGCCTGGAGCCGCCGCATTGGTGTAAAAGTCTTTTATGATTAGCGCGCTGCCCGTGCTGCGCAGACTGATCACCGCCTTCGTCAGCGCATCCTGCATCTGCGCCAGTTGCGCCCGCCAGTTGGCGTCGCGCCGCGTGGCCCAAGCGTTTACTTCCACAATGCCGAACTTCTGCTCGCCTGATCCATCGTCCACGCGCCCGCCCTGGTACGGAGACGGCCCGGTATCCGCGCCCAGATAGTGCACCGAGTAGCAGGGCAGCGTCGCGTTGCCCATCGGGTCTTGCGGGTTCTCCACAACCAGCGTAACGCTACTCAGCAGGGGCGGCTTGTTGCCGGTCAACGCACCCTGTAGCCAGGCGTAAAGCGTGCCCAGAACGTTGTATTGCCCGGTCGTGTGCGAGAACGTCACCGCTAGAACTCCCCCATGATTTCATCAATGTACTTGTCCAGCAGCCGCATAGCGTGTTCCTCAGCGCGGTCAAGGAAGCCCGCTGATTGCTGCTCGCTATGCCCCGCGTTCAGGTCCTCGATGTAGGGCACATTCGACCCCTGCACAATGGTCAGACCGTTGTCCTTCTCTTCCCATACGGCGTCGCCAGGGCTGGCCCCCTTCGCATCCGCCCTCAGCAGTCCCGGTGCCCAGTGCCCCCACGAGGCGGCGGCCCGCCCCGTGTCGCGCGGCATTGAGAACATCTCGCCGTGCTGCTTAATGCTGCGCTCCGTCGCCAGCGATGTCTCGCGCAGCCGCCGCTTGCAGGACACAACGATCTTTTTAGCCTGCTGCTCGGTGTAGCGGCGTTCCTCATGCAACTGCCTGGCGTCAACCTGGATGCGCATCTTTCACCGCCGTCATCTTGATACACAGTTCAACAATCGCGTTAATCCGCCCGATTGAACTCCGGTACACGGCCTGTTGGAACAGCGCATCGTCCAGCTTCGTGTCCGGGTCGTACATGATCTGCGTCTGCGCCTCGACAACCCGCACCGCGTCCTCGTGCGGCGAATACCAGATGTCGCGTTCGATGTCGAAGTCCCAGTGCCCGTTCTGTCGGTAGACGAACGGTGACCCGTCCCCTTCTGGTGGTTTCAGGTAGCCGAACGTGGCAAACGTGATGTATCGCGTATGCGTTGGGTCGCTGATCCCGCTGTTAGACCAGGCGAACGGGGCCAATATCCACGCCGTTCCGCCCGGCTTCATGATGCGATGCAGTTCCGAAAACCACGCAAACCAACCGTCCTGCCACTCCGGGTGCCATGTCACAAGCCGCCCGTTGCACACGATGTGGTGCGGAATGTGCTCCACAATGTGCGAGGCGATGGCATAGTCATAGGTATTATCGGGCAGCACCGCGCCATCGCTCTCGCGCCATGGGTAATCGAACAAATCCACAACCTTATTGACGCCCTCCAGCCCGTTCCAGTCCGCGTTATCCCAAGCTACATCCGGGTCAGTGTACATCTCTGCCGGGAGCAGCCGGTGACGCTTCGGCTGTTCGCAGGGCAGTATCACTCTCCCGCAACCCAGGTTAATCCCGCGCTTGGTCGTCACTTGTCTCCGCCGCTTTCTGCTGCGTCTGCAGCCAATCCACAATCACCTGTGCTCGTGCGTCCCATGTCCCCGGCGTGGCCCACTTCTGCCCCGCCTTTGCAATGCGCTCAGCATCCACCGAGTGCTCCAGCGCCCAGCGCACCTGCTCGACCGCGCCCGCCGTATCCTGGTACAGTAGGCAGTTCTGCCCATTGACCAGCCCCAGCGCCTCGCAGTCAGGGCACTCATCCATGACGACCAGGCAGCCCATCGCCGCCGTCTCCCAAACGCGCTGGGCCACGTCACCCGCCGCGCTGCGCACGAGGCTGATCTTGCTGTTCTGGTAGACCGCCGCGTACTGGTCATACACCGCGCCCGTGCCGTAGGCCATGCGCAGCGCCGGAATGTCGCGCAGCGCATACAGCAATTCGGCGCGCGGCCCGTACATGACCGCCAGCATCGCCGCGTCGTAGTGACGCTTGCTCCAGGCCGGGCCGGGCTTGAAGGCCACCTGGTCATAGCCGCAGGGCAGCCACGTCACGTTAGTCTCACCGATGCGCGCCCCGTGCCCGTGCGCCAGGAACAGGTGATCCACATCAAACTGCCCGTAATCGCGTACATGGTTATCTACGCCATACACGACCCAGGGCATATCGCCGCTGCGCTCGGCCCCCATGTTCGAGTCCATGATCAGCACGGCGTCCGGCGTCCAGCCCTCGTCAATCTCCGAGGGCGTCCAGATGTGGCGTGGATCAACCTGACCGCCCCAGATGGCGTTGGGCGGCTCCGGCACTGGCCCGGCAGACCGCGCATCATGCCCCATGCGCCGCAGCGCGTCCAGCACATAGCGCCCGGAGGCCACAGGCCAGTGAATGGCAAGTATCAGCAGTTTCATGCCCAGAACCTCACTTTGATTGCCGGCACGTCAGGCTCCACAACCTTCGTGTCTACCCAACGCGCTTTGAATGTCCGTGCGTTCATGGCAAATGATGGATTGCCGCCCGTGCTGCCCACTTCGTGCACCAGCCGGACGCGCGGCTCGTGCCAGACCTCGTAGCCTTCCAGTTGGGCGCGCACACAGAAATCGGCATCCTCAAAGTACCCGCGCCCGTAGGCCGTATCGAACCCGCCCAGCATGTTCCACAGCCCGCGCCGGACGGCCAGCGCCGCACCCGTAACCCAAGACACCTTGCGCGCCTTGCTGATCGGCTCCCAATCGGGATTGCCATAGCCCAGCGCCTCGTGGAACGGCTGCCCAGCGCCGTCAAATAGCCCGCCCACTGACTGGACTTTGCCGTCAGGAAACAACAGCGTAGGCCCGACAACGCCTACCTTGCCATGACTGTCAAAGAGCGCCAGAAGGGTCGCATCCCAGCCCGCCGCAGTCGGGTAGCAGTCCTGGTTAAGGAAGAATAGCACCTCGCCCTTTGCCCGCTTCGCCGCCTGGTTGCAGTTGCCCGCAAAGCCGAGATTGTAGTTTGTCCGCTCGCAGCACGGCCCCAGCGACAGCGGCCCGTTGTACTCGGTGCTGCTATCATCCTGCACCAACACCTCAGTTAGCTCCGGGTCGGTCGTCTCGCGCACCAACCGCAGGCAGCGCGTGACCTTCTCCAGATGGTTATAGGCCGGGATGATGACGCTAAGCCTCGGCGTGCTCACGCTTCCCCTCCAGCAACTCGACCTGCTGCCCGACGGCCTTGCCAATGCCTGCTGCCACGCCCGCCGGGTCGTTCGCCATCACATAGACCGGCGCATGTAGATGGATGGATTGCCCGGCCACGCCCGCCGGAATGCTCGGCTGCGCTGTCGGCGTAGGCGCGGGTTTCTGGCGCTTGCGCTCCAGGTCAGCGGCCCGCCGGGTCACGACCGCACCCAGTATATCCGCTACGGCACTTGCCGCCTTTTCCCAGGTGCGCCCCTTCGCCCACTCCAGCGCCCTCGCGCCTTTTGCCAACCGCTCGGCAGGCTGATCATACAGCGCCCGTAGCCCTTCAACCAAGTGCGCCATGTCGGGGCTGTAGTCACGCGCGCCGCCCCAGGTGCCTAGCTCGTCTGGCCTGGCGCGCACCAGTAGCCCGCGCTCCTGGTCGCCGATGATCTCGCGCCCACTACAGTAGTCGAGCGCAACCGTTGGGATGCCCGTTGCCATCGCCTCGATGTGTGGCAGGCCAAACCCCTCACGATGAGCGATGACCATGTGCACGTCCAACAGGTTGTAGCGTTCGTTCAAACTCTGCACGCCCGCCCGTAGTGCATCCTCGCGGTAGCGCACACGTGCCGGGTCAAGCCCGCACTCGGCGATCAGTTGCTTAGGGATGTCCCAGCCCGCCGGACTGACCTTCTCACAGTCCAGAAACAGGTAGGCGTTGGGCACGTCAGGGAATGCATCGGCGAAGCCCTGCACCATGCTCGGAAACGCCTTGCGGCCCTGGTTCATGGCCATCACACCGACGATAAAGGCGTCCGCCGGCAGACCCATCTTCTGACGCAGCGCAGCCCGCGTCGCGTCGTCCAGGCGGTGAAACTCGCCCACATCCACGCCCGGCGCGCACAGCCCCGCCGTAACGCCCGCCTTGCGAAACGCCTCTACTCCGAACTCGCTGATTGTTAAGAGTGCATCGAACTGCTTGGCGTTGTCCAGCCAATCCCGATAGATTGGCACCCCGTCCACGGGCGTGATGACTATCTGTGCCGTCGTGCTCCAGTCAATGCCCGTCGCGTGGCGGGCCATGATATGGTACGGGAAATCCTGCACGCTAAGCACCACGTCCGGCTGATAGGCCGTCCAGATACCCGTCAGCGCTGCCCCGTGATCCCGCCCGTTCAGCGCCGCCACATGGAAGGGCAAGCCCAGGGGCAGCAGCCCGTCATACTGGATACACGCGCCCATGATCTCGTGCCCCTGCCGTCCCAAGTGTAGCGCGGCAGCCCGACAGATGCGGCCAAAGCCAGTCGGGATGAAATCGCCGAAGATGAGAAGTCGAGCCATTTACCCCTTCTCTCTCTTTATTCGGGCTTTCCATTGCCAGAATATCGCCATTGCTTCTTCGCCTGACTCTGCTTCAATGGCAATGATGGCTGGCTCAGGGAGATAACCGATTCCGGTACCATAGTGACTGGCATTGGTTTGATACCACACCCGCCCTATTTCAAGTGGTTTACCAGCTATGAATGTCGCGCCCATACCTATCAAGCGCCAAAAGCCCGCGGACTTTTGTGCTTGCTCAAGCTCCAGATAGAAAACACCTTGCGAAGGCACCACATACCACGTACGCATCTCCTCTCGCGCTTTCTGGCGCTTGTGCGCCTTAACCGGTCGTATCGCCCCGGCGCAGTACCGTCCGATACCAGACCTGCCCGCCGATATGCGTGGGCGTGCTATCGCCCTCGACGCGGTAGGCCACGCCGTTCCAGATCAACTCATCAAGCGGCCCCAGCGCAACCAGCGTGCTCACCACGGCGTCCCCAGCCATCATCTGACCGGCGGGCAGTTGCACCTCGCGGAAGCGGCTCTCATTGCCCTGCGGGGCGGCCCATAGCGCCGTGATGACGCGCTCGGCATAGGTGCGCGTTTCGCCGCCCCCCGCCCAGTACGCGCTTCCTGTGCCCGTCGTGGTGCTCAGGTAGTGCCGCCAGATGGCCGTCGCGCCCGCGTAGGACTGCACGCCGACGAACTGGCCGCTAATGCGGCTGCTGTTTGGCCCCCGGTAGGTCATTCGGGTTTCCCTCTAGTTCGATTTCCCCGCTATCCAGCGCAAGCTTGAATGCTTCCGGTGTAGCGCGGAATACCTCTACCTTGTCATGAAACCAGACAATGAACACACCTGGATCATGATCGTTTTCCAGGATAGCCACGAGCGCACGTCCGAACTCTAGCATTTCCTCACGCGTGACAAGGAAGTCGCCTCGGCTGACCACGGCAACATGATTTGTGTATAGCGGCGTGTCCAATTGTGCTTTTACCAGTCCTCCTGCCCCAATGCCCAGGACGCATACGCGCCAGCATCTACCGCGCCCTCATTAACCTCTTCGTTCAGTTGCTCGTACAGCTTCTGCAACTGCTGTTGCGCGGCAGTGTCGTCATACTCCGTCCCATCCGGCGCGGCCCACTTCGCCCGCTTCAGGCTATCGAACATCAGCGTCTTGACCGCCTCCAGCGCGGCCCCGGCCACCGTCCCGCCCACTGCGGTAAAGTGGCCGATCTCATCATTGCTGAAGATTGTGTGCACGCCGCGCACACGGAACGCGCTGTTGGCAGAGATGGCTCCGCTGAACGCCACAAAGCCCGTCGCGTCTATCGTCGCGCCCGTCGCTGTCCAGCCGCCCACGCCCGGCACGAAAGCCGTGCCACTGACCACGTTCGTCACGCCCAGCCCAAAGATGGTCGCAGACCCATCCCCAGCCAGCGTCGAATCAAAGATGGTGGGCTTATCCTGAATGCGCAGACGCACCTGCTCAGCGGTCGTCAGGGCCATCGCTTAGCTCTCCGCTTCTGGCTCCTCCGCTTGGTCGGCGGAAGCCTCCGGCTTTTCTTGCCCCTGTTCGGCGTCATCTTCGGGCTTTTCAGCCTCATCTTCGTCCGGTTCTTCCTCGGTGACCGCCTCAGCCTCGGCGATCTTGCGTGGGCGGCCCCGTTTCTTTGATGCAGGCTTTTCTGCGGGCGTCTGTGCTTCGAGTAGCACCTTCAACTGCTCGGTCAGTTCGTTCATCTTGGCTTCCAGCGTGCCCACGCGCTCCGCCGCCGCCGCGACTTCCTGCTCGCGCTGGTAGACCTCATACAGCGCCACAACCTCGCGCAAGTGCTGCGGATGCCAGTTTGCCCACTGCGTAAACGTGGCCTCGCTACGCCCATGCACGTTATTGATGTAGTACTGCGTGCTGGGATAGAAGCCCAGCTTATTCAGCAGCGTTGTGTCCCCGTTCTGCGCCTCAGTGAATGCCTGCCCGACGACCTCACGCATCCAGTCAAGCGCCTTCTGTGTCTGTTCGTTCATCATCTGTCCTTTCTCAGTGTGGGGGGCAGGTCGCCCCACCCCCCTGCTCCATGCTAGTCAACCGTCGGCGCGGTCGTGCTGGACGAGTAGTACCAGAACCGATCATCCACGATGCCGAAACCAAACCACGTCCGCGCATAGTACCGCCACACGTCATTGACGGGGAAGTACTCAGGCGGCAGGACGCGGGCCGGATCGACGCGC
>Ga0265297_10006165_pt1 | contig 17614 bp, 12 predicted proteins | sample Munlanlwell13791_FD_192502 | JGI IMG/M metagenome (GOLD analysis project Ga0265297, IMG submission 192502) | Leachate microbial communities from a municipal landfill in Southern Ontario, Canada - Leachate well 137-91 | ecosystem: Engineered > Solid waste > Landfill > Unclassified | place...
TCGTGGAAAATCTGCTCCTTGCCGCCCTTGCGCTCGACGTAGGCAAACGCGATCTGTCTCGCGTCGGGCGAGAGCGCCGGCGAAAGGAACGAGCCGCCCTCGACGTCATCGCCGGTGAGTGCCTTCTGGCCGTCGTAGTGAAGCGTCGGCAACACCCCGCTGCCACCGCTGAGTTTTTCGCCTTTGAGCCGGCCGGTCTCGCAGACGGCGCTGGCGAGCACGTCGCGAACCACCGGCTTTTCGCCGAATGCATTCTCCAGCACATAGAGACCACCGCCGGGATTCTGGCAGATGCCGTAGAACTGGTCGCACATGTGCTGGTAGAAGGTGCGATGGCGTTTGATAAAGACGAGGTCTTTGAAATTGAGCAGCGGGTTGGCAAACGCGATCTGGCGGCGAATCTTGCAGATCTCGTGATGCAACGCGCGCCTCGCGTTGATATCAGTCACGGGCGTGTCGGCCACGGCTTTCCCGAGCTTCGCCAGCGGTGTTTCGAATCCAGTCAGTTTCAAATCCGCCAGCAGTGCTGCCGTCCGTCGCAACACGATGTCGGCGGGATCGCGGTCACTCTCGAGCACCAGCGACACATTATTGAACGTTTGCCCGGCAATCTCCTCGGCGGTCGAGCGCTCGGCAGGAACATAACGGGTGCCGTTCCACACTCTCTCACCAGTGGCCTTGCTGAGCACGGCGCGCTGCTGAATGTCGTATTGCAGTGCGACGAACTGATGATCGAGTTCGGCGGCCTGCATGACACCGGCACGCAGCGCGTCCCAACGCGCGTCCTCGACCGGCGCTTTGGCCGCAACAAGGTCGGCGAGGTTCCTCTCAAAGGCTGCTTTCAGATCGGCGCTGTCGAGCGATTTCAACATCGCGGCGCAACCGCGATAGCGGCAGGCGCGACCATAGAGGTCCAGCCAGCGCGCGTCGCCTGCGCCAGCCTTCGCCGCAACGATCGCTTCGAGTTCGGCGCACAGCGGCGAAGTTGGCGGCGCTTCCCGCAACGTCACGGCGATGATCTCCCGTTCGAGCGCGCCGGAATCGCGCCTGCCAAACCACGCCGCGATGCCGTCGGCACCGGCGTCCGCGCGCAGCCAGCCGGCCTGCAACGGATAATCACGCGCCACATCCGCCCAGCACGCCGGCGGCGGCACGGGGGACGATAGCACCTTGAAGCGCACGAGGCCGTCCGCGCGATCCTTGTCTTCGCCGACAAACGCATCGAATCGCTCGTATTTCCCGTCGAGCGCAAAGGTCAGCTCGCTGTTGGCGTGAACCCAGAAGCCGAACTGGAACTTGCGGTCGCCGACGATCAGCGGATGGCCCTGCCAGTTCTTGTCCACGAGCAACTTTCCCCAGCCGACGCTAACGCTGGTGGGTTTGAGGCTGGTGAGCTTCGTGACGGTGCCGTCTTTGGCAATGAGTTTTGGTTCGCCCCAGATATTGCAGTTGGCGGGACCTTTTCCCATGGTCGCCACGAGCCGCAGTTCCTTCAGCCCAGCGATGTTGACAACGATATGTTTGGCAGGGCCTCTCGCGTCGAGCAAACCGGTGTCGAACGGCTTGAAAAGCGAGTCGCTCGCCACAGTCTTCTGTGCCTCGGGCGACTGTAGATGTCTGGACCGCATCGCCACCATTGTCTCGGTCCAAGAGCTTCGCTTGGCGCAGGTGGGTGCTGTAGTCTGGCAGGCTAACTTTGTGTCACGATCCGCGCTATCGGCGCATGGCAAGCTTATAGCCGCCAAACACATGACGGCGCTTGCGAGGTAACGGTTCCATGATCGCTTCATAGTGTTTCGTTTCCCAAGCTGTTCAGCTTGTAACATCTGCATGTGCGGATTCCACGCTCTTTCTTGCGGCGTCGCGGCCTTCACGCCGCAACGCTTGCACCATCGCCATGTAGTTCTCAGGTTTCACGCCGCGGTGGATCGAGTTGCTCGATGACAAAATGATTCCCGACCTGCCGCACCCGCGCAGCAAATCCCGGACAGCCGTTTCGACTTCCCCGACGGTTCCGCTCTGCAGGACGCCGGCGCAGTCAATGTTGCCTTTCAGGCAGATGCGGTCGCCGTATTGTTCTTTCATCGTCGGCATGTGCAGACCGGCTGCCGGGTCAATCGGGTCCAGGCAACTGATGCCGCACTCGACCCAAAAATTCAGCAGCGGCCGGACGTCGCCGTCGCAATGCTTGATGACGTGGCAGCCGAGGCTGCGATAGCCGCCGATGACTTTGCGGAACGCGGGCGCGATGACATCGAAGTAGGAAGCCGGTGACATCAGCAGGCCCTTGGCGTTGGCCACGTCGTCGGTGGTGGCGACGACCTCGACGCCGAACCGCTCGACGCCGATGCGCGCGAGGGCGAGGTTGTAATCCACCACGCGATCCAGCAGCGCAGCGTAATGCTCCGGCTCCAACAACATCTGCATCATGGCTTCCTCGTAGCCGAGCAGATCGCGCATGTCGGAGAAGCCGTCGCGCAGGTTCCAGATGATCGCGCGCCGTCCGTCCACGAGTTTCAATGCGCGCTCCAGTGTCTCGAACCGGTGTGGCGCAGCCGCGTCGGGAAACCGGTAGTCGCGATGACAGGCAATGTCTTTGATGGGACTCTCCAGAACGTGAGGGACGCAATCGCCCGTGAGCATCCGCTTGACGCCCCACTCGTCCACGAAAGTGCTGCTGTCGAGAAACTGCTTCTTGTAGTCGGCGCGAACGTTGACGGCGTCGAGGTCCAGTTCGTGCGCTGCCGCGACCGGCTCCGTCGTTCCGACCAGCGCCCGCGTGACAGCGGCGTCAATGAACCACTCAAACGTCGGCACACAGTCAGGTGTCTCGCGTTGCAGAGCGGTGAGGATGCGTTGTCTTCCAGTCATGGTTTGAATCCGGCTCGGAGGTGGCAACAGCCGCGTCCAGCCGGGTTGCACTTTAATGAGATGGCCGCGATTTCCGCAATGGCCAAGCGTTGGAACAACATGTATAAAACTTGGATCATGGATGAGTTCCTCTCCCACGTTGAGGTCCAGATGCTGGAGTCGCGCATTTCGAATCTCACGCCGTCCTACTGGCGCAAGGAAGGCGACAATCGGCCTTATGCCCGCATTTATTACGTGAAATCCGGTGCTGGCTTCATCCGGCCCTACGGCAGGGAATACCCGTTGAGGCCGGGCCGGCTCTACCTCGTGCCGCCACGCGGTGACTTCGCCTATGGCTGCACTTCAAACCTGCAAATCTGGTGGATGCACTTCGCCGCAACGCTGTTTGGCTGCATTGACCTGTTCGACTACCTGCCGCATCACGTCGAGCGGAAGCCAGATAACGTCGCCGTGTTGGAAAAACGGATGCTGCGCCTCTTGGAAATGGCCAGAAGCCAGCATGCTGCGGACCAGATCGAAGGGACGGGCATTCTGTTACAACTGGTCGCACCGTTCTTCAACGACCCACCGCCAACCATTCAGCGCGAACTCCAGGAAGGCCGGCGGCGTCTGCTGCCAGTTCTTAAGCACATTGATGAGAACCTGGGCCGCGTCATCTCCGTGCCGGGACTGGCGCGCGTGGCCTGCTACGAGAAGTCGCACTTCTCGACACTTTTCACCCGGCTGTTTGGCGTCCCGCCGATGCGGTATGTAAACCGCAAGCGCATCGAGCGCGTGCAACTGATCCTGGCGCGCTCCGACGCGAAGCTGGAAGGGCTGGCCCGCGAATTCGGTTTCAGCGACGCGTTTCACCTCTCCAAGACCTTCAAGCGCGAGACCGGCCTCTCCCCGCGCGAGTTCCGCAAATCGAAACGCGAGAGCGTGCCATGAAGTATCCGCTTGTGAGCAACGACGGTTTCCCTTATTTGAAACCCCATGACATCGCGTGAACGAGTGATGGCCGTGTTGCGGCGAGAGGAACCGGACCGCATTCCGCACTTCGAGTGGGCCGTGGATCGCAAGGTGCGCGAGGTTCTTTGCCCCGGCTGCTCGTATGAGGAGTTCGTTGTGCGGATGGATTGGGACGCCATCCTCACCGCGCCGAATTTCAAAAAGGAGAAGACCGGGCCGGACGAGTTTCGCAACGAATGGGGCATCGTGCGGCGCTATACCGGCGAGGAAGATCCGTTCCCAATCTCCGGGCCGATCAAAACGCTGGAGGACTTCCGCCGTTATACACCGCCCGACCCGCGCGCGCCGGGCCGCTACGCCAGCCTCGAAGCCTGCGTCAAAAACTTCAAAGGCAGGAAAGCCATCGGCGTCCATCTCAACGACGTTTTTTCCATCCCGCGCTACCTGCTCGGCTTCAACGAGATCATGGAGGCGATCTACGATTGCCCCGAGTTGGTGGAAGGTCTGGTGGAAATGTCGGTGGACGTCAATCTCGCAATGGCGAAGGAGGTGGCGGCGCGCGGCGCGGATTTCGTCTTCACCGGCGACGACTACTGCTCGACACAGGCGCCGTTCGTGTCGCCGGAGATTTTCCGCAAAATGTTCAACCCCGGCCTCAAGCGCGTCATGACCGGCTTCAAGGAACTGGGCCTCCACGTCATCAAACATTGCGACGGCAACCTCTGGCCGATCATAGACATGGTGGTAGACAGCGGCATTGACTGCCTCGACCCGATTGATCCGGTGGCGGGCATGGACATCGGCGCAGTGAAGGCCAAGTACGGCAACCGCATCGCCATCAAGGGCAACGTCAACTGCGCGAAAACGCTGACGTTCGGCTCCATCTCCGACGTCATCGCCGAGACCAAGGACGCCATTTCCAAAGGCGCGCCCGGCGGCGGCTTCATTCTCTCCTCCGGCAACTCCATCCACTCCGCTGTAAAGCCGGAGAACTATCTGGCCATGCTTCACACGCTGCGGATGTATGGCAACTACCCGCTCTCACTCGAACACTGGCAGGGCAAAACCACCGACGGATTCTGGGCATAATAATCATGAACTGGCGCGAGGAGATTCTTCAAGGCCTCAAGAACGAACCGCAGGTGAGCGTGCTCATCCTCGGCGGCGGCATCAATGGCGCGGGGTTGTTCCGCGAGCTGGCGCTGCAAGGGGTGGATTGCCTGCTGGTGGACAAGAGCGATTTCTGCGCCGGCGCGACCTCGAAGTCATCCCGAATGATCCACGGTGGACTGCGTTACCTGGAGAACCGCGAGTTCAAGCTGGTAGCCGAATCGCTGGTGGAGCGCAACCGCCTGCTCGACAACGCCGCTCACTACGTCGCGCCACTGAGGACCACCATCCCGCTGACATCGTGGTTCGGCGGATTGATCAAGTCCGCGCTTATCTTCGCCGGCTTCGACCTTGCGCCCGGCAACCGTGGCCTCGTGCCTATCACGTGCGGTCTTACGTTTTACGACCTGGTGACGCGCCACAACCCGAAAACGCCGCGCCATTTCGTCACCGGCAAACAAAAATCGCTTGCCGCCACGCCCGGCCTGCGGACGGACATCGTTGCGACGGCGACCTACTGGGACGCATGGATCACGCAGGCGGAGCGGTTGTGCTTTGAGTTGATCCAGGACGCCATCCGCGCCAATCCACGTTGCCGTGCGATCAACTACGTTTCTGTCGCCAGCGCGCAGGATGGTAATGTGTTGTTGAAGGACGAGGACACCGGCCAGACCGTCGCGGCGCGGCCACGCGTGGTGGTCAACGCCACCGGCGGCTGGGTGGACAAGACCAACGCCGTTCTCGGCCTCGCGACGCGCTACATGGGGCCGACCAAGGGCTCGCATCTCGTCGTGGACAACAAAGACCTTCACCGCGCGCTCGACGGCCGGATGGTTTATTACCAGCACGACGACGGCCGCGTCTGTATCGTCTTCCCGTTCCTCGACAAGGTCATCATGGGTTCCACGGACATTCGCGTCGAGGATCCCGACACAGTGCGCTGCGACGAAGCCGAGATCGAATATATGCTCACGACGCTGCGCAGCGTGTTCCCCGGCTTGAAGATCACGCGCGAGCAAATTGTGTTCACCTTCTGCGGCATTCGCCCGCTGCCGCGCACCGGTGCTGATGTCACTGCCGTCATCAGCCGCGGCCACAGCATCCGCGCCGACGAGCCGGCCGCCGGCCGCGCGTTTCCGATCTACAGCCTTGTCGGCGGCAAATGGACCACCTTCCGCGCGTTCGCCGAGCAGGTCGCCGACCAACTGATGGCACGGCTCGGCGTGCAGCGGAAATGTTCCAGCGAACAGTTGCCGATCGGCGGCGGCAAGGGTTTCCCTGCCGAGCCGGCGGGCCGCTCCGAATGGATTCGGCGCGTTGCACAGAAAACCGGTCTCACGGAACCGCGCGTCGCCACGCTCCTTGAACGTTACGGCACCGCGGCGGAGACTTACGCCACATCAGCCACCGCCGAACAAGAGCGCCCCTTGCAGTCGCTGCCGTCCTACACCGTCGGCGAGATCGAGCGGATCGTTGCCAACGAATACGTCGAGCACCTCAGCGACCTCGTCTGCCGGCGCAGCCTTATCGCGCTGCTCGGCGACGCACGCGAACCAATCCTGCGCGAACTTGCCAACATCGCCGCACCACGGCTGGGTTGGAACGACGCGCGCAAGGAACAAGAGGTCAAGGCGGCGGCGATCTACGGATTGGGTTGACCGCGCCAGCGAAACGAAAATACCCGCCAGTTACAAACCCGCGTTGATTTCTTTCAACGCCGGATAGATTTTTCGGAATACCTCGAACCGCTCGGTGTAAAACGCGGTGAGTTTGAGGTCCGGCTCATAGACGCGGCCGGGGCGGTAGACCTGGCGGAACGCATCCTCTTCGTTCTTGTAGAGACCAACACCGATGCCGGCGAGGATCGCCGCGCCCAACGGTGTTGTTTCCTCGACGGCGGGCGCTTCGATGGCCCGACCGGCCATGTCGGCGCGGTTCTGCATCCAGAACGGGTTGCTCGTGCCGCCGCCGCCGGCCACCAGTTTTTGCGGCGTCACGCCAACAGCGGTTTCGAGGCCGGCCATGATTTCCAAAAACTGGTAGTTCAACCCCTCGATGACGGCACGAATCATGTCGCCCTTCGTCGCGATGTTGCGCAGGCCGATAAACGCGCCTTTCGACTTCGGGTCAGGCGCGGGAATCGTACAGCCCGACATGTGCGGCAGGAACATCACGCCGTGCGCGCCGGGCGGTGCCGCCCCCGCGGCAGCCATCAGATAATCCCAGTCCTTCCCACCCGCGGTGGCAGCCTGCTGCTTTTCCGGCTGGCCATATTCGCGGCGGAACCACTCCAACATGTCGGCCGAGACGGCGGTGCCCATCGCCACATACATGTCGCGCGCGACGTGTGAATCAATCCACCAACCCATTCGCTGCACCGCCGGCGTCAGCACCGGTTGCCCGATGGCGACGGTGACAATGTCCCACGTGCCCATCACGTCGAGCACGACGCCCGGCTTGAACGCGCCGACCGGCAACATTCCGCAGAGAAAATCGTGCCCGCCGAGAATCACCGGCGTGCCCGCCGGCAGACCGGTCGCCGCCGCTGCCTGCGCGTGAACTTCGCCGAGTCGCGTGCCGCTGGGCAGCGGGTCGCAGAGCCACCGCCGTTCGATGCAGGAGAGCCGCAACAGTTCGTCGGAATAGCGGTGCGTGCGCTGGTCCAGCAACAGTGTGTTGGATGCCATGCTGTAGTCGGTAGCGCGCACGCCGCAGAGCATGAAGTTGACGAAGTCCTCAATGAGCAGCCACTTGTCAGTCTTGTCCAGAATGGCCGGTTCGTTCTCGCGCATCCAAAGAATGCGCAGCGCGCTGTTGATGGCCCAGAGCGGGTTGCCACTGATCGCAAACTGTTTCTCCGCGCCGATGTGCTCCAACCACCACGCGTGCTGCGGCGCGGTGCGCGGGCAATGCCAACTGATGAACGGGTAAAGCCAGCGGCCCTGCTTGTCCACCGGCACGCCATCCATGCCCATGCCGGTGACGGCGACTGCGCGGATTTTCTTCGGGTCGTCGAGCCGGCTGACCGCCTCGCGCAACGCCTCGGCCGTGCCGCCCCAGATTTGCTCCGGCTTCCAGATGGCCCAATCGGGATGCGCCGCATCGGGATTGAACACCTGCGTTGGCCGGCTCGCCTTGGCAACCGCGTGCCCCGCGAGATCATAGATCACCACCTTGAGACTGGTGGAACCGAGGTCAATGCCGACGAGGTAGCTCATGGACGTATTCGTGACTCGTAACTTGTGATTCGTGATCAAGTCGCACTCATCTGGAACTGCCGACGTGAACCAGTGGCTGGTTAGGCCGTGTGGTGTCTGGAAAGTCTGAACTCATCTGTCTTCTCCGGCCACGGCTCGTCATAGGTGTAACCTTCCAACATCCTGATAACACCATCACGGATGAAAAGCACAAACCCAGCACCATGCTTCAAATCTGGGAACTCGGCTTCGATACCACCAATTTCCATGTTCGGTAAATCACGCAGGACTGTGGTGTCAGTAGGCACGACAAAATCCGTAAAAAAACCGACACCACTGAGGTTTCGATCCTTAACCGTCGCGTGCGCTAACTGTTGCCGAATTACTTCGAACTCCGCGCCCGGTTTGTCGAGCATCATATCAAGCACCGCCTTTTCAAGGGAAGTGAGCATGGTCAAGCGACCTAACATTCGATCGTCGCCACAGGCTTGCGTCCGCGGCTACGATTAACTCACCAACTTCTTCCGCTCCCGCCCCAGCGCATCGGCGGCGATCATCGCGTCCACGATGCTGTCGCTGGTGACCTTGAACGGATGGTTGTGGCAGAGCGAGCCGGGTCCGGCGCAGATGTCGCCGATTTTTTTCAGCCGCTCGCGCGTGACGCCATCAAGATGAATGTCGGCAAACGTCACCGGCAGGCCGACGGTAATCATGAAGTCCACGATCCGGTGCATTTCATCAACCGGCATCTCGTCGTCGAGGCAGATCTGGCTGATGATGCCGAAGGCGACCTCCTCGCCGTGCATCAAGCCGTGGCATTCGGGGAAACCCGGCAGCGAGTTGGCAATCATGTGCGCCGTCGCCACGCCGCAACTCTCGAAGCCGAGACCCGACAGCAGCGTGTTGGCCTCGATGACCTTCTCGACAGCAGGAGTAACCACTTTCTGCTCGACAGCGCGTTTCGCCTCGACGCCGTGGGTCATCACGATGTCGTAGCAGAGCCGCGCAATGGCCAGTGCCGCCATTGTGGAAACGCCGCCGACCAGATTCTGGCCGCGGGTCTTGCGCACAGCCTCGGCCTCCAACCACGTCGAGAGCGCATCGCCCATGCCGGCCACAAACGCCCGCACCGGCGCCTGCGCGATGACCTGGCTGTCCACGAGCACGAGGTCGGGGTTCACGCCCCAACTCTCAAAACCCTGGCAGACGCCCTTCTCGTCATACCAAACGGTGAACGAACTGGTGGGTGAATCGGTCGAGACCATCGTCGGGCAGGTGACCATCTTCGTGCCGGCGCTGGCGGCGGCGGCCTTGGCGGTGTCGAGCGTCTTGCCCCCGCCGACGGCAACGATGACATCCGCGCCGCGCTCCTTTGCAATCTGTGCGATGCGCGCCGCTTCGGCCTTGGTGGAGTCGCCGCGAAACTGCACGTCCTCGACCTCCAGCTTCGCCGCCTTCAAGCTCGCCAGCACCGGCTCGCCCAGCAAGCCTTTCACGCGCGCGTCCCACAGGACGAGCGGTTTCCTGCCGATCTTGCTGATGTAGCTGCCGGCATCCTGAAGCACGCCGGGGCCCTGCACATATTTTCTGGGAGCGATGAATGTGGCGATCATGTGAGTAGTTCTCCAACGAACAAGGCTGCGTTTGTTGTTTACGAGACGCGCATGCTACTACGCGACCTGTGATAGTTCAACGGATTCCACTTCCCTGCCCTTGCGCTACTTGCCCAGCGCCCACGCGACGCCGTTGACGAGCAGGCGGCGGAATCCGGGATTCTGAAAATCATCCACGTGGCCAAGCGACGTGAAGAAGACGCGCGCCTGTTTCGCGCCATAAAGCCGCGTCCACGCCACCGGCTCAGTCGGCTTGTCGGGAATCGCGCCGATCAGGAGTGGTTTCGTGCCCGCTTCGAGCGGGTTGACCTTGTAGAGCGAGCCGTTGCTGACAAACTCCGTTACGGCGACACCCTTCAGAATGGGATGCGACTCCGTTCCGGGCGCAACGGTGATGGTGCTCTTGAGCTTGTTGCCGTGGTGGCCCACGTAATGACCGCCGAGCACTTCGGGGTCGAACTCCTGCCACGCAGCGAGCTTCGGATCGGTGAGCTTGTCCTTGGGTCGCAGCGCAAAGGCGTGGCACGTGGTGCGAATGCCTACGAGCGGTTTGCCCGCATTCAGCCAGGCCCGGATGGCGTCGAGCTGCTCCTTGTAAGGCGTGCGGCGGCGGACGCTGACGAAGAGGAGATCGGCGTCGCGCAACGCCTGTATGAGGCCGGGAAAATTATTTTTGTCCGCCGCGTCGGCCTGGATGATCGTAACGCGATACTCGCGCGACTCCAGTTCGCTCTTCGCAAATACCGGCAGTGTCTCCCATGTCTTGTATTCGTCCTCGCCGATCATGATGACGACGTGAGCCGGTTTTGATGGTTCGGCACCGTGCGCAACGAGCGTGATGAAGAGAACCGAAATGGAAACCAGCAACGCGCAAAGGGAAGTTCTTCTTGTCATGGGTTCCAACATTTACCTAACATCCAGTCCGATGTCCACCATTCACCATTCATCAATCCACATGAACCGTCGAACTTTCTTCCAATGCTCCGCCGCCGCTGCCGCCAGCCTCGCCTTGCCGCGCCTGCAGGCCGCCGCGCCAACATTCAAACTCAACTACCTCCTCGGGTCCGCCATGTATGGCAACCTGCCGCTGGCAACCGTGATCGAAGAAACACCCAAGACCGGCGCGCAGTTCCTGGACGTGTGGCCGCGCCGGCACGGCACGCAACGCGAGCAAATGGACGAGATCGGCCATGAGAAAGTCGCCGAGTTGCTCGCCAAACATGGCGTGAAACTGGCGGTGAGCACGCGCTACGACCTGGGACCGCTCAAACTTCAGGACGAGATGGCCATTGTAAAGAAGTTCGGCGGCAGCGTCATCGTCACCGGCGGCGTCGGGCCGGTGGGCTTGACGGGCGGCGAATTGAAAAAGGCCGTGCAGGAATTTGTCGAGAAGCTCAAACCGCACCTCGCCAAGGCGAGCGAATGCGGCATCACCATCGCCATCGAGAACCACGGGAAGAACCTCATTGACTCGCCCGACTCGCTGCGATGGCTCGTCGAGTTCGGCAAAGACCTGCCACTCGGCGTTGAACTGGCGCCGTATCATCTGGAGCAGGAAACGACACTGATCGCCGGCCTCATCAAAGACCTCGGCAATCGCATCAAGGTCTTTTGCGCATGGCAGCACGGTCACGGGTGCATGAAGCCGATGCCGAAGGAGGAAGAACTTCTCCAAATGCCCGGTCGCGGCACGCTGGATTTCACGCCGATCCTCGCGGCGCTCAAAGCCGTCCACTACACCGGCTTCACGGAAATTTTTATGCACCCGACGCCGCGTGGCATTCCGATCCTGCCGACGGCCGGTGAAGTGACCACGGAAATCAACTGCGCGCGGAAGTACCTCGAAGGCCGGCTTGCGGCAATCTGAGCGCGGGATTTTCGCTCGCGATTCGCGAGGCCGGCGCTACGATGATGTCGAAGCCACGGAGGATATTGCTCATGATACCGATGCTGCAACAGAACCACAGCGGCTCCAGGGTCGCCTTCAGAAACATCGTCGCTGCAACAACAATCCTGATGGCGTCGCTGGCTTGCGCGCTGGAATTTCCCGGCCCTCCACCCGGCACCGCCAACGCACGGCTGGCCGACGGCCAACTGACGATGGAGAACAACGTTCTGCTCGCAACGTGGAGCCTGACGCCGGGACGCTTCGGGCTGACCGGGTTTCACAACCGCATCGCTGACCAGCGGCTGGCCAGCGACCCAACCGAGGCGTTCGTGTTGAAACTGGCGGACGGTCAGTGCTTGCGCGCATCCGAGTTCCGGTTGGCCGGCAAACCCAAACTTGAAAAAATTGCAGCCCAACCAAAATCACTGCGGCATGCGGAACATTTCGCAGGTTGGCGGGCAAGCGTGGAATTGGCAACGGCTGACGGACACATCTGCGTTCGCTGGCAGGCAACTCTGCGTGACGGGTCAAATTACATCCGGCAGGAAGCGACGCTGCTGAAACATCGTGGCGCGCAACCTGTTGAACTGACGCTGCTGCGACTGCGCGCGCCACAGGCCGCCACCATCGGCTCCGCCATCGGTTCGCCGGTGGTCGCGGAGAGCGTATTCATGGCGTGCGAGCATCCGCTGGCGAAAAACGTCGTCGAGAATAGCGAGGTATGCTGTTCCGTGCCGCGCTGCCGGCCGCTCGCCGCGGGTCAGTCATGGTCCGCCAGCGCCGTGATCGGCGCAGTGCCCAACGGACAACTGCGCCGTGCCTTCCTGTATTATATCGAGCGCGAACGGGTGCGGTCGTATCGACCGTTCGTCTACTACATCTCGTGGTTCGATCTGGCCGGCCCCGGCATGACCATGAACGAGAAGCAATGCCTCGACACCATCGAGGCGTTTGGCGAGCCGCTTGTCCGCCAGCGTGGCGCAAAGCTCGACGCATTCGTGTTCGATGACGGCTGGGACAATCCAAAGACGTTGTGGAAGTTCCACGACGGTTTCCCGAAGGGCTTCGCGCCACTGCGCGCCGCCGCCGCGCGCTACAACGCTATTCTTGGCACGTGGATCTCGCCGTGGGGCGGCTACGGCAAGCTCAAGGCCGAGCGGCTGAAATACGGCAAGGAGCAGGGCTTTGAAACCAACCGCAGCGGCTTCTCGCTGGCGGGGCCAAAGTATTACCAACGGTACCGCGACGTGTGCGCCAACATGCTTCGCCATGGCGTCGGTTACCTGAAGTTCGATGGCATGGCTTCCGGCATCATGGCCGACGGGCCGGGCGCCGACTACGGCCCCGACGTGGAGGCGATGCTCGACCTGCTCGCCTACCTGCGTGGCGTGCGGCGGGACCTGTTCGTCAACACCACCGTCGGCACGTGGCCGTCGCCCTATTGGCTCTGGCACAGCGACATGGTCTGGCGCGGCGGCCACGACACAAAGTATGCCGGCGTCGGTTCCAAGCGCCAGCAATGGATGACCTACCGCGATTCGCTCGGCTACGGCATTCGCACGCGCCGCGGACCGCTCTATCCGTTCAACTCGCTCAAGTTCCAGAGTTTCATCTGCGCTCAACTCAGCCTCGCCGCCGATTTGAATAACGACCCGAAAGACCTGCTCGACGACCTGCACATGGCCGCCGCGTCCGGCACGCAACTGCAGGAGTTCTTCGTCACTGCGCGGCTGATGCCGGCGGATGTTTGGGACGCGACGGCGGAAGCGATCCAGTGGGTGCAGCGTAACGCCGACGTGCTCGTGGACAGCCACGGCATCGGCGGCGATCCGGAAAAAGGCGAAGTTTACGGTTTCGCCTCGTGGTCACCACGGATGGGCATCATCACGCTGCGAAACCCCGGCGCCCAGCCCGCCAGACTGAGCGTGGACATCCGCGAAGCGTTCGAGTTGCCGCCAGGCGCGCCGCGGCGCTATGCGATGCGGTCCACGTGGAAGCCGTCGCCACCAACGCCCGTCTCGACGATGGAAGCCGGCAAACCTTACACGTTCCAACTCGCGCCGTTTGAAGTTCTGACTTTGGAGGCAACACCACAATGAAACGCCCCACAGTTCTCGTCGTACTGCTGATCGCCTTCGTGCTGGCTCACCCTTGTTTCGCCGGAGAAACCTGGAAGGCCGGCATTGCCAAAGCGGTCATCACACCGGAGAAACCCGTCTGGCTCGCGGGCTACGGGACGAAACGCGCGCCGGAAGGCAAACTGCACGACCTTTGGATGAAGGCGCTCGCGCTCGAAGACGCCGGAGGCCGGCGCGCGGCGATCGTCACCAGCGATTTCCAGGGAATCCCCAAGGCGATGTGCGACCGGACGTGCGAGAAACTCCGGCAACGGTTCGGGCTGGCGCGCGACCAGGTCATGCTCACCTTCTCGCACAACCATTGCGGTCCGCGACTTACCGGCGATCTCCATGACTATTACCCCGTGGACGCCGAGCAGGTCGCGCTCGTGGATGACTACACCACGCAGATGGTGGCGAAGATCGTCGAGGTGGTCGGCGAGGCGCTCTCGAAGCTCGCCCCCGCGAATCTTCGCATCGGCGAAGGCCGTGCGACGTTTGCGGTGAACCGCCGAAACAACCGCGAGGCCGAGGTGGCTGATCTGTTGGCCAAGGGCACGGTGCTGAAAGGTCCCGTGGATCATGCGGTGCCCGTGCTGACCGTCACCGGCACGGATGGACGGCTGATGGCCATGCTGTTTGGCTACGCCTGCCATCCCACGACCCTGAGTTTCACACAATGGTGCGGGGATTACCCGGGTTTCGCGCAGCTCGCATTGGAGAAAAATCATCCAGGCGCGGCGGCCATGTTCATCAACACCTGCGGCGCTGATCAGAACCCGTTGCCGCGCCGGAAAGTGGAGTTGTGCGAACGCTATGGTCAAATGCTGGCCGAGGGCGTCGAGAACGCTTTGAAACAGCCCATGAAGCGGGTTTCGCCAAGCCTGCGCACTGCGTTCGAGTCTGTGGAACTGGCTTACGATAAAGTCGTAACGCGGGAGGAATTGCAGGCAGACCTTCAACACAAGAGCGCCATCCGCGCCCGCTGGGCTGCACGCATGCTGAGCAAACTCGACGCCGGCGAGAAGTTTGCAGCGTCGTATCCCTATCCGCTTCACGCGTGGCGGCTCGGCAGGGAGATGCTCCTCATCGGCATGGGCGGCGAAACCGTTGTGGACTATGCGTTGCGGTTCAAAAAAGAGTTCGGCCCCGGCACATGGGTTTGCGGTTACGCCGACGACCTGATCGCCTACATCCCGTCGCGACGCGTGTGGGAGGAAGGTGGCTACGAAGGAGGATCGTACCTCTACGAATACGGCCGCCCGGCGCTCCGTTGGGGAGGCGACGTGGAAGACCGCATCGTTGAATCTGTCCGACGACTTGTGAAACGAACAGAAATAATGCCATGAAATTCCATAGCCCAGCACCCAAAACGGTGGTTCCAGTTCTTGTCCTTCTTCTGAGCCTGCTCGGTCCAACTTGTGTTCCGGCAGCAACGACGTTGCGCACCGAACCTTACACGCTTCCCGCCGCCGACGTGGGGCCGGAGAATCCGCTGCCGATGTTTCGCGGTGACAAAGAGGACGACGTGTCGAAACTCGACCCGGCCATACCCGAAGCGGACCGGCATTACCTCGGCTGGCGCACGGCGTGGCGCTGCCTGCCGCACCGGATGCAGGACGGCTACAATCGCAACCGGAAGACGCGCACGTTCGAGTCGCTCGTGCTGGAGAACGAGTTCCTGCGCGCGACATTCCTGCCGCAGTTCGGCGGACGGCTCGTTTCGCTCGTCCAAAAGCCGGGCGGGCGCGAACTGCTCTCGCGCAACCCCGTGTTTCAACCGGCGAACCTTGCGCTGCGCAACGCGTGGTTCTGCGGCGGCATCGAGTGGAACACCGCGCTGCGCGGCCATTACTTCCTCTCCTGCTCGCCGGTCTTCGCCGCCGAAGTGCGCGGCACCGAGGGCGAGCCAGTGTTGCGGCTCTATGAGTGGGACCGCGTGCGATGTTTCCCATGGCAGATTGATTTTCATTTGCCGCCCGGCTCGCCGTTCCTGTTCGCACGAATGCGAATCGTGAATCCGCACGACCGCGAGCTTCCGATGTACTGGTGGACCACCATCGCCGTGCCGGAACGAAAGGATGTCCGGACACTGGTGCCCGCAACCACGGCGCTCAACCACAGCCGCGAGACCGGTATCACGCTGGTGCCGCTGCCGATCTGGAATGGGCGCGATCAGACGTATACGACGCAATCAGCGAGCGCGTATGATTTCTTCTCGCGCTTCGCCGCCGGCCAGCGACCCTGGATCGCCGCGCTTGACGGCCAGGGGCGCGGCCTGTTCGAGACCTCCACCGACCGTCTGCGCGGCCGGAAACTGTGGGGATGGGGCATGGCTCAAGGAGGCCAGCGCTGGCAGGAGTTTCTCTCCCTGCCCGGCGAAGCCTACATCGAAATCCAAGCCGGCCTCGCACAGACACAGGCGGAGAGCATCCCGATGCCGGCGCGCGAAACGTGGTGCTGGACCGAGGCATTCGGCTCTCTCGAAACCGACCCGAAGCTCGTCCACGGCGCCGACTGGACGCGCGCGTGGAAGACCGCCGATGAAGCGATCGAGAAGATACTGCCGCGAGCGCGCGTAGAGCAGCTCGACGCGAAATTCGCCGCCGTCACGACGCGCGCGCCGGAACGGTCGCTGCGGCTCGGTTCAGGCTGGGCTGCGTTGGAACGCCGCCGTTGCGCCGCGCAAGGTTTGCCGGACCCCATTCCCGCCGAGTTGTCGTTTCCGAAGGAATCGCTCGGCGCGGATCAGGCGCCGTGGCTCGCGCTGCTGGAGAAGAAGGAATTGCCCAAGCGCGATCCCCGCAAAGAGCCGGGGGCGTTGATGACACAACCGGACTGGCAATCACTGCTGGAGAAAACCCGGAGCAATCATTGGCTGACGTGGTGGCACCTCGGCAACCTGCGGATGGAAGCGCTTGATTTCGACGGCGCTGAAAAGGCGTGGCAGGCGTCGTTGAAATGCCAACCGACGGGCTGGACGCTGCGCAACCTCGCCGTCCTCGCCGAACGTCGCGGCGACAAGGAAAAAGCCTGCGAGTTGATGCGGCAAACGTGGCAGAAAGGCCCGCGGATCGCGCCGCTCGCTGTCGAGTGTTTGCAGACGCTCACGCGAGCCGAGCGCTACGCCGAGGCGTATGACTTCGTCGCCACGCTCCCTGAGGCCGTGCGCGCTCATGAGCGCGTCCTGTTGCTCTGGGCCAAGGCCGCGATTGAAATCGGCAAACTCGATGGCGTTGAGCGCGTTTTCAGCCATGAGTTCGCGACCATTCGCGAAGGTGAAGTCTCGCTGACCGACATGTGGTTTGCATGGCAGGAGAAACGCATCGCCGCAGCCGAGAAGATTCCCGTGGACGACAAGATTCGCGAGCGCGTCCGGCGTGACTTCCCGCCGCCACGAGTCATAGATTTCCGCATGTATTCGACGAGCGGGCGATAAACGTCGCTTTCGCAATTCGGGTCTTGGAAAGCCCGCGCGAATGGTTACATTGTGTCCGCCAACGTGCGGTACCGGATTGGAGTCAACATGCATAACCACGCATTGCAGCCTTCTCGCGCGGCGTTGATGGCGCTGACGCTCGCCACGATCATCTGCGCCAACGCAGCCGAAACCCAATCGCTCAACCCGAAACAGGCATACGTCAAGAAGGCGACGTGGGCCGAGACGATGATCTCCACGCGCGCCAATTGCGCCGAGTGGATCAAGGAAGCCAAGCCAAAGGAAGGCCAGCTCGTCGGAACGCCGCTGCCGCGACTCTGGGCGTTGATCAAACGTGATTGGCCGGCACAGTGCGGATGGTTCGCGAAGGATTTGCCCCGCAATCGCCATCTCGACTGGTTCCTGCACGCCCGCGACATCGGCTTCGA
>Ga0265297_10006166_pt1 | contig 17614 bp, 10 predicted proteins | sample Munlanlwell13791_FD_192502 | JGI IMG/M metagenome (GOLD analysis project Ga0265297, IMG submission 192502) | Leachate microbial communities from a municipal landfill in Southern Ontario, Canada - Leachate well 137-91 | ecosystem: Engineered > Solid waste > Landfill > Unclassified | place...
CCGCATTGATTTGATAAAAGCAGAAATAATGTCGTAATGCATTTCACCTAATTTGTCATATAATGCCAGATTTTGCTGAATTACAGAAATGACATTATCATTGGTAAGCACCACAGGGTTAAGCTGTTCTTCTGACTTAACTATAAGCTCTATGGCGTTCAATAATTTCCGTGCATCGCCTCCTGAAATACGCAATAACGCTTCAGTTTCATTTATAATGATAGGTTTCTGGTATTGTGTTTCGAGAAATTTTCTGGCTTTTTCAAGTAAAAATAAAAGATCCGGTTCATCTAAAGGCTTAAGAATATATACATTACAGCGAGATAAAAGTGGCGAAATCACTTCAAAAGAGGGGTTCTCGGTGGTTGCTCCAATTAGTGTAATAATTCCTTTTTCCACGGCTCCCAACAGGGAATCCTGCTGCGTTTTACTAAAGCGATGAATTTCATCAATAAACAAAATTGCATTGGATTTTTCTGCTTTTGCTTGCAAAATAACTTCCCTGACTTCTTTAACTCCTGAATTAATGGCGCTTAGTGTAAAAAATTTTCTTTGCAGACTACAAGAGATAATATATGCAAGTGTGGTTTTACCCACCCCGGGAGGACCCCACAAAATCATGGAAGGAATAATATTGCTTTCAATGGCTTTGCGAAGAATGGCATTTTCGCCTACAAGGTGCTTTTGACCAATGTACGAATCAAGGTCGGCAGGACGTAATTGTTCTGCTAAAGGGGCGTGGGTTGTCATAACGTTAAAAAATTGTCCTAAATTACAATCTAAAATTATTCTAAAGCTACTTTTTTGAAAATAAAAATGTAAAAATGCTAAAATAATTAGCTGCTAATAATACTTAAATATATAAATATCTATAATACAAAGAAATAAAAAATAGTACAAAGAGATATTTTTTTATAAAATACATGTATTACCGATTAAAAAAAGAATTACTTTTGCAAAGTTTTTAAAATTCAATAAAACAATATGAAAAGATTTTCACAGTTCTTAGTGATTGCAGGTTTGGTATCATTTATCGCCTGCGGACCCAGCGCAAAAGAAAAAGAAGCTGAACAAAGAAAGCTTGATTCTTTGAAACAAGATTCTATCATGAAAGCCCAGGCTATTCAGGATTCATTGTACAAAGCTGACAGCATTGTAAAAGCAGACAGCGCAAAAGTTGCCGATTCTCTTGCTAAAATCAAGAAGTAAGAATCCTTAAAGGTTAACTTGTAGAGTTAAGGAGTGGCAACACTCCTTTTTTTATTGCAAAAAATTTATAGACTTATCTGTTTATTTAATTCGTTCGTAAATACCATCTTCGAGGTAAAATACGTAGGTAAAACTCATTTCTTTTATTAATAACTAGATAATCAATACGCTATTAGAATTATAATTACAGTAAATAATAGCCGTACCTATTTTATTTATTTTGTTTGTATTTTCTTTAAATATTTCGAAAGGTAGTGGATACAACACCATGAAGATGCTTACTGCGTATTCATCGGGTTTTTGTATGTCAATTATTTGAAAGTCATTCTTTTTATTAATATATTTCTTAAGCTCAAAAACATTAATTGGGCGCATCGTTTTTTTATCAAATTATCAAATTATGAAAAAAGTGCCCTAATTAAAAATTTTTGGAGTAATTAATGTAAATATCGTGTAAATAGATATTTATATAAACACGAAACATTTGCAGATCAAAAATTCAAAAAAAAAATGAAGCTATTTTGTTAATACAACATAATATTTTGAAAAGTAAAAATCATTTATTAATTTTGGTAAACTATGTTTTAAGCTAATATAATAAAATGTATTAGATATATTTTAAATATAATTATTATTATAAGTATGAAATCTATAGTTAAATTATTATATTAATTTTATAAACAATTAATAAACAATGGCATATATTCAGTTTGATAAATTACAGTTGATTAATCTTGAATACTCCCTTAGTAAGGAACTTCTTCGTTCTAGCAGAACGGGATCTTATGCAAGCTCAACTATAGTAAATTGTAACACAAGAAAATATCATGGTATGCTGGTAACGCCACAACCCGCCATAGATAACGATAACCATGTATTGCTTTCCTCTTTTGACGAAACTGTAATTCAACACGACGCGGAATTCAATCTGGGAATTCATAAGTATCCGGGAGATAATTATTTCCCAAAGGGGCATAAATATATTCGTGATTTCACAGCAGAACCCATTCCCAAACAAACTTATAGGGTAGGAGGGGTTGTGCTAGACAAGGAAATTTTATTTACCCATAAGTATGACTTACTTATCATTAAATACACACTTCGTGAAGCGCATTCGCCTACAAAACTACGGTTTAAGCCTTTTCTCGCCTTCAGAAATGTACATAAACTCAGCAAAGCCAATATTTTTGTAGATAATAAATACGAAATTATTCAAAAGGGCATAAAAATAAAAATGTATCAGGATTACACTCCTATTTTTATGCAATTTTCCAAACAAACAGAATATACTCATGTTCCTGATTGGTATTACAATATAGAATATATTCGTGAGGCAGAGAGAGGCTATGAATGCCATGAGGATTTGTATGTACCCGGATTTTTCGAAATGGAAATAAAAAAAGGAGAAAGTCTTTACTTTAGTGCAGGTATAGAAGAAATAAACCCGGCAAACCTGAAACGTTTATATAATACCGAGATAAACATCCGGATACCAAGAAACAGTTTCGAAAACTGCCTGCTCAATTCTGCACAACAATTTATAGTATTTAAGGATAAAAAAGTGGAAATCGTGGCAGGCTATCCTTGGTTTGGTCGTTGGGGACGCGATACATTTATTTCTTTACCGGGATTAACGCTGGTAAATAACGATTTTGCTACCTGTAAAGCTGCGATAGACACTATGCTTCACGATTTAAAAGGACCACTTTTCCCCAATATCGGGAGTGGTGATAATTCTGCTTATAATTCGGTGGATGCGCCACTTTGGTTTTTCTGGGCATTGCAACTCTATGCTGAATTTACTTCCAGTCAAAATACAATTTGGAAAACCTATGGGAATAAAATGAAGCTTATTTTGTCCGGTTTTCGTGAAGGCACCAGTTTCAATATTAAAATGCAGAAAAACGGACTCATTTATGCCGGGGAAGCTGGAAGAGCCCTGACATGGATGGATGCTGTGATAAATGGAAAGCCGGTTACCCCCCGCATAGGAATGCCAGTAGAAATTAATGCATTATGGTATAATGCTATTATGTTTAGCCTTGAAATGGCGCAACTTGCAAACGACAAACAATTTATTAGCGAATGGTCGCCTATTGCTGATATAATACCTATTGCATTTGAAAATACTTTTTGGGACGAAAAAAGAGGTTATCTTGCAGATTATGTTGATAAAGATTACAAGAATTGGAGCATGCGTCCCAATCAGATTTTTGTTACCTCTCTGAAATATAGTCCTGTAAATGAAGAAATCCGAAAAATAGTAGTAAGTGTGGTCAAAAAGGAACTGTTAACCCCAAGAGGATTACGTACCCTTTCACCACAGGATAAACAATACAAAGGTATATATAAAGGAGACCAGGCAACACGAGATGCGGCCTACCATCAGGGAACCGCATGGCCCTGGTTACTTGGACATTTTGCAGAAGGATATTTAAAAATTCATGGAAAATCAGGATTATCATATATAAAAAATATTTATAAACAATTTGCACCTGATATTACAGAAAGAGGTATTGGAACTATTTCTGAAGTATATGACGGAGACCCTCCCCACTTGCCCGGAGGAGCTATTTCGCAGGCTTGGAGTGTTGCAGAATTATTAAGAATTAATTGGCTGATAAATGAATATGAAAAAAATAAAATAAAACTGTAACCAATGAGAGTTTTAATGTTTGGATGGGAATTTCCACCGCATATCACAGGTGGTTTAGGAACAGCCTGCTATGGCTTGACAAAAGGTTTGTTAAAAACAGGAAGTGAAGTTATTTTTATTGTCCCCAAAGCCTACGGCGATGAAGACCAAAGCGCTGTCAGACTTGTTAATGCAAGTGATGTGGTAATTGATTTTAAAGACGAAAAGTACCAGGAATATTGGAAACGAATCACATACCTTGAAATTGGTTCAAATTTAATTCCTTACGTAGGTCCGGAAGAATTCAGCAGGCTTAAAAACAGAAGTGAACTGGAAGCCACTACCTGGAAAAAAGCCATAGTTTCCAAGCGGTTTGCATTTTCGGGAAAATATGGCGCTAACCTTATGGATGAAGTATCCCGTTATGCACTTGTTGGCTCTGCAATTGCTGCAACACAGTTATTTGATGTAATTCATGCACACGACTGGCTAACATATCCGGCAGGTATTGCTGCAAAAAGTGTTTCGGGAAAACCCTTGGTGGTTCATATACATGCTACTGAATTTGACCGTTCGGGCGAAAATGTTAATCAGGATGTGTATGATATTGAGCGAAAAGGTATGGAAATAGCCGATAGGGTGATAACTGTCAGTAATTTAACTCGTAGTATAGTTATTGAAAGATATGGAATTGATCCGGATAAGGTTGTAACGGTACATAATGCAGTAGAACCTACCGAGCAATATGACTTTTCGTTTGTATCAAAAAAAGTGAAGGAAAAGGTCGTAACTTTTTTAGGCAGAGTTACTTTTCAGAAAGGTCCTGATTATTTTGTAGAAGCAGCACAAAAGGTGTTGGAAAAAGATAAAAATGTACGATTTGTAATGGCAGGAAAAGGAGATATGCTCAACAAAATGATTCGAAGGGTTGCCCAGCTCAGAATTTCCAAAAATTTTCACTTTACAGGTTTCCTTGAAGGAGACGATGTATTGAAAATGTTTGCTCTCAGCGATGTATATGTAATGCCTTCTGTTTCTGAACCGTTTGGAATTTCTCCCCTTGAAGCCATGCGCTCCAATGTTCCCGTTGTAATTTCAAAACAATCCGGGGTCGCCGAAATATTGCAATATGCACTGAAAGTGGATTTTTGGGATGTTGATGCACTTGCTGATGCCATTTATGGATTATTGCACTATTCTGCACTGTCTAAAATGTTTAGTCAACACGGTAAAGGTGAAGTGGAAAATCTGAAATGGGAAAATGCTGCCCAAAAAGTTGTTGAAGTGTATGAAAGTGTAGTTATTAATAAATAATAGATTATTAAAAATACCTGAATATGAAATCTATATGCTTTTATTTCCAGATACATCAACCCTTTCGTTTACGGACATTTCGCTTTTTTGATATAGGTTCCGATCATCATTATTATGATGAATACCAAAACCGGCATATTGTTCGCAGAGTGGCAAAAAAATGTTATTTGCCTGCCAATCAAATTATATACGATATTATACAGAAATATGGCACCGATTTTAAAGTCAGTTTTTCTATATCCGGAGTTGCTCTCGAACAATTTAAAATGTATATACCAGAGGTAATAGAAAGCTTTCAAAAACTTGCTCAAACCGGTTGTGTTGAATTTCTTGCTGAAACTTATTCACATTCACTATCTTCGCTCAAATGCAAAGAAGAATTTAACCGGCAGGTAATTTTGCATACCCATATGATTGAAGAATTATTCGGACAAACCCCGGTTACCTTTCGTAATACCGAGTTGATTTACGACGATCGCATTGGAGAAATGGTAGCCGATATGGGTTTTAAAACCATGTTGATGGAGGGCGCCAAGCATGTATTGGGTTGGAGAAGTCCTAATTATTTATATTGTAATGCAATAAATCCAAAATTAAAATTATTGTTAAAAAATTTCCAGTTGAGCGACGATATTGCTTTTAGGTTTTCACAACAATCCTGGCATGACTGGCCACTCACTGCCGAAAAATTTGTCGATTGGCTAAACCAAACTGATCCCAAGCAGGAAGTCGTTAATCTGTTTATGGATTATGAAACATTTGGAGAGCACCAATGGCCCGAAACAGGGATTTTTGATTTTTTGCGTGCATTACCATCAAGGGTTTTCTCTCATTCTGACTTCAAATTTAATACACCCGCAGAAGTTGCTCAAAAATTGCAGCCTGTAACATTTGTAAGTGTTCCCTACCCATGTTCATGGGCTGATGAAGAAAGAGACTTGACCGCTTGGTTGGGGAATGATTTACAGGATGAAGCCTTCGATTCATTGTATTCTATAGGTGAGAAAGTAAAAAAATGTAATGATTCCCTTATTCAACGCGATTGGCTGTATCTGCAAACAAGCGATCATTTCTATTATATGTGTACAAAATGGTTCAGCGATGGAGATGTACATCGCTATTTTAATCCCTATGGCACACCTTATGAGGCATTTATTAATTACATGAATGTACTTTCCGATTTTATTATCAGGGTAAATACCTGCCTTGAGGATGAATATAAAATAGGCAGTGCTAATGCAGAGCCCCTTTTACCTAAAGACAAACCAAAAACAAAAAGAAAGAAAGCCACCGGAGAAAAGCCATCGGAAAAAATTAAATCAAAAACGAAAAAATAAAAAGTAAAGAATAATATTGAATACTAAGCTTATGAATGATAATATTATACGCAAACCTGATTATATTTTTGAAGTCTCTTGGGAAATATGCAACAAAGTTGGAGGAATTTACACAGTTCTTTCCACAAAAACGCAATCCATAGTAAAGGATATTAGAGATAACCTGATTCTCATTGGTCCCGATGTATGGATGGAGGCAAGACAAAATCCCGATTTTATTGAAGATAAATATATTTATAAATTCTGGCGGGAAAAAGCTGAAAGAGAAGGATTAAAAATCAGGATTGGTAGATGGAATATTGCCAGCGAACCTATTGTGATACTGGTAGATTTTACTCCATACTTTTCAAATAAAGATCAGATATTTACTGATTTCTGGAAGACCTACAAATTGGATTCTCTCTCAGGACAGTGGGATTACACCGAACCAGCTCTTTTTGGGTATGCAGCAGGCAAAGTAATTGAGAGTTTTTACGATTTCAATCTGTCTGCTCAAGATGCCATAATTGCCCAGTTTCATGAATGGATGACGGGTACAGGCATTTTATTTCTTAAACAAAACGTACCCCAGGTAGGCTGTGTGTTCACTACCCATGCCACTGTACTCGGAAGATGTATAGCCGGGAATAATCTTCCCTTATACAGAGATTTAAAACAGTTTAATGCAGAAGTACTTTCCGTAAATTTTGGCGTACGATCCAAGTTTTCACTCGAAAAACTTTCTGCCAAGGAAAGTGATGCTTTTACAACTGTTAGCCATATTACCGCACTTGAATGTGAGCAGTTTTTCGATAAACCGGTGGATGTGGTTACTCCTAACGGATTCGACGATTCTTTTGTTCCGCCGGATGATGTATTTGAAGAAAAACGTGCCATAGCACGGCAGAAATTGTTTGGAGTAGCAAAAGCTGTACTGAACCAAGATATTCCCGACGATACTTTGCTGGTTGTAAATAGCGGCAGGTACGAATTTAAAAACAAAGGAATTGATATCTACATTGAAGCCCTTTCCAGACTAAATGATAATCCCTTGCTAACCAAGCAAGTATTGGCATATATTATGGTTCCTGCTAACCATTCAGGACCTCTTCGTGAAGTAATTGAACGGCTCAACAATCCGGATTTTAATACTCCTCTCAGTGGCAAGTATCTTTCCCACGGCTTGCACGAAGCTGAATTTGATCCCATATTGAAAGCACTTAAAAAGAGTAATCTTTCCAATAACCCCCTCGATAAAGTAAAAATCATTTTTGTGCCTTCCTATCTCATGGGTAACGACGGCATATTTAACCTTGATTATTACCAGTTGCTTATAGGGTTTGATATTTCTGTTTTTCCCTCTTACTACGAACCTTGGGGTTACACTCCTCTCGAAAGCCTTGCATTTCATGTTCCAACTATCACCACCACACTTGCAGGTTTTGGAATGTGGATAAAAAATACTTTCAATACAATAGAAAAGGGTGTAGGTGTTATTGAACGAAATGATGATAATGATAACGAAGTAATTAATGATATTGCCGGATTTCTTCTCAGGTATGTAAATAAAACTCCCGAAGAAAGACTGCAGTGTATGCAAGAGGCATTTAAAATTTCCCGGATAGCATTATGGGAGAATCTTATAGACTATTATTATCAGGCTTACTCTGTTGCCCTTGGAAAAGCATACCTTCGGTACGATAGTTTTAAAGAAAAAGTTCCCTACGATTATGTTACATCACTTCCCAAAATTAAAAAAAGCGTTGTAGATTGGAAAAAAGTTTACATCAGTTCTACGCTTCCGGCAAAATTTTCCTCTTTGCGAAAAATTGCAAACAACCTGTGGTGGACATGGAATTATGAAGCCATTGAGCTTTTTGAAATGATTGATAAAATCTTATGGGAAAAAAGTAACCATAACCCCATAGTTATACTTGAAACTCTTTCTATCAGGAAGTTAAAAAAACTTGAACGTGATAAGGGCTTTATTACCAAACTCAAAGAAGTGAGTAAGAAATTTGACGATTACATGGCTAAAGCCGAAGGGAAAAAACCAGATATTATTGCTTATTTTAGTATGGAATTTGGCTTTCATGAATCGTTTAAAATTTATTCCGGCGGATTAGGAATACTTGCCGGTGATTATTTAAAACAAGCCAGCGATTCTAATGAAAATATCGTGGGCATCGGATTGCTTTACCGTTACGGTTACTTTAATCAAAGTTTATCAATATTTGGGGATCAAATAGTGAAATATGAACCCCAAAAATTTAGTTTTATGCCACTTAACCCAGTTAGGGATAAAATGGGAAACTGGGAAATGATAACTCTGGCATTACCCGGCAGGACCTTGCACGCAAAAATCTGGAAGGTTGACATAGGAAGAATCCCACTTTATCTGCTTGATACAGATATTGAAGAAAATACTGAAGCCGACCGCTCTATCACCCATAACTTGTATGGCGGTGACTGGGAAAACCGACTGAAACAGGAGATGCTTTTGGGAATTGGCGGCATCCGCATGCTACAATCTATAAATATACAACCAACTATTTACCATTGCAACGAAGGACATGCAGCGCTGATTGGTCTTGAAAGATTGCGAAATTATGTGGAAGATAAAAAATTTTCCTTTTTGCAAGCTATGGAATTGGTGCGAAATTCTTCGCTTTTTACTACACATACACCCGTTCCTGCCGGACACGATGCGTTTCACGAAGATTTAATTCGCGCTTATTTGCCTCAGTATTACGAAAAATTAAACATATCGTGGGAAGAATTTATCAACCTCGGGCGTATTCATGACAACGATACCTCTGAAAAATTTTCGATGAGCGTCCTTGCCCTTAAACTAAGCCTTGAAACCAATGGCGTAAGCAGGATACATGGAAAAGTAACCCAGCAAATGTTTTCGGAATTGTACAACGGATATTTTCCCGAAGAACTATATATTAGCTATGTAACTAATGGTGTGCATTACCCTACTTGGACTGCCCCTATATGGAGAAAACTCTATGAACGAGAATTTGGTGAAAATTTTCTTTCGGATCATTCCAATCCTGAACTGTGGAAAAAAATCAGAGAAATACCTGATGAAGTTATCTGGGACATCCGTAGGCAATTGAAAAATGAATTAATCAATTTCCTGAAAGTGAAACTTCAGCATGATATGACAGAACGCCAGGAAAACCCCAAACTCATTTTTGCTACATTGGATGCACTCAATAATAAAGCCTTAACTATTGGGTTTGCCCGCCGTTTTGCAACTTATAAAAGGGCACATCTCATTTTTAATAACCTCGAAAGGCTTGCTTCCCTTGTTAATAAACACGGAAAACCTGTACATTTTATTTTTGCAGGAAAAGCCCATCCGCACGATAAAGCCGGAGAAGAGTTCATAAAAAAAATCGTAGAAATTTCAAAACATCCCGAATTTATGGGAAAAATTACCTTTGTTGAAAATTACGATATGGCTATTGCCCGTAAATTAGTTCAAGGTGTGGATATTTGGCTTAATTTGCCAACACGTCCCCTGGAAGCATCTGGTACGAGCGGGCAAAAGGCTGTTTTAAACGGAGTTATGAACTTCAGCGTCCTTGATGGATGGTGGGCAGAAGGTTACACACCTGATGCCGGCTGGGCTTTACCGGAAGAAAATACCTATTCAAATCCTGTTTTTCAGGACGAGTTAGATGCCGAAACCGTTTACCATATCCTTGAAGATGAAATTATTCCTTTGTATTATAATCTTGACCACCGGGGAATCCCTGTTCACTGGATAAGTAATATTAAAAACTGTATTGCACAGATTGCCCCCCGGTTTACCATGAAAAGGCAGTTAGACGACTATTGCGAAATGTATTACGAAAAACTCATCCGCAGAACAAGAATGATTGAGTTTAATGATTTTGAAGTAACAAAAAGATTGGCACATTGGAAGAGAAAAATTCTTAGAAGCTGGGATAGCATTGAAGTAGTTTCTGTTTTGATTCCCGATTCTACAACAAAACCCTTACAACTTGGAGCCATTTATGAGGCAGAAATTGTATTGGATGTAAATGAGTTAAGTGTAGACGACATAGGAATAGAAGTACTTTTCGGACAAAAGCAAAATGATGAGGTACATGAAATTTTGTATTGTGAAGAAATGGAAAAAGTGAAAACGGATAAAAGCTTGGTTACGTTTAAATGCACAGTGCCGGCAACACGTGCAGGTGTATTCGATTATGCTTTCCGAATGTTCCCTAAAAACAATTTGTTACCCCATCGTCAGGATTTCAACCTTATTAGGTGGATATAACTCATTAATAATAAAAAAGCCGTAAACTATAAATATTTACGGCTTTTTATATGCCATTTGGCTAACATTACCTTCATTAATTTACAACATCTTCCTCAACTCTAAGGTTATCAATAATGAAATTTTGCCGGTCAGAAGTATTTTTCCCCATGTAAAAAGAAAGAATATCCGGTATGGAAGAAGATTGCTTTAAAATAACAGGGTCAAGTCGCATATTTACACCGATAAAATATCTGAACTCGTCGGGAGAAATTTCTCCTAATCCTTTAAAACGAGTGATTTCGGGATTTTCTCCAATCTCGATAAGAGCTTTTTGTTTTTCTTCCTCTGAATAGCAATAGGTGGTTTTTCTTTTGTTTCTAACTCGGAATAAAGGGGTTTGCAAAATATAGAGATGCCCGTTGCGCACTACATCAGGATAAAACTGGAGGAAGAAGGTAAGTAGTAACATTCTGATATGCATACCATCCACATCAGCATCGGTAGCAACAACAATATTGTTATACCTGAGATTATCAATATCTTCTTCGATGTTTAACGCAGATTGCAGTAAATTAAATTCTTCGTTTTCGTAAACCACTTTTTTTGTTAATCCGTAAACATTGAGAGGTTTTCCCTTCAAGCTGAAAACCGCCTGGGTATTAACATCCCGGCTTTTGGTTATACTTCCGCTTGCCGAATCGCCTTCGGTGATAAAAAGGGTAGTATCAAGTCGTAATTCGTCGTTTGTATTGTAATGTACTTTACAATCGCGAAGCTTTTTATTGTGGAGCGATACTTTTTTTACACTTTCACGGGCAAGTTTTTTAATATTTGCCAGATCTTTTCTTTCTTTTTCGGATTGTAAAATTTTTCGGTACAATGCATCGGCAGTATCTCCGTTGATATGCAAATAATTATCAAGATGTTTTTTTACAATATCGAGGATGTAATTTCTAATAGAAGTCCCATTGGGCTCAATATTTGTAGAACCTAACTTGGTTTTGGTTTGCGATTCAAATACAGGCTCATGTATTTTTATACTGATTGCGGCAATAATAGAAGAACGAATATCTCCGGGATCAAAATCTTTTTTATAAAACTCACGAATTGTTTTTACAATAGCTTCCCTGAAAGCTGCCAGATGTGTGCCCCCCTGCGTGGTATGTTGTCCGTTTACAAAAGAATAATATTCCTCGCCGTATTGTTTGGCACTATGGGTAAAGGCAAATTCAAAATCGGCTTCTTTTATTTGAATAATAGGGTAGAGGGTAGAATTTCCGTTGATATTTCGTTCCAATAGATCAACCAAACCGTTTTTGGAAAAGAATTTCTGTCCGTTGAAAATAATGGTTAGTCCCTGGTTAAGAAAAACGTAATTCCAAAGAAGTTTTTCAATATATTCGCTGATGAAATGGTATTTACCAAATATTTTTTCATCAGGAATAAAAGAAATTGTAGTTCCGTTTGGTAAATTTGCAGATGTTTCGGGTTCATCATTCAGGATGTTTCCATTTTCGAATTCTACCTGCTTCATAATTCCCTCTCTCACAGAGCGAACCATAAAGTATTGTGATAATGCGTTTACGGCTTTCGAGCCTACCCCGTTTAATCCTACAGCTTTTTTAAAAACTCTGGAGTCGTATTTTGCACCGGTATTGATTTTCGAAACACAATCTATCACTTTTCCGAGCGGGATGCCTCTGCCGTTATCCTTTACTGTAACCGTTTGATCTTTAATGGTTATTTCAATAGCCCGACCATATCCCATCACGTATTCATCAATAGAGTTATCAATTGTTTCTTTTATAAGGACATAAATTCCATCATCCTGGGAGGAGCCATCGCCCAATTTCCCAATATACATGCCTGGACGAAGCCTGATATGCTCTTTCCATTCTAAAGATCGTACGCTCTCTTCGTTGTATTTTTCAGTCATCGGGACTATTTATGTAATTTGATTGCAAAAATATTAGAAATCGCTTTTCGGGCGGTTGGGGAAAAATATTTTTATTAACCTTTTTTTACCCGTTTTAATGTTAAGAGATTCATAGGATTGCTTCCTAATCCGGAAATATTTTTTCTTACAAAACGCAATACCTGGTCGTAATACAAAATAATTACAGGAGCTTCTTCCATTACAATTTTGTCCATTTGTTTGTAAATCAAAAAACGAGCGCTGTCATTTAACTCTGAAGAAGCTTCTTGAAATAAATTATCAAACTGGGTATGAGAAAAATGGGTGTAATTAGGACCCTTTGGGCAAAAGTTATCGGTATAGAAAAGAGATAAGTAATTCTCTGCATCAGGGTAATCAGCAATCCATGATCCCCTGAAAAATTCAACTTTGCTTTGTGCTATCATCTCGCGCAGGGTAGCGGGTGGGCTCACTTCAATTTTTACTTTTATTCCTAATTCGCCTAACTGTTGCTGAATATATTGGCACAAATCAAGATATGATGCATTGGTTGACAATGTAATCATCAATTCTTTTTTGCCTTTTTTGTATCCTTCTTCTTCCAAAAGCTGACATGCTTTTTCCGGATTATAATCGTATCCATAATCTGGCAGGGTTGTGAATCCAGGCATTCCTATGGGAATAAAACCGTAGCATCCGGGTGTCCCAATATTATTTCGCAAAAATAAAATCATCTTTTTCCTGTCAAAACCCATACTGATTGCCCGTCTGATTTTTCTTAACTTTAAAGGGCTGGCTTTAGACAAATCAGAGTTCTTATCAACCAAAATTCCAAGGTATTCTGTATTAAGGTAAGGTTGATGAGTTAGGTAGAATTGGTCGTTGTACCGTGGATTGAGTTTACCGTCGCGGGTAAGAATTTCGTCTTTATACCCAGGGTCAATACCCGACATAAAGTCCAGATTACCTTTTACAAATTCGAGAAATGCAGCCTGTTTGTCGGTGATGAATGTAACTGCCACTGCATCAATAAAAGGAAGCCTTTTATTATTTTCGAATTCAAAGTAGCGGGGATTTTTTACCAAAACGAGCTTAACACCTTCTTTCCACATTTTAAACTGGAAAGGGCCTGTACCAATCGGATGGCGACGAAAATCGGTTCCATATTTTTGTATGGCTTCGTGTGGTATTACTGAACAATATTGTGTAGAGAGTGCCCCCAGAAAAGGAGGAAATGCATGATGTAATTCAATAGTTAGAGTAGTGTCGTTAAGTGCGCAAATGGCATAGTCATTACCAAATTTTTTCACCGAGTTAAAAACCCATGCTCCTGCAGATGCCAAAAGCGGGTCTGTAAGCCGTTTAAAGCTGTATTCCACATCATGAGCCGTTACTTTTCTTCCGATTCCTTTCTTGAAAATACTGCTATTATGAAAAAAAACATCATTTCGCAGATAAAAGGTGTATAGCCTTCCATTTTGAGATATTTTCCATTTTTTTGCGATGCAGGGTTTGATTTCAAGTTTATCGTTTAGTTGTACTAAGCCATTAAATATCTGATTACATGCCCAAATATTTGCCTGGTTTCTCGAAAATGCAGGATCAAGAGAAGTTATTCCGGCAGCTTCATTGTAACGAAATACTTTTTTTGTGTTGTCTTTCTTAAAGGATTGACAAGCTGAGATAATAAGAATACCTAAAAAAAGGAAAAAACCATTTTTTTTCATTCCGGATATAAAATGCAAATATTATAAAAAAAACAAAGCTGCTGCATATTCAGTTGCATAGAATATGTTATAGGATTATAAATGTCCGGATCATAGCGTAATCAGCCGTTTTCGTACAGTACTTACACAGAAGAGCGTATATGAGAAAGTGCTCGAAGCAATTAAGCATTTAGAGAAAAAAAGATATTGGTTAAGACAGGGAGTCATCATAGATGCCTACAGATAGCCCAAGCCAAAACGATGCTTTGGAGGCGAGAGCGTTATGCCGGGTTGTCAAAAATGCACACCTAACATTTGATGGAAGCCATAGCATACAACTTATATCGTTCACCTAATTATATCCAAATGCTAAAAAATGAGGAGAAATCTTTTTATTTACAGTAATATTATTAAAATATAATGAAACAAAAATAGTAAAGAAGGCTTTTTTATCACGAAAAATTATTGACCCAAAGTTAGAAAATTGACTCTCTTTGCATTTTGCAACGGCATTATATTAAATATTGAAACCAAAAAATTTGATAGATATATTTGTTACTTTACCGGGTCCAACATTCAAATAGAAATGATTAATTCATAGCCGGGTCGGAAGGAGAATTAGCCCAAAGTGTATATTCACCGCCCAATGTACGTAATATATTACCCCATAGCATTTTAGGAGTTTCATCCCATTGACTATCTGAAAAATTTGTTACTACCCACGATTTTTCTTTTAGCTCTTGTGTAAGCTGGTTCGGATTCCACCCGGAGTATCCAATAAAAAAGCGAATTTGATTATTCGTAATTCTGGCATCGTTTATCAGTTGTTTTGCTATTTCGATATCACCTCCCCAAAAAATTCCATCTGTGATGTGTACACTTTTGGGAATTTTGTTTCCAACCCGATGAATAAAATATAAGCAATTTGTATTGACGGGACCTCCAAAAAATAAGGGAAAATTAATTTCCGGAAAATCTGTTAATACATCTTGTAATTTGATACCAACAGGTTTGTTTATTATAATACCAAATGAGCCTTCTGCATTGTGCTCAGCCAATAAAACAACGGATTTATTAAAATAAAAATCCTGCAAAGACGGCTCTGATACAAGCAATTTACCTTGTTCTGGTTGTAATAATTTGAATGGCATGGTGCATTTATAGCTTTTTGTTACTTTTGTATGGAAAATGACAAAACTTATAAAACTATTACAAAAATAATACCATATTTTATATAATGAAAAAATTAGATAAACAGCTTGTTTTTGAAAAACTTAGAAAAAAATATCCTGTTTTTGTTATGAGAATTATTCTTTCACAATCAACGAATCACGATTTGATGCCCAATTCCGGTTTTCTGTTCCTGGTGAATTCTTATTTGAGCCGACAATTTCAATACCATATAAAAAATTTTGTATTCCATTTCATGAAATTACAAAAAAACACTCAAAAATAATTGAAAATATTGTATTTCATATTGGCATGATTGAATTAGTGAGTTATTGGAAAGCTACTTGTTCACCCAAAGTGTATATTAAACCAGCTTTTTTATCTGGAGAACAGCTTCTTTGGTGGAAAAAATTGTATTATAAAGGATTAGGAGAATTTTTTTATCTGAATTCCATTAATACCTCCCAAGGTGAATTTATGGAAATAGAAACTTCTGATGGAAACGAAATGGAATTTCTTCATTTGGATTTAGCTGATAATTACCTTGTTCCCATAGGTGGAGGAAAAGATTCTGTGGTAACCCTCGAAATATTAAAAGAATACAATTATTCAACAATTCCTGTAATCGTCAATCCGAGAGGTGCATCATTAAATACAACTGAAAAATCTGGTTTTCATAGAGATGAAATTTTTGAAGTTTATCGTACTATTCATCCTCAGTTACTTGAACTTAACAAAAAAGGATTTTTAAACGGACATACTCCTTTTTCGGCTTTGCTTGCCTTTATTTCGTTGCTTTCTGCATTATTAACGGGCAATAAGCACATTGCGTTATCCAATGAGTCCAGCTCGAATGAAGCGACAGTGATGGGAACGGATATAAACCACCAGTATTCCAAATCTTTTGAATTTGAAAAAGATTTTAATTTTTATATAAACAAATATTTTTCAGGAAGTTTTAATTACTTTAGTTTTTTACGTCCACTCAACGAATTACAAATAGCTTCTATTTTTTCCAGCTTTCCTAAATACTTTCCAGTTTTTAAAAGCTGCAATGTCGGAAGCAAAACGGATTCATGGTGCGGAAAATGCCCAAAATGTTTATTTGCGTTTATCATTCTTTCACCATTTATAGCATATGAAAAATTAGTTTGGATATTTGATAATAAAGATCTATTGAATGATAAGGATTTATTACCTTATTTTAGTGAACTATCTGGAATGGTACAAATTAAACCCTTTGAATGTGTTGGAACTACTGATGAAGTTAATTTGGCAATGCAAATGTTTATTGAAAATAATATATTTGATAAATTACCCTATCTGGCAGATTATTATTATAAAAATTATTATCAAAAAACTAAAAATAATATTGATAGAAATACAATTTTATACAACCTCGAAAAAGAGCATTTACTAAATCCTATTTTATTTTCTCAACTTAAATCCCGACTTAATGAAAGATTATCTGCAAAAAATAGTTGAAAATAAAAAAATTATTATTATTGGCTTTGGCAGAGAGGGAAAGAGTACATACAAAACCCTGCGTTCATTTTTTCCAGAAATCCCTATAGCAATAGCTGACATAAATGACAGCAAAGCTATTGAAATATCGAATGATAGAAATATTACATTTATAACAGGAGAAAACTATCTTGATTCAATAAAGACATACAACTTGGTTTTTAAAACACCTGGAATAACATTAAAAAGGTTAAATAATAAAATTAATATTAATAAAATAACCTCGCAAACTGATATATTTTTAAATGTGTTTGGCCGGCAAGTAATCGGTGTTACCGGAACTAAGGGCAAAAGCACTACATCCAGCTTAATATATCATATTTTGAAAACTGCAGGTAAGGATGCCGTATTGCTTGGAAATATCGGGAGTCCCCCGTTCAATTTTATTAATTCAATAAATGAGAATACCGTGATTGTTTTTGAGCTATCATCGCATCAGTTGGAGAGTGTTACAGCGTCTCCTTATTTTGCAGTTTTGTTAAATTTTTATGAAGAACATCTTAATGATTATATTTCTTATCAGGAATATAAAAATGCTAAATT
>Ga0265297_10006167_pt1 | contig 17612 bp, 13 predicted proteins | sample Munlanlwell13791_FD_192502 | JGI IMG/M metagenome (GOLD analysis project Ga0265297, IMG submission 192502) | Leachate microbial communities from a municipal landfill in Southern Ontario, Canada - Leachate well 137-91 | ecosystem: Engineered > Solid waste > Landfill > Unclassified | place...
TTTCTATGGGAGGAGGACCTCCGGGAAGCCAACCCATGGGTTTTACTGCTGAAATTTCACCTTCTATCGCAATTCTGGCGCTGGGCGTATCAATTGGCGTCGGGTTGATATCGGGAACTTTCCCGGCTACACGCGCTGCCCGGCTGGATCCTATAGAATCCCTGCGGCACGAGTAATTATAGTTAGTCATGGTAATGGATTTGAGTTCTCTCTCCCCTGGAGGGAGAGAGTTAGCGTGAGGGGGATGAACAAAGTTTCACCCTCACCTTAATCCTCTCCCTTCAAGGGAGAGGATGTGAAGACGTGAGGCGGCATACGAATTCTGGTTAATTTGATAGGAGCTAAAGTATCCCGTCAAGGCGATTCAGGATTAAACCCGTGGGCAGTTTAGGATAGAAGTATGTGGATTTCCGCGGCATACGGTCTTTAGCGTCGGCAATCGCTTTGATAGTAGTCACTGCCATGGGACTTAATATCAGCGCCATCTGATATTCTTCATTTCCTACCAGCTTTAGAGCCTGTGCGGTGTCCGGTGTATATGCGACGTTATCGCTGGCGCTCTGGAAACCCAGAATTTTTTCGATAATCAGATGCTCCACTATGCTCACATCCAGCTTCTTGTAAACTGTCGAGCGTTGTTGAGGCATTATCTCGTTGACAGGAACAGAAGGAAGTAATCTTAAGCTCAATACTTTTTCAGCTTCCAGCCCCAGAACTTTGATTCCGCTTCCCCTGTTTTCTATTAATTCTAGCTTATCTATAGGTGATGATTTTATCTCAAAATACTGGCAAAGCTGGTTTTGCAAGTGGGCCATGTTCTCAGAGCTTATGCCTCTTACTAGACGGTGGATAGGTAACATTACCAGGCCGGAATCAGAGAACGGTACTAATGTCATCATTATGAAATTGAAAGCCTCGTAACCGGAATACGATGGTGTAGTTTTTTTTCTCTCTTCACGGTAAGCAAGTGACGTCTCATAGCGGTGGTGCCCATCGGCGATGTAGATGGCTTTTGGCATTATAAAATGGCTGAATCTTTGTACGAATTCAGGTTCACTAGCTTTCCAGACCTTATGTGTTTCGTTATCAATGGTGATATCGATCAACAGCTTGCCAGGCAATGTTCTTGACTCCATCAGCTTGGTAAGTTTGCTGCCCGGGTCGTCATAAAGCCCCAGGATGGGGCTGATATTGGCATTGCAGGCCTTCATCAGTTCCAGTCTATCGCTCTTGACTTTCTGTAAGGTGTTCTCGTGTGGGAACACCACCTTGTTTTCCCAGGGCTCTAACTTCACGCATGCTATCAGACCCAGGCGTCTCTTCTTGGCACCCAGATAGGTAAATCCCTGCTCGTAAATGTAAAAGGTATGTGCGGTATCGATCTCCAGAATTCTGTCCTTTAACCACTGATCAAATATACTGCGGGCGCGGGTATATTTGTTGTTTTTTTTGTTATCTTCGGACAATTCTACGCCGTGCTCCAACCGAATAATGTTATATTCGTTTAATTCGTAGTAGCCTTTTTGTTCTTGTGCAGAGATGACATCATAGGGGGGGCAGATAACGGATGCCAGGTCTTTGACTTTGTTCTGATTGTAGCGTACGCCCTGGAATGGTGAAATTTCAGCCAAAATAATACCTCCTGAAAATCTTCATAGTTATATTCCCAGCCCACTCAACCATGCTTTTTCCATTTTATCTAGAGTTATATTTATATAATCTTTTATTATCAGCCGTTTGCCTCCTGTAATGCCCAAACTTGTTATAGGTATTTGCCACTTCAAGGCAATCTTTTCCAATTTAGTTACCAGATTGGAGGCCACTGATACTATAATTCTCGATTGAGCTTCGCCGAATAATGCAGCGTCCAATCTGCCTTCGGTTCTCCAGCTCTGGCTGGCAAATCCAATTCCGTTAGCCAGACAACTTTCTGCCAGACATACCAGCAGTCCGCCTTCGGAGCAATCGTGAGCAGATTTGATAGTATTTTGTTTTATGAGTTCGATGCAGCACTGATGCAACCTTTTTTCCATTTCCAGATCAATGGAGATGTCACCCATTACCAGACCGTGGATAATATTCAGATACTCGCTACCACTGAGACTGCTGTCGTCAGCCTGTGCATTTCCTAATAGGAATACTATATCACCTTCATTTTTAAATCCAAAAGTGCAATGCCTATTTACATCTTCGATCAGTCCTAACATGCCGGCTATCGGTGTGGGGTATATGGCTTCATCTCTGGTCTCATTATACAGGCTTACATTGCCGCTGACCACGGGAATCTTCAGTTCTTTACATGCTCTGGCCATGCCGGCGATACATTCCTTTAACTGGTAGTAAACATCGTTTCTTTCCGGGTTGCCCAGATTCAGGCAATCGGTAATCGCCAGAGGGCAGGCACCGCTGCAAGCCAGATTTCTGGCTGCTTCGGCTACAGCAATAACGCCGCCGACATACGGGTTAAGGTAGCAGTAACGTCCGTTGCCATCGGTAGTCAGAGAGATGGCTTTAGAGGTGCCTTTAATGCGCAGTACGGCGGCATCGCTGCCAGGCAAGACTACAGAGTTATTGCCTACCTGGTGGTCGTACTGCCGGTAAATATTGCGTTTGCTGCCGATGTTAGGCGATGCTAAAAGCTTGATCAGAGTAGTACCGATCTTTTTCAATGAAATATCGGGTATTGATTTTACATCTAAAGACTGTAACTTTGCCAACCAGTCCGGTTTTTTGGCTCGCAGCCGGTATGTCGGTGGTGATGTTAACAGGTTTACCGGTACTTCAGCTACGATTTTGTTTCCTTCTTTGATTCTAACAATTTTGTCGCTGGTTACATGTCCGATTATATCCGAGCGAATTTCATAACGGTCAAACAGAGCTTTCACCTTATCTTCGCAGCCTTTTTTAACTATAACTAACATCCTCTCCTGAGATTCGGAGAGCATAACTTCATAAGGGGTCATTCCTTTTTCACGGCGCGGTACTTTAAGTACGTCGATTTCAATACCGCTTTCGCCTTTGGATGCCGATTCTACAGAGGCACTGGTCAATCCTGCGGCACCCAGGTCTTGCATACCTATAATCCAATCGGTTTTTGCCAGTTCCAGGCAGGACTCGATAAGCAATTTCTCCAGGAAAGGATTACCCACCTGTACGGCTGAGCGTAGACCTTTTTCTTCATCGAAGGTTCTTGATGCCAGTCCTGAAGCGCCGTGAAGTCCGTCACGCCCGGTATCGGCTCCTGCCAGAACCAGCAAATTGCCCTCGCCACGTGCTTGAGATTTCACCAGTTTATTCCTCTCAGCAATGCCCAGGCATAGAACATTGATCAGCGGATTGGCTGAATAGCAATCGGCAAAGAAAGCCTCACCGCCGACGTTTGGTATTCCCAGGCAGTTACCGTAGCCAGCGATACCTCCGATCACTCCTCCGAAGAGATAGCGGTTGTGAGGATTGTTCAAATATCCAAAACGTAATGAATTAAGCAGGGCGACTGGCCTGGCACCCATAGTGAAGATATCCCTGACGATGCCCCCTACGCCTGTGGCTGCGCCTTGATAGGGTTCAACGGCGGAGGGATGGTTATGAGACTCTATTTTAAATATCACTACCTGTCCATCACCAATGTCTACCGCACCGGCATTTTCTTGCCCGGGCTTAACCAGCACATGTTTACCACTGGATGGTAATTGTTTCAGCAAGGTCCTGGAATGTTTGTAGCCGCAGTGCTCGCTCCATAGAGCACCGAATAGCCCCAGCTCTAGCTGGTTAGGTTCACGGCCTAACTGTTTTACTATGAGCTGGTATTCCGCTGGTTTCAGCGCTATTTCATCAAGGATTTCTTTGGATACTGGCAATTATGGACTCCCAGATTAAATTACCATCACTGCTGCCCAGTAAAGATTCGCAGGCACGTTCGGGATGCGGCATCATACCCAGAACATTACCGCTTTTGTTAACAACTCCGGCGATATTATGCAGGGCGCCGTTGGGATTGGCGTCACTGTTTATTTTTCCGTCAGCAGTTGCATAGCGGAAGATTATGCGATGCTTGGCTTCTAATTCCGTTAGTGTTTTCTCATCGGCATAATAGCTACCTTCGTAGTGAGATACCGGTATTTTAAGCAATTGTTTTTCTTGACATAATGTAGTGAACGGTGTTGATATGTTCTCCGTCCTTATGTATGTCCACTGGCAGCGATATTGTAAATGGTCGTTCTGCCTCAATATTCCAGGCAGAAGCCCGGACTCACACAGAATCTGAAAGCCATTGCAGATGCCGATAACAGGCTTACCCTGCGAGGCGAACTCCTCCACTGATGCCATAACAGGGGAAAAACGGGCAATAGCCCCGGGACGCAGGTAATCTCCATAGGAAAAACCGCCGGGCAAAACAATACAATCGTAATTGGAGATTTGTGTCTCGGTATGCCAGATGTATTCGGCTTTCTGTCCTAAAACGTCGCTAATGGCGTAATAACAGTCTCTGTCACTCCAGGTACCGGGGAAGACGATTATACCGAATTTCACTGTTGTTTCTCCAGATAAAAATAATGGCGGCTCTTGCCGCCGGTAGGATGAGAGGGTCAGCTTTTCACCGCATCATATCCCTGTCTACTTTTCAAGTGTAGAAGGGTGTCTTTTATGCAACTATAATTTGCTTAGTAGCTCTGAGACGATGTCGCTTACTTCCTTACCGTCAGCCTTCCCTTTGGTTTGCGGCATAAGTTGTCCCATTACTTTGCCCTTATCCCCAGGCCCCTTTGCTCCTATATCAGAGATAATTTTCTGGGCTGCGGCGATAATATCGTCTCGGCTCATCTGCTCAGGAAGATACCCTGAAAGGATTTCCAGCTCGCTTTTTTCCTGCGCTACCAGGTCTTGGCGATTGCCTTTTTCGTAGGCTTCGATACTTTCGCGTCGTTTCTTGATTTCTTTGGCTACAATCTCGATTATGCCGGCATCATCCAGTGCCTTATGCTGTTTGTCGATCTCAGCGTTATGAATACTTGATAAAAGCATGCGCAACGTGGAACAACGTAGCTTATCTTGTTTTCGAATAGCCTGTTCCAGGTCACCCTTTATTTGCTCAGCTAAGCTCATTTTCTAGACACTCCTGTGGCTTTTGCGTCGCTTTGCTGCTTCTTTGCGTTTGCGTTTTATGCTTGGTTTTTCATAGAATGCACGGCGGCGTGTTTCACTGATTATCCCGGCTTGTTCCACTTTTTTGCTAAACCGCCGTATTAAGCTTTCAAAACTTTCCCCACTATGAAGCTTTACCTGCGCCAAGTAACATCAACTCCTTTTGTTTATAAGTAGTTCCTAACGAAATTGTTAATTATCAGTTAATGAACGGAGAATTTTATCTTTTTTACATAAGAAGTGTCAAGTTGATTTTTGGTTGATGGGTTCATTGTTGCCTGTTTATTGAATACAGTGAGCTGGCGAGATACATTAAAATCGATGAAATATTTTCTAGTTTAAGCTTGCTGATTTCTGCTAAACTGTTAGTTAAGTAAAAATTTTAGGAGGTGTTCTTATGGCTGAGATCGATTATCCCGCAAAACTGTCCATTGATTACCCTGACAGAAAGCTGAACAGACTGACCAGTTTTTTCAGGATATTCATGGCGATTCCTATCCTTATCATTTTAGGTTTGCTTATTGGCACGCTGACTAATTGGGGTGATGGTGGCTGGAATGCCCAGTATGGGGCTATTGGAATAGTTTTCATCCCGACAGTGCTGATGTTTCTTTTCCGCAAGAAATATCCCAGGTGGTGGTTCGATTGGAACCTGGCTTTTACCAGATTTAATACTCGTGTTTCGGCATATCTTCTGCTATTGAGAGATGAATATCCTTCAACTGACGAGGAACAATCGGTTCATATCGATATCACCTATCCCAATGCCCAGGAACTCAGCCGCGGGCTGCCCATAGTAAAATGGATAATGGCAATTCCCCATTATATAGTCCTGGTTTGTCTGGGTGTTGCCGTGTGGGTAGTGACTATAATTGCCTGGTTTGCAATTTTATTTACCGGTCGTTATCCCAGAGGCATGTTTGGTTTTGTGGTAGATGTATATCGGTGGTCTATAAGAGTGTTGGCTTATGCCTTTATTCTGGTCACTGATAAATACCCACCTTTCAGCTTAAGTGCTTGAGGTAACATCTCAGACTTTATTTTATAGTTGTTGGTCACGGCTTTTTCCCGGCTGAGTTAAATAAGGGGATTGGAGGGGATTAAAATTCCTTCATTCCCCTTTTGGTTATAATTCGGTGGCAAATTGAAAGCTAAGATAGTGTAACTCAACTGATAATAGCTCTAACTTAAAAAGTGATATACTTATCCGGGTCAAGTCATGGATAGAAAAAAGACACTTATAAATGAATACAAGCAGAGAAAAATCATTGGTGGAATATACAGAGTAACCAATACGTGTAATGGGAAGTATTTGCTGGACTATACCGCGAACCTGCAAGCAAAACAAAACAGCTTTAATTTCATGGTCTCCACCGGTTCTTGTTTAGACTATAAACTGAAAACGGATTTGGCAGTGTTTGGGGGTAAGGCGTTTATTTTCGAAATGCTTGAGCCTCTTGAGAAAAAGAAAGAGCAGACCCAGGATGAGTTCATAGATGATTTGAAAATGCTCGAGCAATTATGGAGTGATAAACTGGATCCATCAGCCAGGTATTAAGCTGTGACGACTGTCATTTAATTCTTAGCTTAGCTACCACTGACCTGTTATTAAACTCGCCAGCATAATTAGCACCAGCCTCCTAGATTGCTGCTTGTAGGTACGAACAAGCTGATGCTGGCTCGACGCTAGTAAACACAAGTAAGTCACAACCTTTTCTATTGTATCCTACAAGCAAGCCTCCTATAATGTTAATAGGTTTTCACGATCTGGTATATCTGATGAATGAAGGCATCCGTTCTATTGCCAAACAGTGTTCACAAACTGGGGCCAGCGTAAACGTATATAACTTGCTTAAGCTCTGTCCTTATGTTGAAAGCTTCTTGGATAAAAGCTGGGTGGACAGCAAGCTGAAGGAATACGAAGAGTGGGCTTCAAGTAACTCTGATCCCGTTCTGCAGAGCAAATTCCTTCATCGACCTACTAAATTCAACATGCTGGCGGCTTCAATATGGGCGGCACGCTACTGGGAGGACATTCGGCAAAAAGAAGATCCTTCTTTCGAACCACCTGCTGGTGCAAAAAGGTTGGTAAATATAGCATGTAGTTTAGCAGTCTTAGAGTACAATGCTGGCAGGTTTCTAAATACAGAGACTCGTGAACACTTACAACGGCGGTTACAAAATGCTGATGAGGTATGGGCAGTTATCCACGAGTTGAATACATTTGCATATTTCATCAGGACAAATGCTAAAGTTACCCCACATTTCCTTAAAAAGGCGAGCTCCAAGGAAATTACGGTACAATGGCATGGCGTTAACATACCAGTTCAATGCAAGGCAAAGCGGCCTGGATCTGGTAGGGCAATCTCACAAGAGCTATTTACTGAACTCGCTTGCTATATAGCTCTTGATGTTAGGCGGAAGGGTAAGAAATTAAAAGTCACAATTGGTTCTACTGGTGAAATACGAGAGGAAGATATCGTTTTCCTTCGCCATCAAGTATCAACAGATACAGGATCAGAACTAGGTCCAGCTCTTGTAACAAATAATACAAGAACGTTTACAATAAAGTCACAGCCTTTAAAAGAGCAGTTTACTGCAGAGACAATCCATCAGCATATATCTAAATTTGATTTTCATATCGTTATGATTATTGGAGAGCCAGCAGAAAGTGGTAATGCTTATGATGAGGTTGCGGTAGTGATACTAGAGGCTAATCTGGATGAGACGCCTTGGCGATCATTGAGGAATTCTATTAAGGATGGAGCTACTCAATTAGAAGGTGGACCAATAGGCCTAGTAGCCTTGCACTATACAGATCCAATTAAGGATTTCGAGAGTCTACGTCCTGGTTTCGGTCCTATAAAAGCATACATAGGAAAATTGCTTGATAAATATCCATCAACTGGAGCAGTAATGTTAACATCGGAACCTGATTTGCAATTCCCAAGCGCAAGTGGCATAGCAAAACCCCGCATCTATTATAAAAAACCTTGGCCTTTCCCTGATGACTTCCTGAAAGAAAATTAACCTCCTTTTTGTAAGGCGTGGAAACTCAGTTAGCAAGGCGTGTACACTGCGTGAGCTTTGGTACCAGTGCTAGCCATCGAGCTGAAAGCGAGTCGCTCCATTGGTATTTGGGCAAGCCACTAACTCTTGACGACTTGGTATTTGCAAGTGTGGACGCAAAACCACTTGACCCTAGTTACCTTACTCATGCCTTCGGTCGTATTTGCCGGAGAGCTGGGCTGAAACACATGAGATTCTATGACCTGCGGCATACTTTTGCTAGACTGATGTTGCTTCGTGGAGCTAAGCCCAAGGTGATTTCCGAAGCTCTTGGACATGCCAGTTGGCTTTACGCTAGATACCTATTCGCATATAATATTAGGCGTGTCAGGAAGATGTAATGACGCTTAGTGTCAGGGGAGCATCTGACCATTCTTTCTGTATCTTGCAAGCCAGCGTAGCTCAGGGGTAGAGCAGCGGTTTCGTAAACCGCTGGTCGGGGGTTCGAATCCCTTCGCTGGCTCCATTTTTTGAAGCTAGCTCAGAATTTTTTGCTAACATTTTGCTAACATCTTCCATTTGCACCAGCTCTGCCTGCAGTACTTCATCAAGACGTCTAACAGCCGCCTTTTGCAGCCCTGGAATAACGTGGCTGTATGTGTCCAGCGTCAATGCTACGCTGGAATGTCCTAGCATCTCGCTCACTATCTTTGGATGAATACCCGCTAGGAGCATAATACTGGCAAACGTATGCCTTAAGTCATGAAAGCGTGTACCCGCCAGGTCTGTCTTTAGAGCAAGCTTGGCAAAATTTTTGGTGAGAGTACCTGGATCCATTGCAGTGCCATCAACTTTACTGAACACAAGGTCAAATTCTCCTAATGGCTTTCCTATTGGTAATCGCTCTGCTTCTTTACTTGCTCTATAACTTCGGAGAAAAAGAGACAAGGATGGTGACAGGTCAAGCCGCCTCCGGCTGTGTTCGCTTTTAGGTTTCTTGAAGTAGCAGATGCCACGGCGTTTATAAAGTACTTGAGATATAGAAAGCGAGGCTAAGTCCAAATCTAAATCATGCCAGCGTAACCCGAGCAACTCTGACTGACGTAAACCAGTATTGACTGCGGTGTAAATAACGGGGTAATAGGATGTATCCTTTGCTGTGTTGAAGGCTGTCCTTGCCAAATTGGAAGGGAAAGACATTCGATTTGGTGAGTATGGCGACTACTGGTGGTACAGCGGTTTGAGGTTGAGTTGCTTACAGGTGGAATGGAGCTTGTTTGGTGGTGAGCTTCCTAACGTGGTAGTACTCAGGGGAACTGGAGGGGCAAGTGTCAGAATATTCCTTGATCGCTTGTATCAGTTGCGTGAGCAACATTATGATACTGGCAAGGTGTATTACCTCTTGGACTTCTGGAATGGCTTTGGCCAGTGTCCCATTGAGCAGTACAAGCATGGTGGCTACCAGTGCCTTCATATTGAGCCGACTACATAAGTATATCTGCGGTTGTGTATAAGGTGGCACGGATCTCAAGTCCGTGCCACCTTTTTTGTTGTCATCAATCAGGATTGCCAGAATGCAATAGAAATGTATCAGAATTGTTTAGCTGGGATAATTCATGTCTGGGACGGATAAAAGTACAATTTGGAGGCGTTGGACCACATGGAGTTAAGGTAAGCGCATCTAACAGCTCATAAGTCCTACTACCACCGACGGAAATTTGAAACAATGTGGGTTAACAACTATACAATTCAGGCGATTGTTCAACATGCTAATAAAACAACCTTGCCTTACTTACGGGCTTCCTTACTCGTCGTCGGTAGTATAAGTCATTAACTCTTCTGTATTTTTTGTCTTCAAAACAAGCTTATTCCTACCACCAAATTGCTCCGACGACTGAGTGACGTCAGAAATTTTCCTAAAAACGTCTGGTAACTGTGCTCCATCAGCATGATGTCTTTTTTGCCACAACTCGAGAGTTCTTTTGAAATCCCAAGGTATAATTTGCCTTTTAGACATCTCGCGTTTAAATACCACGGAAGGTACGGTTTCTCCACAATTCAAACAACGATTAGCTTGTTCAACAGCTGCGTCCTTATCAAAACCGAGAGCAACCTCAGCAAATGACTTACGTTTCTTTATATCAATTGTAGGTGGTCGCTGGCTTTTTATTTCCAGCTTTTTCTTCATACTCTTTGCTGGCAAATATCGCCCCTGTTTTAAATCCTTCCCTTGCAAATAGCGATCTATAGATATAGCAGCCTCCTTACCAGAAGAGATAGCACTGATAACATCACTAGGTCCAGTGACTACATCGCCACCTGAGAAAACACTTTGGTCAGAGCTTTGCAGGGTAAGCGGATCAACAATCATGTTTATAGCTACATTTTGTTTGAGTTCACTGGGTAACGTTGCAGTATCCACTGATTGCCCAATAGCAATGATTATAGTATCAGCATCTATAGTTGATGATACTTCATCCTTGAACTTTGGAGCGAAATTACCGTTATCATCTCTAACGGATACACAATCGACGGTTTCTAAACCACTAACTTTACCATTATTAGTTAATAATTTATGCACTCCTTGACAAGGATGAATAAGCACACCCTCTTCTTCTGCTTCTTCGATTTCTCTATCTTGTGCAAGCATTCTATCCTTTGATATCAGGTCTCTACACTCAAGGCATATGATGTGAACACTTTTAGCGCCGAGGCGTAAAGATGTCCTCGCTGCATCAATGGCAACACTTCCACCGCCAATAACAATTACTTTCTTGCCAATAGCAATTTTTTCTTTCGAGTTTACCTTTTTCAAGAAATCAAGCGCATACATTACACCATCAGCAGTTTCTCCAGGAACTCCTAGTTTTAGACTAAGCCATGCACCAGTAGCTACAAATATTACTTTATATCCCTGTGAGAATAAATCATCCAGTTTTTTTATAGGAGTATCTACCACTATCTCAACGCCAAGCTCTTCAATATAGCTAATTTCACTCTCCAGAACTCTCTTAGGCAGCCTGTATTCGGGTATGCCATAGCGTAGCATACCACCGCTTTTAGGCGCGGCTTCGAAAACAGTAACTTGATATCCTAGCCTGATTAGATCGTAAGCACATTGTAATCCAGCAGGACCAGAGCCAATAATAGCTACTCTTTCATCCTTAGTTTTTTTGACAGGAGATTTTCTTTTTCTATCTGATTTTAGCTCATAATCAGCCATGAAACGCTTCAGCGAACATATGGCAATTGCATTGTCGAAATACCCCCTTCGGCATTCTATTTCACAAGGATGAATACATACACGTCCTAGGACTCCAGCAAAAGGAGTTGCCTCCCTAAAATTTTCGATTGCCTCTTTAAATTTACCCTCTGAAACGAGCTTTACATATCCTTCGGCATCAATACCAGCGGGGCAAGCTATTTTGCAAGGTGCAGAATACTTTCTTGGCATATCTTCAACTTGTCTTAAATCTCCATATTTCTTTATTAGTTCGTCTATTGGCCCAAATTCCAAAGCTCTCATTGAACAACTCAGCACACAGATCGGTTTTAATCCTTCTTCCAGACGTTCAATGCACATGTTGCACTTAGACATCTTTAACCCGAATTCATTACCAGCAAATTGAGGGGCACCATAAGGGCATGCCTGCCAACATTTTCGTGAACCAGTGCATTTATTGGGATCTAAGAGTACGGCACCATATTTTTCTTCTTTATAAATGGCTCCATTAGGACACGCCTCGGCACAGACTGGATTTTCACAGTGAAAGCACGGTATAGGTAATATACGCAAATCGATTTGTGGAAATGAGCCTTTTTCCCATTGATATACCCTCATCCATTTAATCGGGCCGGGTGGAATATCATGCCATTGCTTGCAGCTAATTTCACAGGCATGGCAACCGATACAACGACTCAGATCAATTAAGAAACCGTACTGCGGCATTATCGTTTCCCCTTGTATTTTTTTACCTGAACAAGATTTGTTGCTCTGGCAGGAGCAAAACAACTATCGGAATCACCACCCATTAGTGTTGAACTACTAGCGCCCAAGTCATTTCCATGTTCGTCAGGGATATATTTACCACCCTGGTGGATTAAAACAACACCTGGCATTATCCTCGCTGTAACATATGCCGGCATAATCACTGTTCCCCTATCGTTATATACTTTAATCAAATCATTATCCTTAATTCCTCTGGCTTTAGCATCTGCTACATTTATCCAAACACGGTGTCTATAGACATGGTTTCTTAACAAAGGCTGTTCCCAAAATACGTAGTGTACTCGATATCTGCTGTGAGAGGTTAACAACATCAAAGGATATTTTTTAACAAGGGAGTCGTCCATACCCCTTATAGTCGGCATATATGTCGGATATGGGGTCATATCTCCCCAATCAGCCGGCAAATTATCATACAACGCACCAAGATGATCATAATGTTCACCCTTGCCCCTATTTTTTTCATTGGCAATCAAATCGGAATAAAATTCTATTTTGCCTGATTTGGTTTTAAATGGATTACCTTCTTTAATTTCTCGATCCCAACCCGTAAAAGGTTTGTCATCAAGTTCATCGCAATTTATAAATTTCCCTTTTGTAAACTCCTCCCATTTTGGTATATCTTTACCACGTTTCTTATAAAAATCTGTTAATCTTTTATAGGTATCTTTTAAATACCTTTCCCAATCATGCTCCCAGTTATCATCATTAGTATAGTATTTGAAAAACTTTTGGGGAGCCACTCCTAATTTTTCTGCAAGTTTGCAGTAAACCCAAACCCAATGCCTCACCTCACCTGGATAATCAACTACACCGGGATTATAGTTGACGCATTCAAAAACACCATATGGGGCACTTCTTGTGATATCCTTACCTTCCCAAATCCAGTCTTGTGCTGGAAGTATGATATCAGCAAATTGGGTAGTTGGGTTCATCATACTATGCATGGAAACAACAAAATCCATTCTCTTTATAGCTTTAACCTGATCATTTGATGAATCACATGCGGTTACTATGTGATTAGAAGCATGTGGCTTGCTACCACCACCCCAGAATAGAAATTTAGGATTGAATTCTCTCAGGTAAGATGGATCAGCTCTCCATCCTATTTGTTTCATATAATCCTTATCTGACATCTTTCCGCTTCTGACTTTATCCAGAAGCAGAACTGCTTGAGCCCATTGATGACTACGATATAGCTTAGGGACCTTATAATCACCACCTGGTCCCCAGTCAAAAGTAAAAGAACCAACCGGAACAGGACGAAATGAACCAGGATGAATGGCAGGTCCACCACCAGGGGCACCCCAACAGCCAAGCATAGCCTGTAAAGCAGCAAAAGAACTTATTACCTGTTCGCCATGGCTTTTTCTGCTTAAGCTAAAGTGCGCCCAGAGAAAAACAGCAGGTTTTAGATTTCCCGCTAGCATAGCTAACGCACGTATTGTTTCCGCTGGCACAGCGCATTGTTGCTCTGCCCATTCCGGTGTTTTCTCAATGCCATCATCAATACCCATAATATAGTTTTTCCATTTTTCAAAACCTAAAGGTTCAACAAATTTCGATATAAAATCCTTATCCCATATATCCTGGTGGAACAATACATTTGCCATTGCCATGAACATAGCCACATCAGTCCCCGGTTTGATTGGTATCCATTGATCTGCTAGTACCTTAGCCGCCGTACTGTAACGGGGATCGATAATGATAACAGGTTTACCTCTTTCTCGTGCAAGCTTGATAAACCAAGCCCATTGATGTGCAGGTCCCTGATGACCTACCGTCGGATCATTACCCCAGAGAACAATTAATTTCGAATTAGCCAGCATATCCGAGCCAGAACCTGATGACCATCCGGTTAGCTCCCAGCCTGGGTAACCAGTTATAACGTGAGACATCAATCTTGCTGCATCGATTGAGCACCAACCCCAACTATCGACACCAGCTCCCCAAAATGTGAGAATACGCTCTAATGTTTCGTTAGGCATATATGCTGTAATAATAGAATAAGGTCCATATTTATCACGGCATTGCTTCATATTATCAGCTATTGTCGTCAGTGCTTCTTCCCAAGATATCCTGACATATTTACCTTGGCCTCTCTCGCTGCCAGGAGTTCTCTTTAGAGGGAAGAGAATTCGTTCAGGATGCTGACTATATTTATGAAATGACAAGCCCATGACACAGGGTCGCCGCTGCAGACGTACTTTAAGCAAATCTTGCTCTGATAAAACCTCATCCTCTCTACCTATATTTTTGTTATATCTGTCATCAGGCTCAACGGCAACAACCTTTCCATCCTTCACAAGTGCTTTGATAACACACTGAAAGTTACCACCGCAATTACAGCGACAAGTTGTGTAGAAACTAGTTGCACCTTTGTACTTTGTAATATAATTTTGAGTCGACAAAATCTCCCCTTCCCGTATGGTTTATGAATTTTACGATAAATTGGCGATGAATTGAAGACCAAACCCTAAATATTTCTAATTAGCAACATTTCACAGTCTTTTCAATCAGTTAACCTTATATAATCAAGATCTTTATATATCGACTAACTCAGCGGTAGATCTCCCAGATTAACGTCTTTCTCTGTACTAAGTGCATCAAACTTCTTACTCTTGCCGTTCATTTCTATCTTCAGAGAAAACTTGCCTTCGTTCAACCCTTCAAACCAGAAATCACCGAAGCCATCAGTCTTAGCGGTATATTGCTTTTTACTACCTGAGTCAGTTAAGGTGCAGGTAGCGCCGATAATGACCTCTTTCTGCACCGGGTCATATACCGTGCCAGCCACAAACTTCCTGGGTATGTTCAGATAATATACCCTGGGCCTGGCTTTGTACTCAGGATGTAGTATCTCAGCCTTCTTAATCAGGTCCTTGAGTTCAGACTCTTCGCCGAACTTCAATGCTCCGGTAGGGCAGGCATCGACACATCTGGGCTCTTTCCAGCCGCTGTCCAGCAGATGAGCACAGCCTGTACATTTCTGAGCTATGTTGAGGTCTTCGTTAAAGTAGATGACATGGTAAGGACAGGAATCGACACAGCTCTTACAGCCGGTGCACTTTACCGGGTCGATGATAACCAGGCCGTCATCTCTCTTATAAATGGCGCCTTCTATAGGGCAAGCCGGTATACAGGGAGCCTCGTCGCAATGCATACAGAGGACGGGCATATAATGCATTTTAACCTTGGGCACAGTGCCTCTGACGAACTCGTTTTGTTTCAGCCAGAACTGACCGGTGTCTGGCTGAGGCTTGGCATAAGGAGTCCAGTCATTAGCCACATGTTCGTCCTTGCAGGCGATCTGGCAGCAGTAGCAGCCATTACATATTGAGATGTCGATAACAAAAGCCTTTGCCATTTTCTAATCACCTCCTTGTTCGATAACCCAGGCGTCGAAACGAAGTCCTGAAGCCGGGTCGTATTCTCTTTCAAAAGCTGCAGGATATTTCTGTTTCCATTGTTCAATTTCTTCTGTTGATAATTTTTCTACTTGAGCAAGGAAACCGCTTGTCGCCTGCCCAGCACAATTCTTTGAAGTTATGTTTTCTGGAGATATAAGATTAATGGCCCCACCTCTATCAACCTCGCCGTGAATTATAGCATCAGCTCTGGCTCCATGGTCAATAGAAATGGCCCCGGGCATTATTCTCTCCCACACTACAGCGCCACCGAGTATAATGCCCCTCTCGTTGAAAACCTTCACGATGTCTCCGTTCTTAATGCCTCTTTTGGCAGCATCTGAGGGATGTATCCAGACCGCTTCATACATATAATTATCAGGTCCTTTGACTTTATAAGAGGCAATTTCTCTGATCCAGTTTATATCATCTCCTTGAGCATGAACTCTCCACCTGCTATGATTCGATACAACTAGTAAAGGATATAGTTTCGCTCGTTTGCTTGAGATTCTTTCATCATGAGTAATGCCTTTTTCAATCCACTTTGGAATAGGAGGCCTTTCTTGGTCATCAGGAAAGTTTTGGGCTAATCTCTCTGAATAGATCTCAAGTTTACCTGATGGCGTGGGTAGAGGGTTTTTCTGAGGGTCTTTATAGAAATTATACAGACCAGCCGGCACATCTTGCCAATCACTTGCAGTTGGGTAAACATAGTACTTGTTCTTCTTGAATTCATCCCAGCTGATAAAATTATCCAATCCCTGCTCATGGAAGATAGCTTTCATCCATTCCTCAACATTTTTCCCTTCTGTTATCTTATCGTACATCCCTAAATTTTTAGATAGTTCCAATACTATTTCATAATCACTCTTCGACTCACCTATTGGTTTTATTCCTTGCTCCTGGTAAGCGACACTCTTCATTTGGACACCCTCTCTGGTATTGGTAACTATATCCAGTTCCTCGATAGTAGTATTTCCTGGTAAGATGATGTCCGCATAGAGACAATCATTTTCCATCCACGGGTGCTGAGCGACTATGCACTCAATTTTAGGATTTCTCAACGCATCTATCGTATCATTACCACAATTCCAGCAAGTAAGACGACAAGGACTATCAGTCCAAATCATATGAATTTCTGTGCCACCATTCTCGTTGCTTATAGGATAACTAAATTTTATAAATTGCTCTTCGACTGGGTGTACTTGACCTGTAGTACCCCACCAACTTATAGAGCCTTTAGTTATAGCATCTTGGATAAGTGTTTTTGGAATTATCTGTTTCGCATATGCCATAAAGGTAGTTTTATATGGATTTCTTATCTTGCGTTCTGCTGTAGCGGCGAAAAACGGCTTCCCACCCATTTTTTTGTCAACTTCATTTCTAGGCATACCTTGATAAGCTACTTGAACCTGGTGTGCTCCCGGTTTACCCAATCCTTGCATAGCAAGCAATATAACCTCAAGCCTGGCTGGTTCATGAGAGTATGGTCCTCTAATATAAGAACCGCCAAAATAGTGTCCAATAGAAACAATATTTTTTACCCAATTGCGTGCCAGTGCCTTTATTGTCCATTCTGAGACACCACACTTAGGAGAGGCCCAAGACGCTGTTTTGGGCACACCATCTTCCTTGCCCAAGACATAATCGGCAAATTTGTTAAAACCTACCGAATGCGTATCTATGTATTCCTTATCATAAATCCCTTCGGTGATCGAGACATAGGCTATTGCCAGTTGTAGAGCTGCATCCGTATTAGGCAGTATTGGAATCCATTTATCGGCGTGGATTGCTGCTGAATAATTCAGGTCAGGGCAAATATACACCTGCTTGATACCAACTTCAGACCAATAATATAGAAGGCGGCTGGCAAACTGGCCGGTATATCCTGCGCAGGTTGCTTCCGGGTCAGCCCCCCACATTAAAAGCATAGTGGTATTTTCCGTGATATCTTTCCAAAGGTTGCTTTGAGGGCTCATTAGACCTACCGAACCTTCACCCCAGACGTGCTTTGTTCCCCAATACCATCCCTCCCAGCTATCAGGCTG
>Ga0265297_10006168_pt1 | contig 17611 bp, 16 predicted proteins | sample Munlanlwell13791_FD_192502 | JGI IMG/M metagenome (GOLD analysis project Ga0265297, IMG submission 192502) | Leachate microbial communities from a municipal landfill in Southern Ontario, Canada - Leachate well 137-91 | ecosystem: Engineered > Solid waste > Landfill > Unclassified | place...
ACCAAGGCGAGACTAAGTTGATCTTAAAAAAAATCGCACAAGAATTCGTGCCGCCTCAATGCATTTGGCGCGAAAAAGTCGGTTTTGGCCAGCCTCTCAGCCAATGGTTTAAAAACGCCGACGGCTTAGGCAAGTATCTGAAACTGTTTGATAATAAAAAAAGAAAAAAACTTTTCAACTACCGAAAGCTTGATCGGATTATCCATGAACACCGCCAGGGTTTATTTGACCACGGGCAAACACTATGGATTCTTATTAATCTTGAGCTTTGGCTGCGGATATTTGTTGACGGACAGGATTACCATTCCATTTGGAAAAAATTATGAGCAAAGCGGAAAAAATTGAGCAAATTATCATTTGTCCAAACTGCGCTATTGGCCTTAAACCGGCCGATGCGGGATTGACGTGTCCAAATTGTAATTTAAATTATAAGCGGGATCAAAATAAAATTTTTTTAACGGCCAACCAGGGATACTCGCCGGAGTTAACGGACGAAGCAATTTTTAAAATTAAATTATTTTTCAAAAAATTTCCGCATTGCTACAAGCTATTGTGTTATTTTTTTGGCGCGCCGATCGTCGGAGAGAGTCCTAATAAATTCCTCAAATCTTTTACGGCTGACAGCGTATTGCTCAATATCGGCTCCGGGCCCAAAGTAATACGGGACGATGTGATTAATCTTGACATTTATCCCTTTCAAAACGTGGATTTAGTCGCCAATGCGTCTGTCCTGCCGATTAAAAGCGCATGTGTGGACGCCATTATTTGCGAATCGCTGATTGAGCATTTGGAAAATCCATCGGCCTTAGTCGCAGAACTGCATCGAGTTTTAAAGCCTGGAGGCAAAGTATATTTAGTGGCGCCATTTATTTTATCTTTTCATTCATCGCCCAATGATTTTTACCGCTGGACCGATCAAGGCCTATCGGCCTTATTCGCGCATGCCGGATTCAGCGCCATCAGCGTAAAACCGCTCTATGGGCCAACTTCCAGCCTAGTTAACATTTTAAGCGAATGGCTGGCAATATTATTTTCCTTCAATTCGCAGCATATTCATAACTTCTGCTATCTGTTTTTTTACACAATTTTATCGCCCATTAAATTCCTAGACTTTATTTTGGTTAAATTTGAGAGCGCGAAAAACTCCGCTTTGGGTTTTAGCATTACGGCGGCAAAATAGAACGTAGCTGGCAAAACCTAAGGCGGAGTTTTTTTTATTGCAAAAAATTTTTGATGGCTAGCGCTCTTTTCGCCCAAGTATAACCATGGGCTTTTGCATGAGATTTAACCGCGATTGCCGCTGCCAGGGCGCTATTTTGCTGCGCCGTTTTAATCCCCGCCACCAAAGACTCAACTGAATCCGGCGCGAATAAAATTGCGCAATTTTGGTCCAAAACTTCGCGGATTGACGGTAAATCGGCAGCCACGATCGGGCGGGCGGCCGCCATATATTCAAACAGCTTCATGGGCGAAGTGTATAATTTTGAGATCAGCTTTTTTCCGGAATTAGGCAAAACCAAAATGTCAGCCGCTTTCAAATAATACGGCACCTGCGACCGCGGCACGTAGCCAACCGCCAAAAGGTTGTGCCGACCGCCAAATTTTTGCTTAAATTCAGCCACGGCATCGTCTGTCCCGCCGACAAAAACGAACAATTCATCGTCTGTAAATGAATCTGCCGCTAAAGCCAGCAAATCAGCGCCTTTCCAGTCGTACAAATGGCCGGCATACATAATGATTTTCTTATTAAGCGGCAAGTTGATTTTCTTTCTTAAAACTTCTTGGTCTCCCGAGATTGCGTCAAATTCCGCCAAATCCACACCATCCGGCGCCACGAGTATTTTTTTTTCTTCAACGCCCAGCCGGACCAGCTCATCTTTCAAACCTTTGGTGATGGAGATTATCCGATGACAGCGGCGCCAGTATTTAAGGTAAAAATTTTTTCTCGCTGGCAAATAATGCGCTTCCCAAACAACTTTTTGGGAAAAATTCAGCAGCCAGGGCAAAAGCAATTCGTCGCGCGTATAGAGGCAATCGTCTTGACCTGCCCTGTTTTTTCTAAAATAGCGCCAAAGAGTCAGGCCAAACAAGGCCGACTGGAATTTAATGTAAATTCCCTGAGGCAAACGGAAAAGCCAGACCGGATCCGGGGCTTTAAGGTTAATGAGATTAAATTTATTTTTTATGCCGTAAAACCCGAAAGGATCGGCGGTTTCATACTGCTTATTTTTCCGGCCGGGCAAAATCAGGTCAATTTCAATCCCCGCTTCGCGGAAAGCTTCGCTCATCTTCATGATCTGCAGCCCATGAGCTTTGTCCGTGGGCATTCTGACGTTAGCAACGTAAAATATTTTTTTCATGCCTTTTTTTCCAGGACAAAGTAGTAATGATAGGGATCATCCAAGTCCCAAAACGCCCGCTCAATGTCAAAACCGGCAGCCCTGATTTTTTTTCTGATCAGACTCAAGGGAAATTCCCTTTTCCCGATTTCCCAATAATGCTGGCCATTAAACCGATGGCGTTTGATCCCGCTAATTTTGAATTTCACCGTTTTCTTCCCCAAAAAGGGCAGTTTCAGCCGCCAGCCAAAAGTATACCCCCAATACGGCAACGAAACAACGGCGTATTTTTTTGTCACCCTTCTTAATTCACTCAGCGAATCGCCAAATTTATTCCAAGGCAGATGTTCCAAAACCTCAGCGCACAAAACCAAATCATATTCCGCGTCCGCCGCGAAAGAGAGACTATCAACCGACGCGACAAAATCGGGAGTCAAAGAAGCATTGATATCGGCGGTTTTAATTTCATAATTTTGGCTTAAAGCATGGCTGACAATCTTATTGCCGACGCCCACTTCAAGTATTTTGCCCGTGCTAATCAGATTTTTTACCAGATGCGTCTGCCAATAATAACTTACCCACCGCTCTTGGCTGAGGTAAGAATTTTTGTTGTAGCTACCGGCATCAAGTTTTGTTTGCGAATAGTCCATTGATTTTCAATATTTCCAAGCCTTCAATATAAAACAGCACTCGGCGGGGACCAGTATAGTGCTTGGCGACCACCCGGTCGGAAACCCGGTCTTTAATGACGTATTTTTCCGCCGGCAAAGCCGTCAGATGGTTCAGGCAGTAAGCATGGCCGGCCTGATCTGCAAAATGCAGATTCCGGGGATGATTCAAGTCGAGCTTCTGTAAAAATTCTTCCAGTCGTTTAAGGTCAAAATTTCTGCGGTCGTAAAAGATAATGCCGGCATTCATCATGGCCTGCTGTTCCGTCGTGCGACTGCCATCGGCAAAGGTCGCGTAAATAGGCAAACCATTGTTTTGCATCAATGACTGCGGCGAATCGGACAGAATATTTGCTTCAATCTCGGCCGGATGCTTAAACCATAAAATATCCGAGTCTAAGATCAAGCGGAATCTTTTGTCCGAGACGAAATACGGATCAACGATTTTTTTAAAAGAAAAATTGTCGTATCTGGTCCGAAAATCGCAAATGGTCGCGTGCCGGCATACGGCCGGCCCGTAATCCCGGATAAAATCAGCAGTATTTACTACCAAGGCCGTCGGAAAAAATTTTTTCAAAAGCGCTAAATCGCTTTTACTAAGGGTGCCATCGTTATGGAAATAAATTTGGCCGATAACTTTGGCCACCCGCAAATAACTGGCGACGGCGACGATAGTCATCGCCGTATCTCGATGGCAGGTTAAAATATGCAGCGACAGGTCCGGGCGGTTGATGGTTTGGTCAAATTTCAGATCCCGCCTCAGTAGCTGCGGCAAAAAAACATATTTATTGTACAAATAGCGCCAGCCGCGGCGGTAAACAAAAAAAGATTTCCGAATATGAAAAAACTCAAGCTTAATTTTTCGGAAACCCATATTTTTTGAGGCTAATATTCGACGTCGCTTTTGGCGGTGATCAAATTAACGTCTTCTACTCCCTTGACTGCCTGCAAGCCGGAAATGAATTTTTGCGAATCACTGTCGGCAATAAACTTAATGCTGAATGTCAGCTGCAGCGTCCGGCCGTTATCCCGGGCTTTGATATTTAGAATATTGCTGTTTTTCAGATATTTGTCAAAGGTCGCTTTATAGATATTCTCGTCGTTATCTTGGGTATTGAAATTGAATGTTAAAATATAATCGTATTTTTTCATGGAACCAAAATTAATTTTCGTCAGCGCAATGATAATTGCCAAAACCAAAATCGTAGTTGCCACGGCGATCACATACTGGCCGGTACCGACTGCCATCCCAACAGCGAGCACTAAAAAAATATAACCCATGTCCTTTGAATCCTTGATCGCCGTCCGGAAACGGATCAGGGAAAATGCGCCAAAAGCGCCGAACGCCATGGCAATGTTGTTACCGATTGTCATCATCACGGCTGAAATCACTACGCCGCTGATAATCAAGGTCAGCAAAAAAGCCTGCGAATAGGAAATCCCTTTATGAGTTTTTTTGTAAACCAAGGCAATCAGCAGCGAAAGCAAAAACGCCAAAAGCAAATTAAGCAGTACGCTAAGTGAATCAATCTTGCCTTCAACTGTGAACTTAAGCAAATTTTCGAACATAAATTTTATGATTAATTAACTTAATAAACGAGTAATTCCCGATTGAAAAAAGTGGGGTAATCATTGATGAATTCGGGACTAATGGCTTCCAGTGAATTGCAATATTTAGAGAAAGGCTTCTGTTCCAGATTATACCGCTGAATGATGCGATGGAACCAGTCAGGCAGCGAATTATTGAATTTCAGCTCCAAAACCGCCATCTGGGGACAAATTTCTTTGCCGGCTTGGGGCTCATTGATCCAATCCGCCGCATAGGCTTTAAGGTCATAATCGATTGTCACCCGGAAGTCGGGATTAAGCTTGCTGATAAACGGCTTTCTTTTATATTTTACCATGACTTTAGGTATCATGCCGTTACGTAATTTGATCCAGAGAAACCGATTTAAAGTTTGCGCCTCGCCCGCCGGAAGCTCACCAATTGACAGCTGGTTATTGATTAAAATATTTTTGGCCTGAGAATAATTTAATTTTACTCTATCTTTAATAACCACAGCCCCGTGTTTGCCCTTAATCTCCAAAAAAATCGGCGTTTGCCCGTCAAAATTATCATCATAAAACCTGACTCTCAACTTTTTTCTCTTTTCAATGCCGGCCAATTTTTCATAATAGCAGCCGAGACCCAGGGAATCGTAATATAGGCTGTTGACATGATAATAATTGTCGGGCAAATCGACCGCATAAGGGTCAATTTCAAGATACTTTAAAAATTCGGGAATCAGCCCCTCCACCATCACCAAAGGCAGCTGGTATTTGAATTCAAATCGCTGAAAATGCAGGCTGATTTTTCTATCTTGCGCCGCCATAGATGCCGGAAAAATAAATATTGTTGATAAAAAAATTGGCACCGATGCCCAAATTATCGTAATCCGATAGTTGATATTGTTTTAGAATATCATAATTGACATACTTTTTCAATTCAGAATTGGTGGCTAAATACTCACGGGCATCGGGGTTTTTAAAGTTCGGGGGCAAATCGGCATTTTGACCGCCGCTGCCCTGCCAGCCGCCCTGAATCAAAGAATTATTGACCTTAATCAGGGAATACCGGTCCAGCACGATTTGATCTTTATTGTCCCAGATAATCGTATTATAGACATCAGCCTTGCCGCCGTCGACATACAGCTCTTTTTTCCGGTACTCGTTAATGCCAATATTGTTTTTGACAATGGTGTTATTGATCAGTATGGGCGTAGAATTATCTTTAACCTCGACCCCGATGTTATTTTCCGCCATCGTATTTCCCACGATTTGGGCGGAGGATTTCTCTCCGATACTGACGCCCTTGTCCCCGGAAAGAACCATTAGGTTATCTCTAACTAAAATCGCCGTGCCGGAAAGATCCACGGCATCATTGCCGTTGGCTTCAAAATAGCTGCCGCTGATCTCACCTTGGCAATAATCAAAATCAATCGCATCAGAACTGTTTTTCAAAAACTTTGAACTTTTTACCGTCCCCTTGGCATAGGCGACGTGCAGACTGTCATCGGCGGCCGCCTCCGAAAAAACGCAGTTTTCAATCTCAACGTCCGACTGGTGCAATGAAAGCTGGCCGGAAAAATATATGCCATTAAGATAAAGATCTTTTCCCCCGCTAAAAACACAATGTTTAAATACGCTCTGCCTGGAATCAGTGCCTACCACGCCCACCACGCCCCAGCTTTGGCCGGGTATTAGCGGCTGAAAAATAATCGGGTTTGATTTATCGCCCTCGGCGATAATCGGACTGTAAGAAATCAGCGACGCCCCGGCCGCGAAAGAAAGTCTGGCGCCGGCGGCAATCCGTAAAGTTAAATTTTTCGGAATCACTGCTGTCTTTTCAAAAATATGCGTACCGGCCGGCAGCAGCAATTCTTGGCCGCCGCGGTTGATGAAATTTCCATTTTTTTTCACGAAATCTGAGGCGGTGAGAGAGATGTCATCAATCCGGGAAAAAACATTCAGATCATAAAATCTCAGGTCCGTTTCCAGCTGCTGGCCGGTGACGGCATTGGCAATATTAAAATCCAGGTCCTTTTCCGAAAGCCCGCGGTCTTTTTCGGAAACGATGAAAAAAGTATATGGGGTTAATTTAACCGGCATTAGCTGTTCATAGGGCAATGGCTCGGATAATTCCCGCCGCGCAAAAAGCTGCACGCCAAGATCGCCGGTCTGCCACCGGTCAGCCGCGCGATTTTTAGAAAATTCCGAGACTTTTTTGTCATGACCGTTAAAAACGCCATTTTGGTCGGCATCATAATAGACCGCGCAGTCGGCCAGGTCGGATACGGCTGAAACATCATTCACCGCCAGGTCGCTGAAAGAATTCACTAAAATCTGAAATTTTGCCACGCGATTATCAAAATTATAAACTTTGATCTGGACTTTCTTTTTTCCGCCGTCTTGAGTATCGCTTTGCAGCAAGGTTCGCAAATACTCATACTGGCCCTTAATTTTGGCAAGCCGGTCGCTCACCTGATAATCAAAATACCAGTTACTGATTCTTTTTTCCCGGTCGCGGTAAAATGCCGACTTGGTCTGTTGATAGAGACCCTGATAATAATTCAAATCGTCTTTGACATTGTCGGCCTCATTAATATAATCCCAAATAATCTGATTGCGCTTATGCAACAAATCAGGATAAGTCAGCAATTTTGACACTAAAGGATTATAAACGACGTCCAGCTGGCCGCCGAACTGAAATACGTTTACGTCCCAGGGAAAAAACTTGAATTTGCCGACGATCGGATCAAAATATACCCGCGCGTTATGCCACGAATCCTGATGGTCGTCACCCATGATGGCCGTATGCGCCTGCCAGCGTAAAAAATTATCCAAATCAATAATCTTATCAGCCAGCTCGTAGAATTCCCGATCGGAACATTTGTTCAAACAGCCAACCAATAAATCCAAATCGGCAAAATTAGAAACTTGGGAATGCGTCTCATCTTTGTATTTTTCCCAGCTGGCGGCATCTGAATGAGATTCCGAAGTGTATTTATCCCAGTTTACCGAGTCCTGATAAATTCTGGGTTCAATGTCCTTGCCTTCGCGATATAAATTCGCGTCCGAAGAAAGATTGTGCCTTTCCAAAAAATCATTGTTCCAGCCTTCCGTTACCCAATAAGCGCCATAAGACTGGTTATTGACCTTTAGCCGCGCAAAATAGGAATCCACGGTAATCAGACCCAGCTTGCCGGCGAGATGATTGCCAAATTCTTCCACCAAAAAATCTTTCTCTTCGGGTATGACAAAATACAGTTCCTTATAACCGTGAAAATACTCATCGGTAAATTTTACACTCCAGGATTTCTCGCGGTATTGCCAGTGCCGGGACATCTGCCCCCGATTCTTAATTTTGACCTTGTATTTCTTGCCCTCCGCGATAAAAGTCGCCGGTACGGTCACGTCGTCCTCGGGCAGCTGGCCGAAAAAATCTTTTGGCAAAGCCGCCGCCAATTTTTTCATTTCCTTACCGCCCACGACCAACTGATATTTGGGCAAATTTGAGGGCAGTAAATAGTTATAAAAATTCCAGCTATTGGTAACGTTGGGGATGAAAGTCATGAACTTGAGTTTTGGGTTGATTTCTCCGGGCCGGTTGTCCCAATTTCTTTTTTCAAAATAGAATAAAGCCTGCGACGCGAGATAGAAAAAAACAAGCAGCAGCGCCAAAATTAAAACCGCCCTTTTCCAAGTAAACCGGAAAGTCACGCGCTTGCAGCGGTTAATTATGCGGTAGAATAATCTGATCATTTGAATTGCTCAATAATTTTTAATACTAAGTTGCTTAAATCATGGCCGGTTTTTACTTCAGTCAGCAATGAATCCCGCAAGCGGGTTTTTTCATCCGCCGGCAAGTTTACCAGCCACCCGATTTTTTCCGCCAAGGCCTTGGGGTTATCTTTCTCCACAATTAATAATGGGTTAAGCAATGGTTTAAAAGCCTGATTGGAAGTCAAAACCAGACAGCCGCAAGCCATGGCCTCAAGCACGGATTTATCAATACTGCCGGTGCCAGACATATTGATAAATAGATCTGCTGCCTGCAAATACTCAGGAATTTCCCGGTTAGGAATAGCGCCTAAAAATTTCACGATTTTATCCAGGCGCAATTTTATCACCATGTCCTGCAAGGCTTCGAAATAAACCTGCTGCGACTTTAAACCGACATCACCGATAATCTCAAATTTTAATAAACTATACCCCTTTTTAACCAAAAAATCAAGGGCTTTTATCATGGATTCATAATCCTTGGTTGGGGAAATCCGGCCTACGCTTAAAATTGAAAATACCCCGCCAGCATTGGCTCGCGGTTTATAGGCAAACCGCGCCAGATCAATGCCGTGACCGCTGACAATTACTTTTTTTGAAGGCAGGCGAAAACTATCATGGGAAGCGGTTAAGATCACGTCTGAAAATTTTTCCATCAGTTTCACGCGCAAATTCACCGCCCCGTGCGTATACCAGCTAACAATTCTTTTTTGCCATAATTTTGCCCAGGGATAAATCGCGATTGCATATTCCGGGTTCTGATGGCAAAAGATGCCATCGGCCCGCGGCACTAGCTTAAACGCCAGCCAAAAAAATTTCAAAAGTTTAAAACAACGAAACTTTTGGTTAAGTCCATAGACTCGGACAGTCTGCGGCAGGCCGGTTAAATCTCCGCTTTGCAAGCAAATCACATCAAGCTGATCCGTGTTTTCCCCGATCTTTTTTACCCAAGTATAAGTAAAACCCGCCAACCAATCACTAGCGTCAACTTTTCTGGTGATCATTAACAGTCTCATGATTTTACAATTTTATGCCAAAAATTAATTATTTGTTCCAGGTTATCGGAAAAATTTTCTTTGACTAATCGCCGGCCGTTCTCCCCCATTTCCTTGGCCTGTTCCGGGTTATTCAATAAAAAAATAATTTTATCCGCCAAAGCCGCCGCATCGCCGACAGGCACCAAAAAACCGTTATAACCGTCTTGGATAATTTCTTTGGCGCCAGTGGTCGCCGTCGAAACCACCGGCTTGCCGCAGGCGTTGGCTTCCACTAAAACTTTGCCAAAACTTTCGGAGACGGAACTCAAAACCACCACGTCAGACTGATAATAAAAATCCACTAATGCGTCGTGTTTGATTTGCGGATGAGTAATTACGTTAAAATTTTTGCCGCCAAAATCATCAAGCGCTTTAGCAAACTCTTTGCCGCTTAGCACTTTAACAAATTTAACGTGAGGTAATTTTTGATTGATTAAAGCGAAAGTTTTTAGCAAAGTGGCGTAATCTTTAATCTTATCATCACGGCCGACATGCAACACCATTTTCGTTTCCCCACCGCGCGCCAGATCCGGCCGATTATATTTTGCCAAATTTACCGGCGTGGAGATAACCGCGATTTTGTCCGGTTTCACCCCGGCCGCAATTAATTTTTCCTTCTGACCCACACTCATGACGCGTACGGCATCAGCCTGCGGTAAAACGAAAGTCTTGGCAAAACGCAAGCGCCAGCCGACAAAGTCGCCGTGAAAATGCACCAACAGTTTCGCGCCGAATTTTTTCTTTAATTTCACGCCGGCCAGACCGGTCAAAAACGGTTCCTGCGTGACAATCAAATCATACTTATTCTCCGCAAATAATTTTTTGCCGATTTTTTTGGCATCACCATAATATTTTAAGCGGCTAAAGGAATTGGTCGGATAAGCTATTACTTTGTCAGAAATTTTATAAGGAGAAAATCCTTTTTTGCAAAAAACAATAATATCCAGCCGTTCCACTCGCTGCCCGTATTTTTTGTGGCGCTCAACCACGTCGCCCAGCTGGCCCCGGCCGAGCAATCCCTTATCAATTGATATCATTAGAACTTGCATAAACTACAACTTAAACCACTTCGGTAGATAAACTTTATCAAAATTAACCGGGGTTTTCTCCTGCTTTTCCGCCAAAACCCAAATATTGCCGCCCCAAAGCTGCAACGCCGGCTCCAAAATCCGGTTTAGCGTGAAGGCAAGGCGTCTGACCGAACCTGAGGTTTTAATGACTTTGTAGCCGGACATTTCCAGCAAGTAAAGCAGTGATTTTTTATTGAACGCGTAAAAATGGCAGGAAGACCGGTGCTTATTAAATATTGACATTAACGGAATTTGAATGATCAGCCGGCCATTTTCGCCCAGCAATTTTCGGCAATCGTATAAAAATTTATAGGGGCTGATCATATGAACTAAGAAATCCGTACACCAAATCAAATCAAATTGCTCGGCCAGATCGCCCAAATCGTCTTCCGCATTGACATTTACCACTCTTAACCCCAAAGCTCGAGCAAACTCGGCTTCGCGGACATTGGCCTCAATGCCGACCGATTCCGGGGCGAAATGGATGAGATTGTGGCCGTAAGTGCAGCCGATGTCCAAAATCTTTGAATTAAAATCCAAATTGAATCTTTCATAGATATAGCTGTTCCGAAACTGCCAGTCTTTAAAAAACTTATGATAAATTCGGGCGTTTTCCGCGGCATCACCTAAACCTTTTTCCAAAATTATTTTTTCCAATTCTTGATTTGTTTTCTTCATAAAAATTTATTTAGTGACAAACTTTTTGGCCAGTTTATACTCAAGCGGCCAGGCAAAAAATTTCAGCTTCCAGCGCAGTTTGCAGATTAAAATAAATCCCAGCTTTAAAAGTCGCTGCGCTTTAACGCTTGAACCTAAAGCGCTTTTGACACTGTGCGCGCCAAACCGCACGTAAGCTTCCATGGCTTCCACGAAATCTTTGTCTTTAACCCAGGGAAAATTTTTAACCGTCAAATAACTTAATTCATTTTTCATCAGGTGCGCCCATTCCTCAAGCGATTGCGGCTCTTGCCAGCCCGCTTGCAGACATTCTTCGTACAACTCCGATCCCGGATAAGGCCGGAATGCCTGCGGGCCCAAAATCTGCACCTTGGGGCTCAATTTCACCAACCGGTCAATTACCTTTAAAGTCATCATCATGTCTTTTTTAGTTTCACCGGGCAGACCGATCATAAAGGAATATTGAGGAATAATACCGTGTTTTAGGCAACTGACGGCGGAATTGACGATTTGATCGGGCGTAATGTCTTTTTTTATTTTTTTTTATATCTCCGGGCTGCCGGATTCAGCGCCAAAAGACAGCAGATAACAGCCGGATTGCTTGAGTTTGGCCATCAAGGCATCATCCACACAGCCGGCGCGGATATAATCGGCGCGGATGGTCGTTTCCCAAGACGTAGCCAAACCGCGGCTGATCATGCCTTCAACAATCCCCCGCGCCCGCGCAATATCAACAAAAAAATTTTCATCCCAAAAACGGATTTTTTTGCCCGCAAAATATTTTTTTTCCTTAATCACCTGCAAATCTTCCAAGACCTGATCCCGCGTTCGCGGGCGCCAGCAATTTTTCAAAATCGCATTAATGCAGAAAGTACAGCGATGCGGACAGCCGCGGGAAGTCAGTGACGGCACCAGCGTCAAATTTTCCAAAATATTGCCGGGTACCAAATCCCAGTTAAAAAGCGGCATTTGCGCCGGGTCGTGCAGTTTCCGCGGCGCATTGACGATGATGCCGGCTTCGGTTTTATAGACTATGCCGTCAATTTGCGAAAAATCCTTGCCTTGGGCTATTTCCCAAAGCGTTACTTCTCCCTCACTGATACAGACGGCGTCCACTAGCTCGTGCGCCGCCGTTTGCTTGGGAAAAAAAGTCGGATGCGATCCGCCCCAAACAATTTTACACTCCGGATTTACTTCCCTAATCAGCCGCGAAATTTCCAGCGCCCCCGCGATTTGCGAAGTCATGACCGAGATGCCGGCAAACTGGCAGTCTTTGACCGCCGCGCGGATTAAATCCAAATAATCTGCCTGGCGCGCGCCGTCAATCATTTGCACCGGCACGTTTTGCTGATGTAAAAAACTGGCAATGCTTAAAAGGCCGACCGAAACCGAACTGTCGTACTTTTCTTTGGAAATATTAAAGGGTGAATTGATCAGCAGGACTTTGTTCATGATTTTTGCGCGGCGGCGGCCAACACCGCTTCCGTTTGACAAACAACATTTTGCCAAGAATATTTTTTAATCTGACGCAAACCGGCCAAAACTAAACTTTGCGCTAAAGCCGGATCATTAAGAATCTTTGAACAAGCAGCCAGCAGCTGCGCGCCATTATTATAATCCACTAGCAGACCGCTGACGTTTTGTTCAATCACTTCCGGATTGCCGCCGATATTAGTCGCCACAACCGGCAAACCGGCTTGCATGGCTTCCAAAATTGAATGGGAAAAACCTTCATAATTGGAATTTAAAACAAAAAGATCGGACGCCTGCAAATAATTCTTAACCTCCGCCCGCGGCACGCGTCCCAAAAAGTTCACGTTTTTTTCCAGCCGCAAGTCCGCGGCCAAGGCCTGAAGTTTATCCAATTCGCTGCCGTCGCCTAAAACGAGCAAACTTACCGGTCCGAGGGCGGCGTTTAGCTGGGGCAGAATCCGAATAATGCCGTCCACTCCTTTCCAGGGCGTCAAGCGGCAAATGGTGACCAATAATTTGCCACCGGCTTTGTAGCGCCGTTTGATTGCCTCAACCGCCGCGCCGTCAGCCGTCACCGATTCGGCAAAATCAACCGAATTATAGATGACATTTATCTTTTCTTTTGGCACGCCGATTAAACCGGCCACATCGGCTAAAAAATTGCTGACCGCCACGACCCGATCGGCTTTGACCAAAATTTTTCGGCGGCGGTTTTTCAGTTTCTCAATTTTTTTCCCATACGTTCGCCGCTGAAAATCAACAATGTAGTCGGCGGTCCAGCCCCGCCCGACAGCCGTTTCCCAGGCGCTGTCACCGGCGAAACGAATAACGTATTTTTTTCCCAAAAGAATTTTGGCCAGATAGGCAAAATATCCGACGCTGTAAATATCGGTGGCGTAAATTACGTCCGCGCGGCGGCTCTGCCGCAGTAATTGCCAAAAATAATCAAAATACTGAGCCCAGACCGCACCCCGGCGCCTGACCCGATAAACATTGCCGCTCCAGCCGCCCGTATCAGCGTAAGTCATGATTTTTACCTCATGCCCCCGCTGTTCCAATGAATGCTGCAATTCCTTGATGATAGTGGCGGGACCGCCGATATCCGGCGGAAAAATTCCGGTCGCAATTAAGATTTTTAAATTCATAATAAATTATTTTTCAAATACGCAGACCAGACTTTGTCCGAAATTCTTTAAATATTTTCGCTGGCAAAAAAATTTATCCAGGCGATGAATAATTTTATTGGCAAACCAAAAACGCGGCAGACCCAGATAATGAAGCGGCGGCCACAGCGTACTGGCGCGGCAAGCTTTAAGCTTTAAACCTGATTGCTCCGCCAGCCGCAGCCACTGCGCCAGGCTATAATCATATTGGTGGACGTCAGGATCCCAGCCCTTTTTCACGGTGGTGCGGCCGCGGCGCCGTAAAATCACCCGGCCAATGAAACGAAAAAATTTTTCCCACTTGTCGTGCATGGCCGGAAACGTAATCAAGGCTTGGCCGCCATCGGCTAATAAGCGACTGATCTCTTTGAGCACGGCTTGGGGATGAATCACGTGCTCAATGATATCAATGGCAATGATTTTATCAAACCGCTCCGCCAGCGGCATGGCTTCAACGTCCGCCTGGATGAGCTCATAATTTTTATAATGATAATAGTCAGCCAGAGCCCTAGCCGTAGCCAGACTGACCGGATTAATATCAACGCCGACCATGCTTTTGAATTGGCCGTCATAAACCAAAGCCTGGACTCCGTCTCCACAGCCGACGTTTAGAACAGTATCATTTTCCGTTAAAGGAAAAAATTCCGGATAAACTATCCCTGACAGCAGTTTGCCTTTTTTGAATTTGACGGGCGCATCGGAATATATCATATCTCATTAAAGATTTGCCTGACTTTTTCCGCAATCGGACGCCAGTCATATTTATCCATCACCATTTTGACGCCGTTTGCCTTGATTTTTTCGTACAACGCCGGCTGCGCCAGATATTTTTGAATTTGCCGCGCTAAATCGCGGGGGTTGCCCACTTCCGCCAACAGTCCGGTTTCCTCATCCCGTAAAAAATCCGTAATGCCGCCCACCGGCGTGCCGATAACCGGCACGCCCGCCGCCATCGCCTCCAAAAAAGCCGTGCCTAAGCCTTCCGAGCGCGAAGTGCGGACAAAAACATCGGAAATCTTCAAATACCGCGGCAAATCCCGCTGATTGACGTAACCGATGAATAAAATTTTATCCTTCACGCCGATTTCCTGGGCTAAAGCTTTGAGCTTAGTCTCCAATTTGCCGCAGCCGATAATCAAAATCTTAATCGGCAAGTCTTTAGCCGCCTTAATCAAAGTATCAATGCCGTTTTTGCGCACCAAGCGCGATATAGTCGCGACCACTTTGTCATCCGGCGCGATCCCCAATTCTTTTTTGAATGCCGACAGATCTTCCGCCTCAAACTCTTTGGTAAAATTTACCAAGTCAACACCGTTTGGAATGACGGCGAGCTTGCCGCGGTAGCCCAGCGCTTTCGCCCGACGGGCGAGAAACTGGCTGATGGGCTGAATGAAATCCGCCCGGCGGTAAATCTGCTTATAAATCGGCCGGATGAGAAAAGTCCTGACCCAAATCTGCCACCATGAATCCCCTTCCTGCAAAGTTAACAGATACTTGACGGCCGGAAATTTTCTTTTCAGCCGCCAGGCCAAGATTCCGGCCTGATTGGCCATAATCGCCCAAACCGCGTCATAATGATTCTGCGCCTGCAGCTCACAGGCTTTTTTATAGCCGCTGAAAGGAAAAAGATATTTGCCGAACTTGCCGCGGCCGAGGCGGTACACGTTAATCCGGCCGATTCTTTCAAATGCTCTCTGCCGCCCGTCCAGATTAACCGTAATTAAATCAAACTCGCAATCGGCAATCCGGTCGGTAATTTCTTTAACGGCCAGTTCCGCGCCGCCGACAAAAGGCAAATATGCCAGAGAAGTGATTAGGACTTTCATCAAAAAATTGTGTTTATTTTTTTATTAGCCGTAATTTAATTTTTTTGGCGGCCAGCGCCGCGACAAAGAAAAAGAGGTCGATCCCGTAGGCGCGGCCATAGTTACGCAGAAAAACCCAGGGCTGGCTCGCGCGTGATGCCGATCGGCTGGCATACAGTAGGCCAAGATACCAAGCGCCGCGCTTTACCCGGTGAATGATGAAATTATTTTTTGACAGCAAAAAAATCAGGTCTTTTAAGGATTTGCCGCGGTACAAATTATCATGGTATTCAAGCGCGATCTTATCGATTTTAGAAAAATATTCAGCCGGCAGGGAAAATAAAATATCATACTCCGCACCCTCGCAATCCAATTTCAAAAAATTGCAGCGCTTAATATCGTTGCCGCTAAAAATCTGCGGCAAAGTGATGCCGTCAATTTCTTTAGCCGGCAAAGATTGCGGCTCCGCGTATAAGCTGTTTTCCGAGGAGTCGGTTGAAAGATAAAGTAATTGGGGCTTGCCGGTGCCATTGACCACTTTTTCGTAAGCCCTGATGTTATTAAAGCCATTAAGCTTGATGTTCTCAGATAAGCGGGCATAATTTCTTGCGTCCGGTTCAAAAGCATAAACCCGGCCAGTTTTGGCCTTAAACGCGGCGTAAATGCAGAACCGGCCGATGTGAGCGCCAATATCAATGACAGTATCATCACTCTTAATGTCAAACCCAGGAAAAGGGATATAATCCCCGGCGATATTATCCAGGCTCAAAATATGGCGCTGATCGCCCGAGTCACTGCCGTCAATCAACAGCTTGAGTCCATTAGTAAAAGTTTTAATCTGCTGAGGCATAGATCTAAAATTACTATAACGTCAAATATTTAAAGCCCGCTCGCTCCGCTGCGGCTTTGCCATATTGCCCTTTAATATCAAATAAAATCGGATCGGCGCCGCAAATTTTCATTAAATTTTCCAAGGAATATGCTTCGCCTTTAAAAATGTCATGCGGGGAAAAAACGACAATGGCGTCAAATTTGACTTCCGGCGGCCACGCGGCCAAAACATTGATCGCCAGATAATCCAAATGTTCCCGGGTTTTGACACGCGGCTCAAAACCATAAACCGCGCTCCCCTGTTCTTTCAACACCGCCGCCAGTTCTCTGGCTTTGCTATTTCTGGTGTCAGGCACGTTTTCTTTAAAGGTCAATCCCATGATAAGAATATTTTTTTTCCCCTTGAGCTTGGAAGCGACAAAACCCGGCATGCTTTCCGTCACTTTCCTCCCGGCCAAAATCACCTGCGATTTGTAACCCATCTGCTCCGCTTTATAAGTCAGGTAATAGGGATCGACATCAATGCAATGGCCGCCGACTAGGCCAGGATAATATTTATGGAAATTCCATTTCGTGCCGGCCGCGGCGAGCACGTCTTTGGTGGCAATGCCCATTTTGTCAAAAATTAACGCCAGCTCGTTCATTAAAGAGATATTCAGATCGCGTTGGACATTTTCCACGATTTTGCTTGCCTCCGCGACTTTGATGCTGGCCGCGCGGTAGACTTCCGTAAAACTGCCGTAGACGCCGGCAATTTTTTCCAAAACCTCCGCATCGCTGCCGGAAACCACTTTGACAATTTTGTCAATCGTGTGAACGCGGTCGCCGGGATTAATCCGCTCGGGCGAATAACCGAGTTTAAAATCCACGCCGAATTTCAGGCCGGATTCTTTTTCCAAAAGCGGCAGACAATCTTCCTCCGTGCAACCCGGATAAACCGTACTTTCGTAAACGACAATCGCGCCGCGCCTTAAATTCTGGCCGACGGTTTTCGACGCGCTCAAAACCGGTTTTAAATCCGGCAATTTGTCGGCCGTAACTGGCGTCGGCACGGCCACAATGATAAAATTCGCCTGGCTGATGATTTTAGGATCGGACGAATACTCAATCGGATAAGCGGCCAGATTTTCCACTTCACCGGTCTCGTCAAAACCGTTCTTTAGATCATTGATCTTTTTTTCGCTGATATCATAACCGCTGACCGGATAATTCTTTGACAGCAGACAAG